>Ga0256914_1000661_pt1 | contig 33601 bp, 33 predicted proteins | sample HulkmetaG_FD_191571 | JGI IMG/M metagenome (GOLD analysis project Ga0256914, IMG submission 191571) | Hydrothermal chimney microbial communities from Main Endeavour vent field at the Juan de Fuca Ridge, Pacific Ocean - Hulk | ecosystem: Environmental > Aquatic > Marine > Hydrothermal vents ... | reverse complement strand
GCCATCCCGTCGATCTCCCCTATCACGACCCCACCCTTAACCACGTTAACCTCCTCTACGTTCGGATAACAACCCTTGAGGATTTCCAAAGTCTCCTCGAAGCTGTTTCCCCTTTCCGGATGGACATCGTGGAACACGGTGTTGGTCTTTCCCTTGAAACATACCGCCACGGCACCCCTACCTATCCTCTCATAATCCGCCAACACAACCGGAGTTTCGCACTTCGCCTCCATGGGCATCAGATTCATGCTCACTACCGGAGCTTCGCCACCGAAGGATCTCAACGCCTTGTCGATCGGGTAAATGTACTTGGACTCCAAGAACCTCGAATATCTCCTCAGTATCCCCCTCTTCTTTTCCAATCCCCTTAGCCTCCCGTAAACCATCGAATAAACCCTGTCCCTCAACCCGACCTTGCTCATGTCGTACCTGTTAGTGAAGTAGAAAGCCGGATAGATCAGAATGACCGAACTCCAACCTCCCCCCACAACCTTCCCAAGCCTTCCGAAGGTATCGGAGGCCTTTCTGCCCTTCGCGTGGAAAACCTCTACGCCCTCGGCGTCTATCAACATCAGGACGAGCCCCCTCATCCAAGAATCTCTGGGCGTGCAGTAACCTTCGATGAAACATCCAGCCATCCGTGCGTCGGGATACCTACTCTTGAGGTATTCGAGAACCCTCTCGTAGCAGTCCCAAACCGATTCTGTGAAGAAGACCAACAGCAGCTTCGGATCTACGTCCCCACTTATCCTTTTCTCGAGATCCTTGACTATGTTCTCGTAGCTTCTTGACGGCGTCGCTACGACTTCTATCCTCATATCAGATCCCTTATCCTGTCACAAACCGTCTCCACGTCGGCGTCGAGCTTGTACAGCGAAACGTCCTCCTCGGCCATTATCGTAAGCACGAGCGTCCTCGAAACAGGATACATCCTGACTATCACGTCCCTGAACTTGAAGCTGAGATCGTCGAGATCCCCGTTGAATATGTGATAGAGGGCGTCCCTGATCTGGTTCTCGAGCCAATAAAGGAGGGAGAGTATCTTGGAGTTTCGCTCCCTCAGCTTAACGACGATGGGTGTACCGTCTATCCTGTACAGCACGATCATCCTTATAGAGGGATCCGAGGCGAGCGGATCTATCGCCCTCTCTATCTCCCGCAACATTCCTCGAGCACCCTCTTCACTATTCCCTTCAGTTCCTCCTTGGATATCGGAACGCACGAGTCCACTAACTTCTCCAACCTCCTCACGATTTTGGGAGGGATTTCCTCCCTTCTAACGCCCACCGATTCGAAGATTTCGTCCAGATCGAGGCGTCTTTCGTCGCAGATGGGGTACTCGTTACCCTCCACTACTATCCCAACACCCCTCAAAATCCTGTATGGAAAAACGCCCTCCGCGTGCCACGATCCCCTGTGCTTTATTATTCTGAGGGTTCTGTTGAAGGCCTCCCCGTATCCTATGTTCTTCAGATGGATCACGCTGTCCCCCAAGAACACCGGCACGGTTATGGACGGGCTGTTGAGGTCACCGTTGAGCGGCTCCTCCAACGTAACGACGGTCGTTCCCACCTCCCTAAGCTTGGCGAAGAACCAATTAACTTCCTTCCTCATCTCGAAGCTCAGAGAGGCTATCAGCGGTGTAAAAGAGTCCACTACTATCCTCAAGTCGGAGGAGGAGTTGTGATCGAGTATGAAGGTAAGGAGCTTATCGTTAAGGTACATTATATCCTCGATGTGAAAGTCGCTACCCACGACGAGTTTTCCGGAACGAACGTAATCGTCCACCTCGTCCCAACCCATGGATCGAGCGAGATCGAGAACGTTCTCGACGTTCATATCGAACGAAACGAATATACCCTTACAACCCTCCTCCAAACCTTTGAGCAGGAACTGAAGGGCGAAGATGGTTTTACCGACCCCGGCGGAACCCAAAACTATGTTGACGGAATTAGGCCTATAACCGCCACCCAACAGATCGTCCAAACCGATTACACCGGTTTTGACCCTCATCCCATCATCATGCCTCATTAAGCGAGGGTAGTTTCGCTATATTTATAAGCTTTTCAGCCCGCCAATGTAGATGCATAGGTAGGTGAAGAAGAGAGCCGAGAGGAAAAATTAAATCAAAAACAAATATAAAATTAGTTTATTTGTCCTCGATGCCCCTCTCCGTAATCCTGAACACCACCTCACCCTCCGGCAAATGCGGGGAATCTATGAGTCTCGCCACCCTCAGATCCCCCTTGCTCTTCTTGAGGTAGATTCTGAAGGTTGCGGTGTGAGCCACTACGTGCCCTCCTATAGGCCTCGTAGGATCGCCGTAGAACGCGTCGGGCTTCGCCTGAACCTGATTCGTAACAACCACGGCGGCGTTGAAGATTTCGCCGAACCTCATCAGATCGTGTAGGTGCCTGTTCAACTTCTGCTGTCTGTCAGCCAAAGTTCCCCTTCCAACGTATTCCGCTCTGAAGTGCGAAGTCAGGGAATCTACGATGAGCAACCTCACGGGCTTACCTTCTTTCATCAACTTCTGAGCCAACTCCTTCGCGTTGTCAACCAAAAGCATCTGGTGGTTCGAGTTGTAAGCCTGAGCGACGTATATGTTCCTCAAAACCTCGTTCGGATCCAAACCTTTCGCTTCGGCCATCTGGACTATCCTCTCCGGACGGAACGTGTTTTCGGTATCGATCACTATCACAGAACCCTCAAGCCCACCCCGATCTTTCGGCAATTGGACATTTACAGCGAGTTGATGACATATCTGGGTGTTGTGTAGAATCAGCCCGTTGGGGGCTATGAAGTTGTGAGTCTCCGGAACGACGAGATCGTAGACGTAGTCGTTGTAATCGATCGTCTTGACCTCCTTCACTTCGTAGAAGCTGAGGTTCCTGACGGTCTCGATGAACTGGATGGCCTTTAATACCTTTTCGATTCTGGCATCGATTTCCGCCATCAGGGCACTAACGATTTTTTCTCTAAGCGATTCGTCTTTCGGAAGGCCTCTGAATCTGTAGTTACCTATCCGAGAGTCGCCGAATCCGTACTTTCTTAGGATCGTGAGCTCGAAGGGCAAAGTTACTTTGCCCTTCTCAAGCTCCGTTTTCGCCTTCCTAAGCATTTCCAGACCAAGCTTGAAATACTCCTCAATCCTCCCCAGAGTTTCCTCCGTGAACCAAACGTTCAGATTTCTCGTTAGCAAATGGTAGGCCTGCTCCTTGTCCAAGTTCAGATCTCCCTTCGGTAGGTGGAACGTCTCCTCGTAAATCCCCTTCAGGTATTCGGCGATTGCCGGCGGATAGTTTCCTACTCCCCTCGCCTCGAAGTTGGAGTTCTTAATCTTGGCGTATCTTAAGACATCGTTTATCTTAGCCCTGTCCTCACCCGTTACGGTTATCCTGTAGTAAACCTTGCCCTTAACGACCTTCTCCGAAACTTTCGCCGATATTCTGAGCATTTTGAGGAGCGTCGCTATATCCTTGGCCAATTCCTCGCTCGCAGTGACCATTTCCACACTCGTATCGTTGACGTATCCGTCCCCATCGATGTAACCAGCCAAGAACGCCTTTATGACTTCCTCGGAAGAATTCAGCACGCTTTCGGGCACTCTCTTCGTATCGGACTTGCGGTCTTCGAGCTTCAATCTTTTCACGGTCGCCTTCCTAAGCAACACCGTTTTCACGTCGTTTCTGCCGACTCTGACTGTGGGATCGTATCCGTCTTTGCACCTTATGTAATCCCTGAGGAAGTTTACGATTTCATCCGATTTCGTGGAGATCGACGGAGGATTAGATGTCCCCTCCGCGGTAAACAAACCCAAGAAGTAGGCGTCGTCGATGTCCATTCTGAAATCGTTCTTTGGAATCTCCCTGACGCCCACGACCAAATCCCCTATCCCAACCTCCTCAGCTTTTATCCATTTTAGACCGTTTCTGAATACGAGAACGGGGTGGTTCGGCGTCACCCTCAGGATCTCCCCGTTGGAAAGTTTGAGTTCCACGAGTTTGGGAACGAACTCTCTGTAAAGATACTTCGCTCTGGTCTTCCTGACCGTTCCATCGAAGGTGTAAACGCACACGTTCTCTAACGGCACTGCAAATCCGTCGTCGAACTCTACCTCTCCGTACATCGACGCGTATCTTTCGTACATCTCCTCTATCCTTTCGACGTGCAAAACGTCGTCGTTGGTGTACAGAACCCTCGTTCCCTTGGCGAAGCATTTACCACTACCGAATTCCCCGAAGAGCTCGGTAATAGCCTGAGTTTCGATCCCTCCACCCAAGAGATCGTCCAAAGCCTTGCTTCCCGTGGTTATCTTACCTATGCTCTTTCTCCTCTCCAACAGCTTCTCTCCGCTCTCGAAGCCACCCATGTTGGTCATCTTTCTCGCAGCTGTGATGATCTGCATGGCTTTGGATTCACCTATTTCAGCTACGGCGCTGAGTTCCTGAGGAGAGGCAACCGCTATAGCTTCTATCGTGGTGTATCCCGCCTCCCTCAACTTCTCCGCTATCGCGGGTCCAACGCCCGGAAGATCCTCCAAATCCAAAACCTTCTCCTCCTTCGCCATCACCATCCCCCGACAACCTTAAATACCTTTAAAGCCCTAAACCGAATAGGCTCCGCTGTCCACGCCCGAGTGACAAACATGATCTCGGGTCGGTTGGCGGAGCTACAATTTTCATATCAAACTGATTTTTCGATACCATACTATAAGCCTATTCGGCCTTCGGGCTATTTCAATCTTACGAATATATCTTTCGGAATATATTATAAATTACTCGAATTTTTCATAAAGGTTATGATCGGATCTTAAAACATCCACAAGATCTTTGAAGGATCCTCAGGGCTTCGGCCATTCATCGAAAGAATTATATAGCGAATATATGAGCGATATGAAAAATTTGGAGAGGGTGATGAAATGGACGTAGAGCAGGCGAAGAAGATTTTGGAGGAGAACAACGTTAAGCAGGTTCTCTGCGCTTTTCCGGACGTCAGAGGTTATCTGATGACGTTCTCAATTCCGGCGAGGGAGTTCATCGAGGGCGACGCTTTCGAGGGAATCGGTTTTGATGGATCTTCCATTAGGGGATTCAAGACTATAGAGCAGAGCGACATGGTCTGGAAGGCGGATCCGAGCACTCTAAGAGTAATTCCGTGGATCGACGACCCGATTCAGAAGTCTGCGATAATGTTCGGTAACGTTTACGAAGCGGGAGGAGAGGAGCTTGCGGAGTGCGATCCGAGGGGATACGTGGCGGAGAGGTTGGAGAAGCAGTTGAAGGAGGAAGGAAAATCCGCCATCTTCGGCCCAGAAATAGAGTTCTTCGTCTTCGAGAGCCTCGACCCGACGATGCTCGCGTGGGATCTCTGGGTTTCCCCGAACGGCGGTGCAGGAGACAGCTGGGGTCCGCCGAGGGTGATGCCGGAAAGCCCGGAGCTCATGGCCGGGAACAACTTCATAATAAGGCCGAAGGAGGGTTACTTCAGACCGCCACCGGAGGACACGACGGTGGAGTACAGGAATCTGCTCGTCCACTACTTGGATCAGCTCGGAGTTACTATCGAATACCACCACCACGAAGTAGCAACTGCGGGACAGGTTGAGCTGGACTTCAAGCCGAAGCAGGTTGTGGAGGTTGGTGACGCCTTCTACCTCTACAAGTTCGCAGCGAAGAACGTTGCGAAGATGATGGGGCTCATAGCGACTTTCATGCCGAAGCCTCTCTACTTGGACAACGCGAGCGGTATGCACACCCACCAATCCCTTTGGGAGGGAGAGCCGTTCAAGGGCAAGAACCTCTTTGCGGATCCAGATGATGAGTTCGGCTTGAGCCAGACCGGAAGGTACTACATCGGCGGATTGCTCGAGCACGCCAAGGCTTTGACCGCTCTCTGCTGCCCGACCGTGAACTCGTACAAGAGGCTCGTTCCGGGATTCGAGGCTCCGATATACATCTGCTGGAGCCCGAGGAACAGGTCTGCGTTGGTCAGAGTTCCAACTTACTTCAAGAAGCCTTCCGCGATAAGATGCGAGTACAGAGGTGCGGATCCGAGTTGCAACCCGTACTTAGCAATTCCAGCTATGCTCGCTGCGGGTTTGGACGGTATAAAGAAGAAGATCGACCCCGGCGATCCGCTGATGAAGGACGTTTACGAGCTAAGCGAGAAGGAGAAGAGGGAGTTCGGCGTTGGAGAGTTACCGACAACGCTTAGAGACGCTCTCGATCACTTGGCAAGCGACGAGGTTCTGCAGAAGGTTCTCGGAAGTCACATCTTCGACGCGTTCATGGAGATCAAGACGGACGAGTGGAACCAGTACTGCCTCTACATCACGCCTTGGGAGTTCATGAAGTACATGGACATCTGACCTTTTTATTAATTCTTAAAGATTTTTATTGATATCCGTCCAAATTTAAACATCGCTCACATCTCAAATTCGATCTTTATAAATTTAGTTTAAAAAATTTTTAGCTCGATTGACCGATTCCTAAGGATGCTTTAACGGAGGAAATATTTTGGTTAAAATTTTATAATTGACGAAAATATTAAATACGAGAAAAAACATAGTAAATATTGGGGGTGTTAGAAATGGGAGTTCATAGAGTCACGAGCGAAGCTGCGAAGTATTATGCGAGGAGGGAGAAGATTCTCGGATCGGGTATAGTTCTGTTGAGTTCTGCAAGTGAAAAGCTCGACAAGCTTACGAAGGAGCAGTTGGAAAAGCTTGGAGATGTCGCCGCCGAGCTTTTTCCTCACGCTCCCGGCTACGCTGGAAAGCTAATGCCGATCATCGCGAGGTTGTTTTGGAAATTGGCTGGAGTCGGCGAAAAGGAGTACAAATTGGTAGAGCTCGACGAGCTCGAAAAAATGATCGAAGAACTGAAGAAGGAAATCGGCGAGTAAATTCAATTTTTTAAATTGTTTTCTTTTTGAACTGACTCTCGTACAGCTGGGCTATTCTGTCTATGGTATCGGCCTCCTCTGGACTTTTGTCGTCCCTAACCCTAACGAACCTCGGGAACCTCAGAGCGTATCCGCTTTCGTACTTCGGGCTCTTCTGTATCTCCTGATAAGCCACCTCGAACACTATCTTCGGCTGGAACTTCACGACCTTTCCGTCCTCGTAAACTATAAGAGGTTTGAACATCCTCGTAAGCTCCTCAAGGTCTTCGTCCGTAAAGCCCGTTCCGACCTTACCAACCGGCAGAAGCTTTCCAGTTACGGGATCCAAGCAGGCGAGTTCGAAGGAGCTTATCAGATGGCTCCTCCTTCCTTCTCCCCACTCCCCTCCTATAACGACCAAATCAAGAGTCTCCATGACCTCCTTGAGCTTGAGCCAGTGCTTACCTCTCTTTCCGGGAATGTAGGGAGATTTCGGATTCTTGAGCATCGCACCCTCGTGTCCAGCTTCCAAAGCCTCTCTGAAGACCGTTTCGATTTCCTCCTTCTTGCTGGTAACCACCTGCTTCGCCACCCTGACTATCTCGTTCTCCTTGACGACGCTCTCAAGCCTCTTCCTTCTCTCCTCAAGCGGAAGGTCGATTATCTCCTCGCCGTCGTAGAGTATGTCGAAGAAGTAAACTATGAGCGAGATCTCACCCATTACCTTCGTTATTTCGTGCTTCCTCCTGAACCTCCTGAGCACGTGCTGGAAGGGCATAGGCTTTCCGTCTTTAACCGCTATGACCTCCCCGTCCAAGATCACCCCATCCCTAACGCTCTTCTTAACCGCCTCGACTATCTCCGGGAGGGCTTTGGTGACGTTTTCCAGCCTTCTCGAGTATATCGTGACCTTTCCGTTGCCCCAGTGAACTTGAACCCTGCTCCCGTCGAACTTCCATTCCACCGCAACGTTCTTCATCTCCCTTATTGCCTCCTCTATGCTTTCAGCGACCTGAGCGAGCATCATCCTAACGGGAACGTGCAGTTCGACCTTAAGGTTCTTAAGCCCCTCCTTCCCCTCGTTCTTTGCAACCACCGCCACCCTGCCGAGATCGTTCGTTATCATGTAAGCCCTCTCGACGAGCTCAGGATCGACGAGAAACGCCCTCGCTATCGCATCCCTGATTATTCCCTCCCCAACTCCGAGCCTCATCTCCCCCAAGATCAGCCTCGTAAGGTACCTCGCCTCTATCGGCGTTGCGGAGACGTAAAGGTCGACGAGCAACATGACCTTCTTCTTCTGACTTCCCTCCCCCTCAAGCGACGCTATCTCGTCGAATATCTCTCTTACCTTCGCCACCGTAAGCTCCTCGGCGAAGAGGGTCATCTGAGACTTTCCCCTCATCAGCCTCTCCGCAGCCAAACCCAAGTCACCGAGCTCCTTGACGAGTTGCTCTATCCTTCTTCTATCAACTCCGCTGACCACCTTGAGAGCTTCGTAAACTAAGCCTACGCCAACCCCAAGCTCCCTCTCGTCCCAGCTCGGGTAAACCTGACCCATCAGGAAAAGGATCACGTTGTAGAGGTCGTCATCGTCCTCGATCTTCTTTATGAATGTGGCTATTCTCGCGGTCATCTCGAGGGTCGAGGAGATTCTCTCCAAAATGGAGCAGAACTCCGCGAATTCCCTAAAGCTCAGGCTCATCGATAATCCTGCGTCGACACCGTATAAGCCGATTTCGAGCTAAACAGAAATTTATATAAAAATTTTTGCATCGGTTAAAAGACCGTCATCTCAAGCCCACGAGTTCCTCCAGAGCCCTTTTAGGATCCTTGGCCTTAACTATACCGCTCGCGAGCAGAACGCCTTCCGCACCCAAATCCAACGCTGCGACGTAGTCTTCGTGGTTCGTTATGCCCGCACCGCACAACACCTTAACTTTCGGATTAACTTCCTTGGCAGCCTTCACAGCTCCTTCCACAACTTCCGGCTCCGCCTTGCTGACCGGAATACCCGTTCCTATCAACTCAGGAGGTTCTACAGCCACGTAATCGGGATCCAACGCCGCCGCCGCTTTCGTCGTTGCGACGTTGTTCGTGCAGACGACTGAAACCAAACCGAGCTTCTTGAACTTGGTGACGAGGAACTCTATGTCCGCAAGCTTAAGCCTTCTCTCGCTGTGGTTGATCAGGCTCCCCTTCGCCCCCGCCTCCTTTATCATCTCAGCCGTAATTCTGCCCGTGTGACTTCCGAAATCTATGGCATCTACGTGCTGGGCGTAAACGTCGACGTTCAACTTTGCGAATTCCCTGAGATCCAAGAACGTCGGTGCTATCGCTATGTAGTCGTCCACCTTGCTTGCTATCTCCTCCGCCGCCTTGGCTATCTCGTAACCCCTCCTCCCGAATCCCTGCTCGTACGCCTTAAAGTTGATGATTATGACTCCCATAGTGATGATTGTGAACCGCATTGTATAAATGGTTTTGCCCCGAACGCCAACCGATGGATGCGATCGGTTTCGGTGCCCTCAACGTGGACAAGATATACCTCGTCAACAGGATCCCAAAGGCCGAAGAGGAAACATTCGTAAGGGACGTTAGGATATTTCCGGGAGGTTCGGCCGCCAACACCATCGTAGGAATTTCGAGACTCGGAATGAAGACGGGATACATAGGTAAGGTGGGAAGGGACGCGGACGGGGATTTCATAGTCGAGGATCTTAGGAGGGAGGGCGTGGATACTTATCAGGTGATAAGGGGGGAGGGAAGGAGCGGAAACGCGCTCGTGTTCGTCGATGATGCCGGAAACAGGGCGATAGTGGTCGATCCGGGGGTGAACGATACGATCGCGTTCGACGAGATCGACCTCGACTACGTCTCCAAGTTCAGACTGCTCCACCTAACGTCCTTCGTCTGCAAGCTCGGAAGAGATTCGTTCGAATCGCAGAAGAGGTTGGTAAAAGAGTTCGAAGGAATCGTAAGCTTCGATCCCGGTTCCATTTACGCGGAAAGGGGTTTGAAGGAGATAGAGAGTATCGTCAGGAGAACGACCGTTTTCATGCCGAACGAGGGAGAGATCAAAGCCTTAACGGGATTGGACTACAGAGAGGGGGCGGAGCTTGTACTCGGGATGGGCGTGGAGGTCGTGGTCGTGAAGTTGGGGGAGAGGGGGTGCTACGTGACCGACGGCAGAAGGGAGATAGAGCTTCCCGCTTTAAAGGTGAACGTCGTGGACACGACCGGAGCGGGAGACGCATTCAACGCCGGCTTTCTTTACGGATACCTGAAGGGAAAGGATCTCGAAGAGTGCGGAAGGTTGGGAAACTACGTCGCCTCCATGTGCGTTCAAAGGGTGGGGGCGAGGGAGGGGTTACCGAGAGGAATTTAGCTCTTCGGGAGATGGAAAATCGTATATCTCGGCATCTATGTCCCCCAACCTGATTATCCTTCCCACCCTTCCGCAGTCGAGGCACTTGACCTCCAAGATCTCCCTGTTCTTCTTCTCGCTTTTCGCCCTCCGCAATACTACGGCCTTGTGCTTCTTTCCGTCGTCGCAAACCGGACACTCGATCTCGATCTCCTCCATGATTCAACGAAACCCTTCTCAATTTAAATTCCTTTCCAAACGTTTTTTTAGTTGCCGACGAACCCATTCTTGAATGAAGGAGTTGCTGAGAAGGGCGAGGGACATAGCAGAGCTACTGAGAAAGAAGGACGAGGTAAAGGTGGTTACGCACGTTGATGCGGACGGAATTACCTCCGGAGCGATAGCCCTCGAATCGCTAAGGAGGATGGGGGTGGAGACAGATATAACCTTCGTAAAGAACTTGGATGCGAACGTGCTCGACGACATCGCGGACGAGAACGTTTTCGTCTGGTTCACCGATTTGGGAAGTGGAGCGCTCGATCTGATAATAGAGAAGGACGTGGAGTGCGTCATAACCGACCATCACGTTCCGCCGAGGTGTCACTACCGTTACCAACTCAACCCCCACGACTTCGGTTACGACGGGACTTACGAGCTCAGCGGGGCGACTACGACATACTTAGTTGCAAAGAACTTGGGATTCAACTACGACCTCGTCTCCATAGCGATAGTCGGGGCGGTTGGAGACCTTCAGGATTCGAGGGAGGGAAGGTTGTTGGGTTTGAATCGGAAGATATTGGAGGAGGCCGTCCAAGGGAGGTTCGTCGAGGTCGTTAGGGATCTGAGGCTCTTCGGAAAACAGACGCGCCCCGTTTACAAGATGCTCGAATACACGTTCGATCCTTACCTACCGGGAATAAGCGGGAACGAGAAGGGTGCTGTAGAGTTTCTGGAAAGCTTGGGGATCCCGCTGAAGGATGGAGACCTCTGGAGAAGATGGATCGATTTAACGCCTGAAGAGAAGAGAACCATCGTTTCGGAGCTCGTTAAGGTCTGCATCGAAGCCGGAATGCCGATAAATCTGATAAAGAGGCTCGTAGGAGAAACTTACATCCTTCTTCGCGAGGAGGAGGGGACGGAGCTGAGGGATGCGATGGAGTTCTCAACGCTCTTGAATGCAACAGCCAGATACGGACACTGCGATATAGGGCTGAGGGTATGCTTGGGGGATAGAGGCGAGGCCTTCAGGAGGGCAAGGAGTCTGCTGAGAAATCACAGGAGGAATCTATCCGAAGGTTTGAGGCTCGTCGACGAGATTGGGATAGTCGAGTTGGAGAACATCCAGTTCTTCCACGCTGGAAACGGGATTCTGGACACTATAGTGGGTATAGTGGCCGGGATGTGCTTCTGCAAGGCCAACTTGAACAAGCCGATAGTGGCTTTCGCTTACAGCGATGAGGGCGTTAAGGTTTCCGCGAGGGCCACGCAGAGGTTGGTTGAGAGGGGAGTTCACCTCGCAAAGGCGATAAAGGTTGCCGCGGAGAGGGTCGGGGGGCAAGGTGGCGGGCACAGCATCGCAGCCGGAGCGACGATTCCGAGGGGGGCGGAGGAGGAATTCTTAAGGGAGTTGGACAGGATAATAGGGGAGCAGATAAATGGAAAACGTTAACTCGTCGAAGGTCGAGGTCGGGTTATGGCCGAGAAGGTGAGGGATAGGGAGCATCACGAGAGGCTATTCAAGGCTTCGATGAACCCGATCAGGAGGAAGATCATCGCCTGCATAGGAATCCACGGGAAGACGAGGGAGGAGATCAAAGAAGAACTCGGACTGTCGGACTTCCAGCTGAAGTTCAATCTGGACTGGCTCATCGCAAACGGTTTCGTGGTCGAGAAGGACGGGAAGCTCAGGCTCACGGAAGACGGTATCGAGTTGCTCGAGGCGGGCTGAGCGTTATTCCAACGATTTTTGAAAGGATATAGGATGAATTCGGGAAGAGGCTCGACGTTAGGGGCTGATCCTGAATTGCGTTTTCATGAAAGGGTTGTCGAAACGAAGGCAGTAGAGAGACTACGTTTGCTGTTAGGAGAAAGCCCCGATATTAGCACAATCCTTATATTTTTCTTGGCCGTACGTTAAATGGGTCGCATGGGGGTTAGGCTCCAACGGAAGGATGAGGAGCTGATACGGGCGACCCGCACACTTCCAACGCTTTCACCCCCGCCCATCATTCCGCAACGTAAACAATTATAAAACGTCCAACCTTCCTCAGCCTATGGATCTCCTCATGATCCCCGGCCCCGTGCAACTGCACGAAAGAATAATTCGAGCCATGGCAAGGCAGATGATAGGGCACAGAACGAAGGATTTCTCGGAGATAATGGAATACTGCGTTGAAATGCTCAAGCGATGTTTTGGAACTAAGCACGACGTTTTCATAATCTCCGGCTCCGGCACCGCCGGGATGGAGGCTGCGATAGCTTCCTTCTCGAAAATCAAGCGTATCACATGCATAGACAACGGGAAGTTTGGGGACAGGTTCGTTAGAATCGCTCAACGTTACATGGAAGTCGATGCTCTCAGATTCGAATGGGGGACTTCGATAGATCTCGATGCGGTGGAGAGATCCCTTGCTGAGGGGAGCGAAGCCATCGCCTTCGTTCACAACGAAACGTCCACTGGCATCCTGAATTCAGCCAAGGAGATAGCTAAGATTGCAAAGAGATACGACGCCTTAGTTATAATGGACGGCATCACGAGCGTTGGCGGGGATGAGGTGAAGATGGACGAGTGGGGGATAGACGTTGCGGTAGTTGGAAGCCAAAAGTGCTTGGGAGCTCCCCCCGGGCTTTCGGCGGTTGCTGTAAATGAGAAGGCTTGGGATTTTTACAACGAAAGATGCCCGTTTTACCTCGACCTGATGGCGTATAGGAAGAAGGCCAAGGATCTTCAGACGCCATACACCCCCGCGGTTCCTCTGTTCTTCGCTCTGCATGAGGCTTTGAAGATAATAGAGGAGGAGGGTCTTGAAAATAGGATAAGAAGGCACAGGACGATGGCTAAGGCTGTTAGAGAGTGGGCTAAGGCTTTAGGATTGGAACTCTTCCCCAAGCTCAACGAATACAGCGAATATTCGAACACGGTCACCGCAATAAAGATACCGGAAGGAATTACGGACAAGGAGCTTAGGGGGACTCTGAAGGAGGAATACGGGATATTAATTTCCGGAGGGCAGGAGCATCTGAAGGGGAAGATATTCAGGATAGGAACGATGGGCAACGTCGGAAAGAGGGAGCTCGTTGCCACGTTGGCCGGGCTCGAAGACGTAATGAGGAGGAAGGGGGTCGTGAAAGGTTCGGCGCTGGATGTGGCGATGGATGTCCTCGCTTCACACGCAAAGTTCGGTTAGGGTGGTGGGCATGAGGATAGGCATAGCGGACACGACGTTCGCGAGGGTGGACATGGGAAAGATTGCGATAGACGAGCTTAGAAAGATCTGCTCCCTTCCATACGTCAGATACACCGTTCCGGGGATAAAGGATCTTCCCGTCGCGGCGAAGAAGCTTATAGAGGAGAGGGGTTGCGAGCTCGTCATTGCCTTGGGGATGCCCGGGCCTAAGCCCATCGACAAGCAGTGCGCCCACGAAGCTTCGATGGGTTTGATACTCGCCCAACTAATGACGAACAAGCACATAATAGAGGTATTCGTTCACGAGGACGAGGCGAGGGATGAGAAGGAACTGCTCATGATAACGGAGAACAGGGTCAGGGAGCATGTTAGGAACGCCGTAGATCTGCTACTGAACCCCAAAAGGTTGCAGAAGCTCGCGGGCACCGGGCAGAGGCAGGGTTTTCCGGACGTCGGGCCTATATTGAGGTAGCTAAAATCTAACCGAAAGAATTACGTTTAGTATTCCCCAAGAGACCAAGAGCTTCGAGTTTACTCTCCCTTCGATCTTCATGCGATACGTGAAGGGTGTGAACCGCCTTACCTGCTCGAACGTCCCAACCCTTTCGCCTCCGCGAAAGATAAGATACTTGGAGGGGAAAAAGTAGGAGCGCAGTACATGCGCTATCGGGCTTTTTTCGATTATCCTTAAAACCACCTCCCCCCTCTCCTCGATGAACCACTCATCCCGTATTATTCTCACGATCGCCCTCCGCCTCACAGTCCCCAAAGGTTCGCCCGAGGGTTCCACCACCTCGAACCCCAATCCGATGGGCATCCACAAGAATAGGGCCTCCCTCCAAGGTCGTTGCAAAGGCCGTAGGGTAAGGATCCTACTTCCACCGTGCTTCGAGGCGTAAACGTTGATTTCCTTTCCGAGCTTCGACACACCCTCCCTCTCGGCGTAAAGTAACGGATTTCCCTCCGAATCGTAGACCCTAACTCCACTGACTATCTTTTCGAACACGAACTCTTTCGCTTCGAATGGATCGGGGTGCATTGGAGGGGTTTGACTGCGAATTATTTAAAAGTGCTCGAAAGGTCTATGCAGTGGGTCTCCTTAACGACGTTTAGCACGAGCATCGTGTACGTTCTCTTCACGTGCTCCAAGCTCGCTATCCTCTTTATGAACTCGTTCAACTCGCTCCTGCTCCTGAACCTCGCCACCGTTATGACGTCGAACTCGCCGGTAACGTCGTAAACCGCGGTGACGTTGGGTTCCTTAGCCAAAAGCTCCTCCACCTCCACCAAATGACCTCCCTCGGCCGTTATGCCGATAATTGCAGTTAGGTCGAAACCCAACTTGGAGTAATCCACTATCGGGATGAACTTCTTTATCACGCCCATCTTTCTAAGCTTGTTTATTCGATTGTAAACCGTCCCCTCCGCGACGCCCAACTTTTCCGCTATTTCCCTCAAGCTCTTTCTCGCGTCCTCTTGAAGTTCGACGATTATCTTGATGTCGAGGGAGTCGAGCTTTTCGGGCATCGTAAAACCCTAAGCGTTCGGCATTTTTTAAATTTTCTCTAAAAAAATCAGCTCAAATCCCCACACGAGCAGAAGATCTCGTTTATGGCGGAGAGCACGTCGTCGAAACCCTCTCCCTTTAAAGCCGAGATCTTTATCGATCTAAATCTCGCCGTCGTGAACTCCAAAAAATCCACGAGCCTCTCTAACAGCTCCGCCAAAACGCCCTCCTCCTTCGAAAGCATATCCCTAACTTTGGACGGCGTTAGGTCGAAGTCGATCACGTCTGTCTTGTTGAACACCGTTACCGTCGGAACGCCTGTCCTCAGAGAGATGACAGCATTCTGAGCCAGTATCGAGACGTAGTTTTCCGGAGTCGACGCAACTTCGGAATCTACGATGAACAGAGCCACCGTCCAATCTTTCTCAGCTATCCTCCTCGCCATCTCTATGCCCTCCTTCAGGTAGAGGAAGAGCTCCATCTGGCCGGGCGTATCGTAGAGGACGTAATCTCCTTCGACGATCAACTCATCTATGTGATCCAACGCCATCTCCACCGACTTTATCAGGGCACCGTTTATTCCCAACCCGAACCTCCTCATAACGTCCTCAGTCCTTACGAACTCCCTAACGTCCGCGTTGGCTTCGTAAATAGGATCCGAAGCCGGATCCAAGTTGACCGCTTTAACGTCGTAATCCTTCAGGTATTCGAGAAATGATCGGACGAAGGTACTTTTTCCGCTACCGGCCGGGCCGATGACGAGAACGTTCATGATAGAAATTTAAAAGATTGGAACGTTAAGCTTTATCAGAGGTAGACGTACGTGGCATCTATTATTCCATCGAGCTCGACCATCTTCTTCAACACCTCATCGCTCGGCGGGTCGTCCACGAGCAGAAGCATCAGCTGAATCCCACCTCTCCCCCCGTACCTTCCGACTATCATTCCCGCTATGTTGATGTCGTGTTGCCCAAACAGCGTTCCCACCCTTCCTATCACTCCGGGCTTGTCCTCGTGCAGGGAGATGACGTAATGACCCCTCGGCACGAAATCGACCTTGTACTTGTCTATCATCAGTATCCGGGGCTCATCGCCGAAGCAGGTTCCGGCCAGATATATGCCCTTCTCGTCCTCAACCTCCACCTCCACCATGCTCTCGTAGTGCTCAACGTCCTCGGTCTTCGCCTCCTCCACACTTATCCCCCTGTCCTTCGCTATCGGCAAAGCTGAGACGAGATTAACGCTCTCCCCGAGCATGTAACTTAGGATACCCTTAAGCAAAGCCCTCGTAACGAGCTCGGTGTTCTTGTTCGCTATCGCCCCCCTGTACGTTATCCTAACCCGCTTGAAATGCCCCTTGAGCCTCGCCACCGCTATCTTCCCCATCTTTTCCGCCAACTCCATGAACGGCAAAAGGAACTGATACTCCTCCGGCCCGACCCTCGGCAAGTTGACGGCATTCTTCACCGGCAGTCCCTTCGAGAAGTTTATGAGCTCCTCCGCGATTATCATTCCAACGCTCAGCTGTGCCTCCTTAGTTGAGGCTCCGATGTGCGGAGTTGTTACGACGTTTTCGAGTTTCAGCAGGGGGTTGTCTGGATCCGGAGGCTCCTTCTCGTAAACGTCCAATCCCGCCCCCGCAAGCTTTCCGCTCGTTAACGCTTTGTAGAGTGCCTTCTCGTCCACGATTCCACCTCTCGCGGCGTTTATCAGAATCGCTCCGTCCTTCATCATCTCGAACTCCCTCTCGGATATCAGGTTCTCGGTCTCCTTCGTCTTTGGAACGTGGATCGTTACGATGTCGGAATTTCTGAGCAACTCCTCCAAGCTCACGAGCTTCGCTCCAACGCTCTTAGCCCTCTCCTCGCTCACGTAGGGATCGTAGGCGAGGATGTTCATCTCCAAAGCCCTAACCCTCTTCGCAACCTCGTAACCTATCCTTCCCAACCCTATTATGCCTATCGTCTTCCCCCTAAGCTCCATCCCCATGAACTTCTTCCTCTCCCACTTGCCCGCCTTGACGCTCCTGTCAGCCTGCGGGATCTTCCTCGCAACCGCAAAGATCAGTCCGAGGGTGAGTTCCGCAGCGGATATCGTGTTTCCGCCGGGAGCGTTCACCACAACTATCCCCTTCTCCGTCGCCGCCTTCAGGTCTATGTTGTCAACTCCAACCCCCGCCCTTCCTATGATCTTCAGCTTTTTCCCGGCATCTATGACCTCCTTCGTGACCTTCGTTCTGCTCCTGACTATCAACGCGTCGTATTCCGGGATGATCTTGACAAGCTCCTCTTGGCTTATGTCGGACTTTACGTCGACTTCCAAACCCTCTCTCCTCATCAGATCGATAGCTTCCTCTGAAATCGGATCTGCTACGAGGACTTTCATTAAAATGGTGGCAGAACGGATCTGATTATAAAGGTTTGGTTAACGGTTGACACACTCATCCGAGCTCGGAGACGAGTATGCCGACTATCTCGTGAATCCTCCTCTTCGACATCCTGAACCTCGTTCCCTCTATGAACTCCCTCAGCTTCCCCACCCTTACCACCGGAACGCTCGGATTTATCAGATCGACCTTGCAGTTGGAGTTAGTCAGAACCACTACGCCGTGAACGAAGACATCGCACCCGTGTTTTCTTAGAAATTTCCTCAGCGCCAATGCGTTCCTCTTGGCCTGCCTGCTGAAGCTCTTCACCTTCCTCGCCTTCCCGTTCTTGACCTTGAACCACTCGTCACCCTCGCACACGAAGCTACCCCTTATATTCTTCGTCTCTATGGCAAAAACCCCCGTAGGCCCAACGACGACGTGGTCTATGTTCCCGTTCCCGTTAGGCAGTTTGACGTTGTTGAACACGACGTAGGAATCGTTCAAACCTCTAAGCATCTCCTTCACCCTTATCTCTCCCTTCAACCCCTTTCTGTACTTGACCAACCTCTTCGCTACTCCGTGCAATCTGTAGCTGGCCAAGATCGATACCCCGACGGCCAAAGGTATCAGGCGGGGGTCGATCAGAACCATGGCAACGCTTATGGGGTAAGCTAAGGCCAAGGCCAACGCCCTATTCCTGTACCTTCTGGCCAGTCTCGTCAGGTGATCGTTTTGCCCTATAATCCTCGCCATTCCAACCGAAGGAATAATACCGTATGTTATATAAATTTTAAAGACCGATTAAAATCGACGCCTCAGTATCAAAATCGTCCCGAGCGCCACCAGAACCAACGTCACGATCTCGGGAACCGGAGCAACCACGACGTATTGATAAACGTTAACAGTTGCGCTGTCGATCGTTCCCTGAGCGTAGGCTTGAACGGTGTGGTTGCCCGTAACCTTTGGAATCCAATCGATGTCCACGGTCACGTTATCTCCGGCGAGGGTTCCAGAATACCGATACACCACCGCGTTGGAAGGATCGTAGATGGTGATCTCGTAAGGATCGCCGTAGCTGAAGTTGACGAACCTCACCTTGAGTATTCCGAGGGTGCTCTGGTTTATCAAGGGCGTTCCGAGGACGAGGATATCTATCTTATGGTAAGTTGAGACCAAGGGCAGGTAGTCGATGTTGTTCGAATCGATGACGTAGGGTGTGTCGCCGAATCCGTCTCCATCTGAATCTGCTCCGGTGTAGTCGCTCCAGTAGTTCCCTCCCAAAAGGTTGCCACCCAAGATGTTAGATCCAGTTCGTTCGCTCACGTTCCAGTCGTTTGTGGAGTAATACGTTCTTGCGTTCCAGTAGGTGTTGGAGAGGTAGTTGTTGTAGATGACGTTGTCGTTGGAATTGCTTAGATAGATTCCGTAGTAGTTGTTCTGGATGTAGTTGCCAGTTATCGTGTTGTTGTCTGAGCTTGAAATTCGAATTCCCCAAATGTTCAGCGTAATTTTCGAATCCCTCACAGCGTTGTCGTTCGAAGAAGAGAGCTGGATTCCGTAGTTGCAGTTGCTCACTAAAGCGTCGATTATCGTGTTGTCGTCGGCCTGATAGATGTAGATACCATCCCCGCAACAGTTGGTAATCGTTCCGGTTAAGGTGTTGTTGTTCGATCCGTAGAGCTCGATTCCGTGATAATAGCCCGAGATCGAGACGTTGAATTCGTTGTAGCTCGAATCCTCCGCATACACCCCTATCTCCTTATTGGTGGAGGATGCGGATCCCGTTCCACTGACGTTTACGGTATCGTTGTAGGAGTTGTAAACGAAGACGCCATAGTAGCTTGAGGAGTTAACTCTCCCAACCTTCACGCTCGAATCGTTCGTGTAGGCTATCACGACTCCGTGGTAGTTCGGCTGGGTGCTGTAAACGTCCAAGTTTACGTTCGTGCAGTTTATCACTCCGACGAAACCGTAGCTTCCCGCGTAACTACCACCGGACTCGTTGACGACGTAGAGGATGGGATCTCCGTTTATAGTGTTAGAGGTATCGATGTGGTTGAAGTAGTCCTCCAACTCGTCAGCTAAGATTTTGATTCCGTACTTGCAGTTTTCTATTTCGTTGGTTATCAACGTGTTGTTCGAAGCTTGGACGAAGTAAACTCCGGTTGAGAAACCCGCGATGGAGTTGTTGTAGAGCTCGTTTCCGCTCCCCCCGATCCAAACTCCCGTGCCCTTGCCAGCTCCGGTGATCACGTTGTTCGCCACGTAGCAGTATTCACCCAATATACGCAGACCATCGTAGCTTATTGGACCGTAGTTGGTTATCACGTTGTCCTCGAACCCAATCCTGCTCGAATCCAAGTTAGCGTAGTTCATACTACATTCCCTCACGTCCGCGTTCGACGCTCCAACGTCCAAATTTTCCAGTTTGCAGTTTGCCATTAGAGCGTAAGAGCCGGAAACGTGAAGCGTTCCCGAAATATTGCTATCGATTATATCGTAATAGTTCGCGTCGATCTTGGATTCGGCGGTATCTGCGTAGAAGTTTTCGATGTGCACATTCTGAGAGTACGAAATTTCGAACCCGTATCCGACGAGGGGACGGGAATGGCAGACGAGCTTCGAATCCATCACGATAACGTCGTTCGATTGCTGGATGTTCAGTCCCGTTCTCGACCCACTATCGAGCTCGTCTATCATGCTCGTGTTGTATATCAAAATATCGTCGGAGTATTGGATGCTCACCGCGGTTCCGTGGATGTCCTCTGGATCTGAGAAGTTCACGGAGGAGTTCGAGATCGAAACGTTGTGGCTGTAGTACGCATCGACCCCTCTCCCCACCGATCCGATTGTGATGTCTAAGATCGTTACGTTGGAACAGTTGTAGAAGAAGAGTCCGTGGATGTTGTCGTTCAGGTTCAAATCTTTCGCCAAAACGCCAGAGCAGTCCACGCAGTATGCTGTAGATGCGTCCGTCGGGATAGTTAGATCCTTAACTCCGACGAAGTAATACACAGGCCTTCCGTTTGCGGTTGTGTTCGTAACGACTATAGTCTTGAGCCTGTCCCCGTTCGTATCGTAGACTCCGAAGTTGTATGTGTTGTCCCTGAGCACGTTAGAATCTACAACGACGTTGGATGAAGAGGCGATATGCAATCCCTTGTTGAGGTCGCTTACGAAGTTGCGTTCTACGTTCACGTTTCTACTCGAAGAGACGTATATCCCCGTTCCACTTCCAGAGCCGGTGACCTCGTTGCCGAATATAACCGTGGAAGATGTGCCCGAGGATGCGATCGATATCCCCGTTCCTCCTCCGACCTCGATGTCGTTGTTGGTAATCTCGATAGCTCCAGACGTCCACGTCACGTGTATTCCGTCCTTGTTCGTTCCCGAATTGTTTATTACGTTGTCACTCACGATAAAGGGCAAAGAGCCGGAGTAATAGGATATTCGAACGGTTCCTTTTATCTCGTTGTTCGATATCTCCGCGTGGGAGGAATCCACGTATACGGCATTTATCGAGCTAATTTTGCTGAACTCCACGATCACATCGCTCGAACCCCCTCTTATCCACACTCCATACTGCGATTCGTTCACGTTTGCATTGGAGATCGTAACCCAAGTGGAGTTCTCCACCTCTATCCCGTATCCGCCATAGGGAAATGTCACGTTGACGTTCTCTATGCTCACGGTTTTGCTTGCGGTTCCCGAATACCCGTAAAAGTCGTCCACGTAGATGCCCAGGCAGTAGGGCTTTCCTATTATCGTCACGTTCTTTATCAGAAACTCCGCCGAAGGCTGATCCCTCGTATCCCTCACATAGAACACCGCATCGTTTGCCGTAGCCTCAACAACTATCTCCCCCGGCTTACCTTCGCCGATTATCGATACAACCTTGTTTAGAATGTCGACATTCTCGTAGTAGTGCCCCGGCTTGATATATATGATATCCCCGTCGCTGGCGTTGTCGATTGCGGACTGAATGGGCGTAGCGCTGGGATTAAAGCTACCGCCGTTAAACCACCATCCCGTCTCGTTGACGTACATCACCGCCCCGTTGACGGTCGTGATCGCCAAGAACAGTATCGATGCGACGAGAAACCGTAGCACGCTCAACCCCACCACCCGTTTAAGTTTTTAACAGTTGAACATTAAAACAGAAGAGGACTTAAATATTTCGGTCGAAAATAATAATTAATACAATTATTATCATCTTCCAGCCACCCACTCCGCCAATCCCGCAAGCGATCTCGTTACCTCGTGATCGGGGAATCTTTCGACGAAGAAGGGATAATCCATGTTCACGTCGCAACTACACGGAATCTTAGCCACCACGGGAACGTTAAAGTTCACCTTCGGATCCCCAACCATTCTGTTCAACACCAAAACTCTTTCCGTCTCCACACCCTCGATGACGTTGAGCAGAATCCCAAGTCCCTCCAAGTCGAGCCTATCCGCGCGGGCCACGAGGAGTATGAGATCGCTTATCAGCAATGCATTTATACTTCTATAGCTCAATCCGGGAGACGTGTCAATTACAACGTAATCGAAATCGAGCTCGGACTTTAGGGTAATCATCCTCTCGAGGATTCTCATCTCATCCCTGTCGCTTTTCCTCAGATCTCTCTTTATGTCCCCAAGCTTCGGTGAGGCGAGCATTACGCTTAAATTTTCCGTCACATTCACCAGACATTCCTCCAACTTCGCAGAACCCCTTAAGAGATCGTTAACGTATTTTTCAGCATCGAAATAAGCGTACAGGCTCGGGGCTCTAAAGTCGAAGTCTATCAAACACACCCTAAACCTTTCAGACAGCAGATAGGAGAGGTTCAGAGCTACGAACGTCTTTCCCGTTCCGCCCTTAAACGAGTGAACGCTCACTATCACCTCAGACACCCCTCACCCTCATTATGTAATCCTCCGGCGACATCATGGGCTCCTTGGCCGAAGCCACCAACATAGCGGAGAGCACGATAAGGAGGAGCGAAAGGAATCCGAAATCGAACGGATCGAGGTTCAGCAGGTTCATTATCCAGTATCCCGAAAGTATCGAAGCGACGAGTACGGACGTTCCTATTCCGTAGTGCTTAGATTCCGTTCCGAAGTATGCCAGATCGACCCAGATGAGGATAGAGAACACGTCCAAAAACGCGTAGGATGACTGAATGATATAAGCGGAGACGACGGGCAACCGGGGAAAGAGTGCGAAAGATACTCCGAGCAGGAATAGTCCGAGCAACGTTGGAATCTTCCTGCCGATTCTATCGTAGAGCGCTCCGGCTATAACGATCGTGACGATGTAGGCGAGTACATGCAAAGACGAGAGCGTTTTTCTGAAAATTGGCTCCATCGTGTGGTACATGAATCCCGCCAGAAGATAGAAAATCACGATTGGAGGTACGAACCTAAGGATCTCCGAATTTATGCCACCCCTCTCCACCCTGCTCAGCTTGACTTCCGGAAGAAAAACGGTGAGAAGGAGGGGTAGCGCGGACAGGATCGTCATTTTGAGGGCATCGAGCTTGAACGTGCCGAAGAGGAACATGAAGACGTTGGCCGAGGAGATCCCCAAGGCCGTTACGATTCCCCTCCTCCACGGTCTAACGACTCTACCCAACAGTCCTCCCATTACGTCCGCGAATATTCCCAAGAAAAATCCTACGAGGAGTATGGCGATTATAGGGAAGAAGTTGGAGAGTAGGAAGGATATTACGAGGATCAGGGCGGAAAGTCTCGCAACCCTGACCCTACACACCACACCGTCCACGAACGTTCCGGCCACGAGAAGCCCAAAAACGTGCGTCAGGTAAAAGGCCGTGAAGAACGTCCCCGCGTCCAACCCGTGCTCCCCTATGAGCGCGAACGACGTGGGGCCGAAGTTGGGAAACGTGAGGAGGAAGGATACGAACGAAAACGTCAGTACAATGACCGCAACCTCACCTGTAATAGACGACCCTCCTCCCAACCCTCTTCTTCCTCAGAAATCCCATCCTAACGAGAGTGTTGAGGTAGTGGCTCTCTATAGCCCTTCCCCTTCCGGTTATCCTCGCGACGTCCTCAGCAGTAGCTTCTTTAAGTTCGAGCACTGCCATGGCGGTAGTCCTCAAGTTGTCTGGCATCTCCAAAAGCGTCAGTGGGTCGGATATGTCCCTACGACCGTTCACCTTAGCTTCGAGACGTTCCAGCCTTTCGTCTATTTTCCTGAGAAGATTTCTGATGTCTCTGAGCAACTCTAAGAGCTCCTCGCTCATCGATCGGAGTTGGTCGGGAAAACCTTAAACCTTACGTTAAGATTAAATATTGAAAAAATTTCCCTTAGGAAGTGAGGCGAGCGGTACCTTTGGCCATAATCGGCGTCGCGGAGCTTTCATTCTACCTCAACCATCGAACGCTTTGCATCGCCCTTCACGCCGTTAATGTCCTCTACATCGTAGCTCTTATAATGTTCAGAGAGGATAGGATTCTGTCCTCGTACCTGCCCCTATCCACATTCAGAATTGTCAACCTCTCCATGCCCGTGATGTTCCCCATGACGATCTACTGGCTAACTATGGTTTACGTGTCCACCTTACCATCGCTCTTCTACGCAGTTAAGGCTTTGAAGATAGAGGACTTGGGGTTAGGACTTCGTAGGGTGTACCTGCTACCCCTGTCCATTCCGTTGGGATACCTGTTTGGCCTCGCGGAGTACGGTATTTACGGAACAGGGGAGATCACGTCCAACTTACTTTTAATGCTGATCTTCTCCTACCTCATCGCCGGGCTGGTGGAGGAGATGACGTTCAGGTCGATCCTACAGAACGCCATGGAGAGGGAGTTCGGTTCTCTGGCAGTACCGATATCCGCCTTGGCCTTCGCGCTCATGAACATCAGGGAGTTCCCCCTCATGTTCGTCTTCGGGCTGGTCTTGGGCGTAACGTTTCTTAAAACGAGAAACCTCCTAATCAACGTGGTGATGAACGGAACCGCCACCCTGTTCGCGTTCGGACTCCTGCCTACGGGTATAGGATTTCCAAGGTTTTGAAGATCACTATCACCGCGAAAACTATCAGCAGGGACGATATGGGCGAGTTCAACGCGTTTTCGCAAAGTTCGTCGTAGAGTTCGGATGCCGACGCAACCTCCTTGTACGCAAGAAGGATTATCAGCGTCGCGGTGGCCATCACGCCTCCGTAGAGCATACCCAGAGGCATGACGGGGGAAAAGTGTCTTCCGAATGGTTCGAGCGCGATCACGACTTGAAGGACGTTCGAACGGTTATAAGCCTTTCGAAAGTTCTTTATTTTCCGCCTCCGACACCCAACGGGAATGAACAGAAGGGTGTGCGTACCGCTGATACTCACGATCGCGCTCTACGCGAAAACCCTCTACTGGATGGTGGGATCTTGGATAATGAACCCCTACTACTCCCACGGAATCCTCGTCCTCGCAGTTTCCGTCTTCCTGCTGAGGAGGTGCGGGTTCGAGTGGAACCCAAGTCCTAAGGGTATAGCGGTATTCGCGGTATCCCTTTTGGTCCACACCATCGCGACCTACTACTCCCTCTACTTCCTCTCGGCGTTCTCCTTCCCGTTCGCAATTTACGGCGTCCTGAGAACCTTTTACTCTTTCGACCCGTTTCCGATACTCTTCCTCCTCTTCGCCGTCCCCTACCCCGTGTACTCGATAACCAACGTGTTGGAGACGATTTCGGCGAAGGCCTCAGTCGCCATCGTCGGGGCGCTGGGAGTCGAAGCGAGTTCCTCGGGGGCGGAGATCGTCGTCGGTGGGAATAGGTTTATCGTGGGTGCTCCCTGTAGCGGGATAAGATCGATCGTCGCTCTTTTAACGGTGGCGAGTTTGTACGCTTACCTCGTGAACAGCAGGAGGTTGGTGAAGTTTTCGATCGTTCTCCTTTCGATACCCATAGCATTGTTGGCGAACGTGCTCAGGATATCCGTCATACTACTCGTAGCGAACTTCATCGGCTTGGACGTGGCGATGGGTATCGTTCACTACGCCTCGGATCTCGTACTGTTTGCGGTTGCGGTTTTAAGTTTGATGGGAGTGAGGAGGTGTCTCGATTGGACGTTAGGGGGTACTTCCTGATAATGGCGGGAGTCGTTTGGATTGCCGCGGTGGCGATGTTTCTACTGGCTCCCGCCAACATAACCAATTACACGGTCATGGACGTCGCGTTTTACAAGACGCCCTACAGAACCATCGGACAGACATCGTACAACTTCAACGACCCGAAGGACATAAGGAGGATCCCGTACAGGATAGACGGGTGGAAGGGCGTCGACTTCAGGTATCCGAAGAGGGTTTACGAGATTTTGGACGCCAACATAATATTGAGTAGGGCTTATTCAAAGAACGGAACGGTGATCTGGCTCGACATAATAAACAGCGATAGGAGGAAAAGCTTTCACGATCCAAGAGTTTGCTACGGGGCGAAGTGGGACATAGTTAGGGAAAGAGTGATCCCCATCGAATTCGGAAATCTATCGAAGGTAGTGTTCGAGAGAATATACGTGAACAGGCTCGATTTGGTGAACAAGAAGGACAGATGGATGAAGATGGTCGTGCTCTACTGGTTCATGTTCAGGGGAGGGGAGGGGATGACGATGTTCAGGATGAGCGCGCTCGCGAAGGACTTCAACAGAACGTGCGACGTGATGAAGGACTTCGCGAAGGATCTGCTTCAGATAGTTTACAAGAAGGTCGAAAGGCCGAAGACGATAGCGGAGACTTGGATGGAAAGGTACGGGGTTCTGACGATCGTTTTAGCCTTCATCCCTGGAACGGTTCTAATCGCTTACGGCGTAAGGTTAGCGAGGATGCACGAGACCTAAGCAAGCGCCTTCCTCCAACCAATTTCCGACTGGATCAGTGGGATTCATCACCACTATGATGTAGTATTATTACGTATAGAAAAATTTTTAAATATTCGGGGCGCTATGGGAGTTCGGACGGTATGAAGATCGCGTTTATATACGATGCGGTCTATCCTTGGATAAAGGGTGGGGCGGAGAAGAGGATCTACGAGATAGCCAAGAGGTTGGCTGAGAAGCACGAGGTTCACTGGTATGGTGTGGGATGGTGGTTAGGGGAGAACGGCAGAGGTGAAGTTATAGAGAAAGACGGAATCGTTTTGCACGGGGTTTGTAAGCCCGTTCAGTTGTACGTCAACGGTAGAAGGAGCATAAGCGAAGCTCTGTATTTCGCTTGGAAGCTCACGCCTAAACTCGTTGGGGAGGATTTTGATATAATCGACTGTCAGGAGTTTCCCTACTTCCCGTGTTTCAGTGCTAAGGTTCATTCTTTGCTTAGGAGGACGCCTTTGGTCGTAACTTGGTATGAGGTTTGGAGTGAGTATTGGTTCGAATATTTAGGTAAGAAAGGTATATTCGGTTATTTGGTTGAGAGGTTGACTACCAAACTTCCGAAGTTGATTATACCGATATCTGAGAAGATAAAGGAAGATTTAAAGACTTTGAACGTGCCCGAAAAGATGATGAGGGTCATTCCGAACGGAGTAGATTTCTACAGGCTTCAGTCGGTTAAGCCTTCGGATGATGAGTTTGATGTAATATACGTTGGAAGGCTGATTTCTCATAAGAACGTGGATGTTCTGCTTAGAGCTTTGAATATCGTTAGGAAGGAGATTAAAGATGTTAGATGCGGAATCATTGGAGATGGGCCTGAAATGGAAAAACTTAGGGCTTTGAGTAAGAAATTGGGATTGGATGATAACGTCAAGTTCTTCGGTTTTATTAAGAGTGATTTAGAAGTTTATGCTCACATGAAATCTTCTAAGATATTCGTCTTGCCTTCAACAAGGGAAGGATTTCCAAATACGATCTTGGAAGCTAACAGCTGTGGTTTGCCGGCCATAATCGTCAGACATGAAAAGAATGCGGGAGTTGGTGTCGTGAAGGATGGATATAACGGATTCATAGTCAACCTCTCTCCTGAGGAGATCGCGGGAAAGATAATAGATCTTCTCCAGAATGAGGAGGAGTTAGACAGACTTAGCAGGAATTCGGTTGAATTCGCCAAAACGCACGATTGGAGCGTTATAGTTTCGAAGTTGTTGAAAGTTTATAGCGAGGCGATGTGATGAGGCTGAAAGGTAAGAGAGTGCTTGTTACCGGGGCGGCTGGCTTCATAGGTTCGCATCTGGTGGACGGATTGGTTGAAGAGGGAGCTGAGGTCGTAGCGGTGGATAACTTAAAAGAAGGGGACTTAAGCAATTTGGCACAGAGTCTGGATAAGATAGAATTTCATAAGGTGGACATAAGGGATTTTGAAGCTCTAAGGAGAGTTATGGACGGGGTAGAGATCGTTTTTCATTTGGCTGCAAATGCCAACGTCCCCTATTCGGTTGAAGATCCGAAGTACGATTTCGAATCGAACGCTTTGGGCACTTTCAACATTTTGAAGTTGAGTTTGGATCTGGATGTTGAGAAGGTCGTTTATGCTTCCTCCGCTGCCGTTTACGGTGAGCCTGTTTACGTACCCATAGATGAAGAGCATCCTCTGAATCCTATTTCTCCTTACGGAGCTTCAAAGCTGGCTGGGGAGAGATTGGGTTTCGCTTATTACTCAACTTACGGGTTGAAGTTTACGGCTTTGAGAATTTTCAATACATACGGGGAAAGGCAGAGGAGGTATGTGATGTTCGACTTTCTCAGGAAGTTGACTAAGAACCCCAAAAGGTTGGAAGTTCTCGGGACTGGAGAGCAGATAAGAGATTTCTGTTACGTTAAGGATTGCGTTGAAGCTTTCATTCTTGCAGCAGAGAAGAACGTAGCTGTGGGTGATGTGTTCAACATAGCCGGAGGAAATCCTACGAGCATAAGAGATCTGGCTTATCTTATGGTTAAGATGTTAGGTTTGGATGGACAGACGGAGATAGTGTTTACGGGGAAAAGCTGGAAAGGAGATATAGTCAAGCTTTACGCAGATATAAGCAAGATAAGGAGTAAGTTGGGATTTGAGCCAAAGGTTAGATTAGAAGAGGGGGTCCTGAAATTAAAAAAGTGGTTCGATGAATTTTATCTTAAATTCACTTAGGTGTCAGCTATGATATCATTGGTTCTGCCGAAAAAGCTTGAAGAGAAGATAAAAAAGGAAAGTGAGAGGTTGGAAATTCCTGAAGAGGAATTGGTTTTAAAGGCGATATCTGAATTCTTTAAGGAGCCTTTGGATCCAGAATCCAAGGTGGAGTTGCATCTTAAGTTGTGTGAAAAGTTTCTGAAAGAGGCTGAAGAATTGATTGCGAAAAGAGATTATGTTCAAGCTTCTGAGAAGGCATGGGGAGCCTCAGCTCAAATCGTGAAGGCAGTTGCAGCTAAAGAAGGGAAAGAAATTAGGAGCCATGGAGAGCTTCATAAGTTCGTCGTCGAGCTGAGAAAAAAGGAGAACGATCCTGAGATCTTGACATTATGGAGTCCAGCTACATCTCTACATCAAAACTTCTACGAAAACTGGTTGCCTGAGGGGATGGTTAAAGATTTGGTTGAAAATGTAAAGAAGTTTGTGGAAAAGCTTAAAAAGTTGATATAAGGGATAACTATGAGGGATGTTTATTATTCAATAGTAGATTTTGTAAATGATGTCTTTAAAGAAAATGGAATTAAGGAAAGTCCAAAGGTAGCTATTATGGGTGCTATTTTCTCAGGTTTTGATGGAGTTGGTAGAGTCATTGAGTTACAGGCTAAAAAACTATCAAAAACTTGTGATGTGACTGTTATAGCCCTTGAAGGAGATTTAAAACCACCGAAGGGTGTTAAACTAAAAATAATCGGTGCTCCTAAGGATTTTGCTTTGAATAGGACATACAGATTACTATTTCCATTGAATTTCGTTAAGCTATTTAAATATGCTAGAATGCTCAAAGAGTTTGATCTGGTTATAGCTCATCAGTATCCCATGACCGTCCTTGCATATCTTGCAAAGCGATTTTTTGGTGTAAAGTATTGCTATTGGCATCATCACATTCCAGCTGAAGCGTATACTGACTTTTATCAAAAAATATATATAAAGTCTATTGAATATTTAGATGAAAAGAGTTGGATAATTAAGAATGCTGATTACATATGTTCAGTAAGTAAGTTTTCCAGAGATTTGTTAAGATCAAAGGCCAGAATCGATAGTATTGTGGTTTATAATGAAATAGATGAAGAGAAATTTAGAGGTAATGTCGATGGAGCAGTTATAAGAGATAAGTATAGAATTTCTAAAGACGATCCCGTAATATTATATGTTGGAAGAATACACCCCCAGAAGAATGTTCACACACTACTGCAAGTTTTTAAAGTTGTTAAAAGAGAGTTACCGAATGCCAAGCTGATACTTGTTGGTAAAGCTATATTTGGAGAGTACTTAGATCGATTAAAGAGTGTGAGCGATGATTCCGTTATTTTTGCTGGGTATGTTCCTGATGAAGAATTACCGTACTATTATGCGGCATGCGATGTATATGCAACTTGCTCTTTGTCTGAGGGGTTTAATTTGCCCCTTTTGGAGTCTCAGCGATATGGAAAGCCTGTAGTGGCTTTTGATATTGGGCCACATAAGGAAATAGTGAAAAGCGGATATCTAATTGAACCTATGGATGTAGAAGAATTTGCTAGAAAATTAATTTTTGTTCTAAATGATAACAAAACAGGTAAAACTTCTGGAGGTCGAATTTGTTATGAATAACCTGAGAGAGTGCCAATTATTATGGGATAACATGTATAAAGGAAAAACAAAGTGGTCATACGAGGAGATATGGCTAGCAGAGAGAAGACATCAAATAATCATGAAATATTTGGCGCAAATTAACGCTAAAAAAATAAAGTTCTTAGAAGTAGGATTTGGAACAGGGATAAATTTAAAATTATTAGAAAATTTTGATAATAATTATAAAATAGATATATTTGGTGTAGAACTATCTGATAACGCTCTAAAATTTGCCGAAAAAAATCTCATTAAGAGCAATCTTATTAAGGGAGATGCGTTAAGTTTACCTTTTAAGGATAATAGCTTCGACATAGTGTACAGTGCTGGTTTAATTGAGCACTTCAAAGATATGTCTACAGTTGTTAATGAGATGTATAGGTGTGTAAAAAAAGGAGGTTACTTAATTTTAACTGTTCCTGGATACTCTTTATTTTATATTTATAAAATAATAGCTAAAATTTTTGGTTTTTGGAAATTAGGCTACGAGCGGAATTTTACAATGAAATCATTGATTAAAGAGATGAAGAATATTGGCATTAAGGGTGAAAATATGATTGAAAGTGGAGCAATAGGCACATTAGGGTTATGTTTTGCAACTGAAATAATATTTCGCAAATTATTAAGCTATAATAAATATAAGTCAATTATGAATATTTTAGATAAAATTCCAAGAATTTTTCCTAAAGAAATATATTTAGTTATAAAAAAGGAGGATTGAAATTATGAAAATTTTACATCTTTATGATGAGCATTCAAAGGTTGCACCAGGATGGGGGTCGGTAGTAACTGTCATACTTAACATTTCTAAGCAACTAGTTAAAATGGGACACGACGTAACGATTATAGAGAGAAAGTGGAGGAATACACCAGAAATGGAAGTTTTAAATGGTATAAAATTTAAAAGATTTAGACTACATATAGGATCAGATATTCCTGGTAAAGAAGTACCATATAAAATGGTAAGTAATACTGTAGCACTGTCTAAAATGATTTTAGATCGAACAGAATTTGCTTTTAAGTTAAAGAAATATTTGGAGAAAGAGGAATTTGATATATTGCATGTTCATGTTCCATTCACAATTAATATATTAATAAAAATAAGTAAAAGTCTTAAAGATAAAGTAGTTTACACATTACATGCTGGTGAAGAAAGAAAGAGATTAGGACTTGATAAAAATGCACCATTTGCTTTGAGGTTATTTTCACCAGACTTACATATAATAAAGCGAGTGAAAATCTGTACAGTCTTAAACCCGCCATTAAAGCAAGAATTAATTAGAAAAGGCGTTGAAGAGGAAAAAATTAAGGTTATACCGAATGGTATTAATGTTAATGAGTTTGGAAATTTTGATGAAGAAGAATTAATAAAAATTAAAGAAAAATATAGTATAGATCGTGATAAAATAGTAATAATGTTTGCAGGCACAATAACTCCAAGAAAAGGTGTCATGTGTCTTCTTAAAGCTATGGAAATGATAATAAATTCTGGCTGTAATAATGTTTTTTTAGCATTAGCTGGTGCTACTAATTTGGACAGAAAATATTTTGAAGAAGTATATAATTTCACGAGAAAGAAAATAAAAGACTATGTTAAATTTTTAGGTATTATACCATACGAGGATTTAAAAGTCCTATATTCCGCTTGTGATATTTTTGTGTTACCATCGTTTAGGGAAGGAGATCCTATAGCACTAAAGGAGGCTTTAGCTTCAGGTAAACCTTTAATTGGTTCTAATGTTAGTGGTATACCTATGCAAATAAGAGATGGTTGGAATGGATTTCTAATAGAACCAGGTAATGAAAAGCAATTAGCCGAAAAATTAAAGTATTTAATTGAAAACGAGGGAGAAAGAAAGAGAATGGGGAGAAATAGTAGAAGGTTGGCCGAAGAAGAATTTGATTGGAGTAAGATTGCTAAAATGTACTTAAAAGTCTATGAAGGAATTAGTGGGGTGTTATAAATGTCTAAAAGGAAATATGCAGAAGGGTTTGTAGGATATACACCTAAGAGTTATGAGCAGTTTGAAGATCGTCATAGAAAAATTTTAAAAATATTTTCTAAATATAAATTTAACAGGATTTTAGATGTTGGTTGCGGAGATGGAAACTTCACAGCACTTATTAGCAAAGTGTGTAAGGCAAAAGAGGTTTATGGGGTTGATATATCCGAAAAAGGTGTTGAAATGGCAAAAAAGAACGGAATTAAAGCTTTAAGGGTAGATATTGACGAAGAAAATCTACCGTTTAAAGATAATTACTTTGATGCTGTACTATCTTTAGAAGTTATTGAACATTTATATGACCCGGATCATCTTTTAGACGAAGTTTACAGGGTTCTAAAGCCTAATGGTATCTTTGTATTAACAACACCAAATCTGGCATCACTATATAATAGAATAGCGTTATTATTTGGTTATCAACCATTTTATACTAATGTAAGTTTAAGAAAATCATATGGTCATATACCTTTTATCGAGAACATATATAGAAAGAAAGGAATAGTTCCTTCACCAGATCACATACGATTATTTACAGTTAAGTCGCTGAAGGAGAATTGCTATGTGATCATAATTTTAAAATAATGCATGTGGAAGGAGCAGGTACTATTATGCGTATTAAAGACAGTAAATTTTATTATTTAATAAAAGTTTTTGATAAATTAATTAATAAATTCCCAAGTATATCCACAATACTTATTTTTATTAGTAAAAAAGAATGATGATTATTTATTAATAATAATTGAAAATTCATCACCAAAATTTAAAGAAACTAAGAAACAGATTTATAATACCCAACGCAAGTGCTATGTAACTTATATAAGGTGCTAACCGAGTAAACAAATTAAGCTATTCAGCATCTATAACAACTGTAAATTTTCTTCCACCATCCGCCACATACATGTAATAGGGTCTACCCTTAATGTACCGTGGAAATGGCTGAATACGTTTGATTTCACCACTTTCCTTGGAGTCTAGTATATCACCATTTAAACTACAAATAGATAGATAATATTTATGATATAAAACTTTTGTATTTTCAACTATATCTAAAAAAGTGTATAAGTCCGGTAAAACATATAATTTATCATCAATTTCACCTCTGCCAAGAGGTGTCAAGATTAACATCTCCCAATTATAGAAAGTCATGAAACTATCCAACCAACTCTGAACTGAAGTAAAAGAGCTATTGAATGGAAATCTGTTCCAAAACCTCTTTGTTCTTTCTTTAAGCCTTGAAAAGAATCTTTCGACAGCATTTCTTCTGCCAAAAGTTTCATACTCATATTTTAAACCTAACCTTTGTAAAGCTCATTTGTACCAGAATCCCCCTGTCTACAACAACTTCTGGCTTATTTT
>Ga0256914_1000660_pt1 | contig 33690 bp, 27 predicted proteins | sample HulkmetaG_FD_191571 | JGI IMG/M metagenome (GOLD analysis project Ga0256914, IMG submission 191571) | Hydrothermal chimney microbial communities from Main Endeavour vent field at the Juan de Fuca Ridge, Pacific Ocean - Hulk | ecosystem: Environmental > Aquatic > Marine > Hydrothermal vents ... | reverse complement strand
CTGATTCTATGGTTTTGAATGTGCTTATTAAATTCAACGATCCAATTAAATTTGATCAAGAAACTGGGAAAGTTTTAAAAACAGAAGTAAATTATAATGGTGCCTGTTTCAATCTGAAAAGATTAACGGATCCAAGAGACTCAGTAAAGTCAATCCCGCCATTCAACTATGATAGTTATAACATAAATGAGAACTATTGTAGTAATGTCATATTTACATCCAAAATAGATGGCAAGAATGTTCCGTTTTTTGCTTATGCTCAAAGATCGTGTGAATTAAGCAAAAATGGTGGTATTAGTATCACAAATCTATTAACAGATGAAAGCAAGAAAATAAAATTTGAAAAAACCGATGACAATACAGATGATTATTTTAATAAAGTTTTCGAAAATCAACATTTTGACGACCCAAATACTAAAAATCATTTTAGGCTTATAACCTTTAGTGAGAAAAAACCTACCACATACTACCCAAATAAGGTGTTAATAAATGATGATGTGGCAGCGATGATATTTGGGAAATATTTAATTCTCGTAAATTTAGAAAAATCTAAAGTAATGTATACCATAGATTTAGTTAGAGATTTAAAATTATCTGGAAATCATTCTTGTGGTTTTCAAAATGACATAATACAAGTAATACCCAATTCCCCTATATTCAAAATTTCCCACAATACATGTGAGGGAATATATGATGAGTATTTAATTGACTATTCAACAACACCTATAACGATAACAGATTTAAGAGATTATAACTTTGGCAATTGCATGCTTTACAATGTAAATTACAAATATGAAAATAGTATCTTGCACATAGTCAAAACTAATAAAAAGAATGTTACTGATGAATTTGATTTTGCTAGTAATTTAAAATCTCTAGCAGGTGTTAGTGATAAAACAATGAAAGAGTATGAACAAGAGGTTCAAAAAAAATATCCAAACCACAAAGTTGCATGTTATCAAGGACAGACAACTGGTTGTTTTATAGACATTAAAGAATATTATCAATACACACCTGAAAAAGGTATTATAAGAGTATCCGAATAATGATCTAACAAACTTTATTTTATAAAATCCTTATTCAATAATCGAAAATTTTTATGATTCTTTTGTATCTTTCTTAATAGAAGTTTTTTGCAATAGTAGCACAATAGCAAATCCAATTGCACCTACAACAAACGCAATTATATCTGTATTATGTGTAATAATCATTTCATCTGCATAGTTTAAAGGCCATAAAACTCTTAAAGATGCCATCATTAAACCAATCAAAAATGCCATTAAATAAGAATGATAATTCTTAAGTAGATACTTTAAGATTTTTGATACTATTAGAAACCCCATTATAATTCCAAAACCTAATGTCATTACTTTTAATAAGTCTTCAGTAGAAGCTTGAAGTTTTGTTGCATCTTTAACAACTTCAATCACATATCCATATAAACCCATTAATAATAATATAAAAGACCCACTAATTCCTGGTAATAACATTGATGATATTGCAAAAAAACCGCCTAAAAACATAATCAAAAACGATGGATCTGTTACTGCAGTTGGAGGACTAACTCCTAATAAATAAAAGATAATAGAAAATGTTAAAAGAAATATTGCTAATTCTTTTACACCTCTTTCTTTCATTTCTCTAGCAGGTATTGGCAAAGACGCTAATACTAAACCAAAAAAGAATGCAAAAATATAAACTGGATATACTTCAATAAAATAACTAATTACATGAGAAAATAATCCAAATGCAAAAAACATACCAAAACCAAGCAAAACTCCAAATCTTAAATCAATTTCAAAAAACTTCTTTTTAACATCAGAAAATGATGTCTTCATTAAAATCAATTTAACAAGTTCCCTAACGAAATCTGATATTTGCGCTAAAAATCCAATGAATTTATCATAAATTCCCATTATTAAGGCCATTGTTGAACCACTTACGCCAGGAATTACCTCTGCAATTCCCATAACCATACCTCTTAAAAATGTAAATATTAGTCGTTTTGCATTGTTTGTTTGCATAATAATGAGAGGTTTATTAAAAATTATATTAGTTATTTAAAGATTGCATTGAGAATTACGTTTATAATTCCCATAACTATACTAAATAAAATAGCAGTAAAAAAACCATCAACTGTGAATCCTGGTATAAACCACGAAACAAGAAGTACTACGAATCCATTAACAACAAAAGCAAATAAACCTAGTGTTAATATCGACAACGGAAGTGATATAAAATGTAATATTGGTCTTATAGTTACATTTGCAATTCCAAATGCAACAGCTACTATTAGAAGTGTTTTTGTTGAATCTACAGATACACCACTAAATATGTAAGCCGAACCTAGCACTGCAATAGACGAAAGTATAAGCGTTACAAGCATGTCAACTAAAAGTTTAACAATTTTCATATTACGTACATCTAATTTATTACTATAAAGACAACAGAGCCAAATTACTAATTATAATAACTATTATAAACTATCATTTATTGATAAGCCTGTTAAGTCTTTTTTCATTGGAGTTCTTGTCTTTATACCAGCTCGCCCCATTTCTTTTTTACTTAACCCTTTTGATGAGTTTGCAGCAGCAATTGTAGCACCATCTCTATCACCATACGGATAAATAATAACCATAGAACTTTCTTCTTTACTAATTTCACTTAAAACCTGCAATTCTCTTAATCGTATACCGCCTGCTTTATTAAGTTTTTCAGCAGCTTCTGAAAGTTTTTGAGCTACTTCAACCTCTGCATTAGCTTGAATCCTTTTAGCCTCTGCAGCACGTTTTGCTCTTGCTATAACAGCTAACTCTTCAACTAATGACTTTGGTGTATCTATATCAGTTATTCTAACCGCGCGAACATCGACACCATAAACTGCAGCAGCTTCATCAATTTGCTGTCTTAGTTGATTAGCAATTTCATCTCTTTCACTAAGTAAATCTTTTAGATCTAAACTACCTATTGTGTTTTTTAATGCTTCAGTTGAAAGCCAAGTTACTGATGATCGGTAATCTTGTACATCAATTACAGCTTTTTTTGGATCTTCTACTCTATATTCAATAGCTGCTGTAACTTTTGTAGGAACATTGTCTTTTGTTAAGGTTGCAGTTGCTTCTACTTGATTTGTTTCAATTCTCATATCAATAATTGCAGCTACAGAATAAATAAATGGTGGAATTATAAAGAATCCCGCACCTCTAACACCATCAAATTTTCCTAATCTTAATACAACCATATTTTGCCACTCTGGTAATATATAAAACATTTTAGCAATAATAGAAGACATCCAAAGTCCCAATATAAATAAAGGAACAGTTAAAATTAGAAATGAATTAAACACACTTTGAGAAAAAACGCCAATAGGAATCAATAGTATCAATACAAAAAGCATTACAATAATCCAAACAATAAATCTAACAAAACCCTGAACAGAATTTGTATTTGAATATATGGTATTCATATTTAAAGGCACAACAATTTGTAGTAGTAAAATATCCTCACGTTTAAATTCAAAACGCGATTACTACGGCAAATTAAAAAATATATATAACCTCATTTAACACTTTTTCTTTATAATAATCAAGAATTTGTTACAATAACTCCGTGAAAGTTAATTCAAAAATTGTTACATTAGAAGACTTAAATAAAATTGCCAGTAAAATTGTACAAACTTATAATAAAACTAATAAAATTTTGGTAATTGGTTTAATCGGAGATTTAGGCTCTGGTAAAACAACACTTGTAAAAGAGATCGCGAAGCAATTAAACGTAAATCAACCTATTATTTCTCCCACATTTATTATAGACAGAGAATACAAGCTAAAAAACAACAACATTATGCATCATATAGATTTATATAGATTAGAAACCGAGACTGAATTAAATGAAATCATTACTGAAGGTTTAATACAAAACCACAATTTAATTTTAATTGAATGGTATGATAGATTTAGTTCGTATTTAGACAAACTATTTGATAGAAACGATGTTAAACTTTTAAAAGTTTATTTTGAACATTATGGGGAATTCGAAAGAGTTATAAAAATAGTATATGAGAACACAATTATAAAGCACAAACCGAATGATAATAGCAATCAATAAATTATAATAGATAAAAGTAATTAAAATATAATTGCTATTTAGAAAATAATTAATAAGTAAAACTTAATAAAATACACAAAACAATGAACATACTAGCAATAGATACAAGTTGCGACGATACAAGTGTAGCAATAACAGAAGACAGAAAGCTATTAGCCAATGTATTTTGGTCTAAAATAAAAACTTATGAGAAATGGGGCGGCGTTGTGCCTAGTGAAGCAAAAAGACAACATATAGAATTTTTACCAAAAGCTTTAGAAAAAGCTTTTGAAGATGTCAACGCCGCCCTAAACCAACAACCACAATCTAAAAATCCCAAATCAAAATTCACAATTGAAAATATTGATTCAATTGCAGTAACTTATGGCCCAGGCCTTGCAATAGCATTAGAATCGGGAATTCAAACCGCAAAGAACCTAGCAAAAAAACACAACAAAAAATTAATAGCAGTAAACCACATGATAGGACATATATATTCCAACTTAGTGCTAGATGAAAATGGCAAATCTTATTCTGGTGTAGATGAGTTTGAATTTCCATTATTAGCTTTAACAATATCTGGCGGACATACTGATTTATACCTAATGCATAATCATTTCGATTTTAACCACATAGGATACACGATAGACGATGCGATAGGTGAAACTTTTGACAAGGTTGGAAGAATGATAGGGCTACCCTACCCTGCAGGTCCTAAAATAGAAAAATTAGCTCAAGAAGGTAATGAAGACGCTTTTAAATTTCCTCGTCCGATGTCAAATAGTAATGATTATTTATGGAGTTATTCTGGATTAAAAACTGCTGTTTTGTATACAATAAAAAAACTAGTAGATGAATATGAAGATAAACCACAAAAAAAGAAATTTAAAGTAGAAGATTTGTCAGAAAAATTAACTGATCAACAAATTAAAGATATAGCAGCATCATTTCAAAGAGCTGCAGTTGAAGCATTACTAATAAAAGTTAAAAAAGCTTTGGTGGAATTTAACCCTAAAATGTTAGTTGTTGGTGGTGGTGTAATCGCCAACTCTTACTTACGCGAAAAATTACAAGCTGAATGTGAAAAGAAAGATGTTCCTTTATATTACCCTAAACCAATATGGCTATGCACAGATAATGCAGCAATGATTGGTGTGACTGGGTATTATTATGCAAAATATAACAAATTTGTGGAAAATATTGATGAATTGGATAGAATTCCTAATTTAAGGATATAAAAATACATAGTTAAAATTTTGTGTACACTTAAAATTATTCACAAAAATTTAAATATCCACGCAATTATATAAAACATTCTCAAACCTTATATATTTTGATAAAATCAAGATTGTTACAAATATATGTATTTTGGTGACTGTAGCTCAATTGGTTAGAGCACCTGTCTGTGGAACAGGAGGTTGTGGGTTCAAGTCCCATCAGTCACCCCAAAATAATAGATGATAACAAAAAACCTACACGTAACAATTTATAACGCAACATCAATAGATGGTTTTATTGCTACTAAAAATGACAATACAGATTGGGTTTCTGATACAGATTGGGAAATCTTTCAAAATTTAACTAAACAACACGATGTTGTAATTATGGGAAGACGAACATACGAAACCGTATTGGATGACTTCCCATTTAATTGCAAGCTAAATATAGTTTTAACCAATCAAAAACAACTTCTAAAAAAAGAAAATAATATATGGTTTACAAACAAAAAACCTGCAAAAATCTTGCATGAAATAGAGAAAAATGGATTTAAAACATGCTTAATAATAGGCGGTGGAAAAACAAACGCTTCCTTTTTAGAAGCAAACCTAGTTGATGAAGTTATTGTTGATATTCACCCAATTATACTTGGCGGTGGTATCAAACTGTTTGAAACAAACAAACAATTACAATACCAACTAAAACTAATAGAATCTAAACAAATAAAAAATGGGCTTTGCTTAAACAAATATCTAGTTAAGTATTAAAATCATTAGCAATACCCTAAATAACATATTGAATAAGCAAGAAGTATATAAACCACAACAAAACCTAATGATTTCCAACATACTTAACAAGATCATATAATCTTGCCGTATATCCCCATTCATTGTCGTACCAAACCGATAAATTAACCATTCTATCGCCAATATCTTTTGTAAGTAGTAAATCGGCAACAGCAGTTAAATTTTCCCCAATAAAATCACTAGAAACAACTGGATCTTCAGTATACCCTAAATATCCATTTAATTTACCTTCTGAATATCTTTTTATAACCTCATTTACCTCTTCGGCATCTACAGATTTTTCTAAACATACAGAAATGTCTAACAAAGATACAGTTGGCACAGGAACCCTTATCGACTTGGCTATTACTTTTCCAGATAATTCTGGAAAAATTTTAGCAATTGCTTTAGATGCTCCAGTAGAACTGGGAATTATAGATTCATATGCAGCTCTTGCTATTCTTAGGTTTTTACGATGTGAACCGTCTAAAATATTCTGTGATTTTGTAACAGCATGAACAGTTGTTACATTCATAAAATCTATACCAAATTCATCTATTAAAACTTTTACAATCAAGGCTAATGCGTTTGTAGTACATGATGCGTTGGAAATTATATGATGGTCATTAGGGTCATATAAATCTTGATTAACACCCATTACTATTGATATATCCTCATCTTTTCCTGGGGCGGAGATTACAACTTTTTTGGCACCTGTATCTAATTGTTTTTGGCAACTATCTCTATCTTTAAATTTACCTGTAGCTTCCACAACAATTTCTACGCCTAAATCATCCCAATTAATTTCACCCGGATTTTTATCTATAAACACTTTTACAGGTTTTTCATTAACTTTAATATTATTTTCATCGATTACTTCTGCTGTTCCATTAAATCTTCCGTAAACAGTATCATATTTAAGTAAATGTACATGGGAATTCACATCTGCACGACTATTTATGCAAATAACTTCTAGTCCATTATTTGCCTCTGTAATTCGGTGAAATGCACGGCCAATTCTGCCGTAACCATTTAATGCTATTTTATTCATTGTTATAATTTATATAGTTAATCTAAAATCCTAACCAAGCACGAACTTTAGATTAACTGCAACAAAAATGGGGCGAAAATGTTAAAAACATTTTCGCCCCAAACACTAACCACTAATCAGCAAGCCCTTTAACTTTTCCTTTTGTAACTGTTTCAGTAGAAAAATCGCTTAATTCTTTATAAATTTTTACTGGTTTTACCAATTTATCAACTAAATCATAAGTGTCTGCGACATTTAGTTCCCCAAACAAAAATTCAAATCTATCTTCTAAGGCTTTCATTATTTCTTCTTTATCTGATTTATCTATACTCCATGATCCTTTTTTTAATAGTCCCCATGCCTTTTTTCTTGTTTTATAATGAAATTGTTCATCTGTTTGCCCCTCTTTTCTTTCATCTGACTTGTTTTCATCTGCCCATTTATACATTTTTTCTAATAAATCTTTAGGAAATTTGGGGTGATCCATTATTATATTTTGAAAACCAGTCGCTAAATGAACTTCAACTGCTTCAGATTTAGTAAATTGATTAAAATATTCATCTGGTAAAGTTGAAGCACCATGTTGAACAGCTCCGCCCATACCCATTTTTCTACATTCTCGCGATATATCTAATAATACTTGAAAATCTACGCTTATATCTGCAAGTGTTCCATCTGGCAAAACAACACCACCATGACTTGTGCCTGTTTGAATGCTAATTTTACTCATACCAACATCAGAATCTCGTAGACCATTATTAAATCCTTCAATGTATGCATAAAAATCTTCTACGGTACTATTTTTGCCACCGATGTGACCTATCTCACCACCTAAAGATATTGTAATGCCATCAGGTTCATTATCTCTTACAAACTTTGCAAATTCTAATGAATACTTAACATTTGGTTCTTGTTGTTCTTTTTCAGTCGGTTTATCTAAATCAACAAGCGTAGATGTATCAATATCAATATTATAAAATCCATAATTCATTGCTTCTAAAATTAAATTCTTAATAGTTTCAACTTCTCCGTCTTTTGGGACACCAGGTTCAGCAACTTTTGTTTGAAAATGATCACCTTGAATAAAAAGCGGTCTGTCCCAATTTGACTTAATGGCAGCCGCAAGTAAAACGGCAGAATATTCTGCCGGACTTTGATCGGTATATCCCATCTCACTTCTTGCTAATTCAAAAACAAATGCTCCTATATTATTTCGTTTAGCAACTTTAAAAATAACTTGTGCCATATCATACGCCATACCACGCAAATTTATAGCTGGCGTCGTAATATCTAGAGGTACTTCTCCAGTTGCTTTTGCGACATAGAAATCATGAATAGACGACGGAACATTATTTGTTAACTGTGCTGAATTCCAAATTACATATCTTGCTTCATTTTTTTCAGTGTCATTACCAAACACAGCCAACCAAACTAAACCATCCATAACATCGTTTAATGCTTCCCTATTAGTAATAACAAACTCAGGTTCAACTTGAATCGAGTTTTTAATAAGTTTTTGTACTGATTCTGAAGTTATCATATTTTTATTATGTGGAATTTATTGCAGTTTCTAAAACTACTTAAATTCCAACTAATTACTTGAAAGTTTTCTAACTAAATACTCAACATCTTGTTTGCTTCCAATATAAAGAGGAACTCTTTGATGAATTTCTGTTGGTTCTATTTCTAGTATATTTTTTACCCCATTTGAGCCTAATCCACCTGCTTGCTCAATTAAAAATGACATTGGGTTTGCCTCAAAAAGTAATCGCAATTTACCATTTACATATTTTTTGTCGGGCGGATACATATAAATTCCACCTTTTAATAAATTTCTATGAAAATCAGATACAAGCGACCCAATATATCTTGCTTTATGAGGTTTCTCATAATTAGGTAACCCTGTTTTTAATTCCTCAACAAAATCCACCAATACTTTATCCCATTTATATGTATATCCCTCATTAACACTATAAATAGTTCCTTGTTCAGCAATCTTCATATTTGGATGAGATAACAAAAATTCACCAATTGATGGATCTAATGTAAATCCATTAACACCATTTCCTGTTGTATAAACAAACATGGAACTAGAACCATATAGAATATAACCAGCACAAACCTGTTTTGTGCCTTTTTGCAAAAAATCTTTTTCTGTTACAGGCGAATTTAAGTCTAACCTTTTATAAATAGAAAAAATCGTACCAACACTAACATTAACATCTATATTTGATGATCCATCTAACGGATCTATACATACAACATACTTTGCATGCTCGCTATCTTTATCATTAAAGACAATCGCATCATCAACCTCTTCAGAAACAACACCAGCAATATGATTTCCCCTTTCAAAAATTCTTACAAAAACATCATTGGCATATTCATCTAATTTTTGAACTTCTTCACCTTGAACATTAACTTTTCCTGTTAATCCGAGTAAATCCACGAGACCTGCTTTGTTTATTTCTCTAGAAACAATTTTTGCTCCTAATGCAATTTCATTAAGAATACTGGATAATTCGCCAGTAGCAGAATCATACTTTTGCTGTTGGTTAAGAATAAATGCTTGAATATTTAAAATTTCATCTGACATAAGATTTAGTAAAAACAAAATAAACAGTATGACAGTATCATACTCACATCAAAACTTTCATGTCAAGATATTTGTTAGCCAATATGAGGTGAACAAAATAAATGGTTAATAATGCAACGAAATCTCTTCCCGAATGATACCCGATTACATTTTGGTCCGAAAAGTATCATATAGCGTAATATAAAAATGCGTGGTAGAATTCCCCATAGTATGAGAAAGCAAAGAATTACAATAACCTTAAACCCACAAATAATAAAGAAAATTGATCAGATTATAGATCACAAAAACATCTTAAATAGATCGCACGCAATTGAAGTAATTCTAAAAAATTACTTTAAGACTTCTGTTGAAACTGCAATTATTTTGGCTGGTGGTAAAAAGGTAAAAAAAACACCCCTATTCAAGCTAAATGGGATTACACTTTTTGAATACCAAATAGAACAACTTGTTAAAGCAAACATAAAAGAAATCATTTTAATTACCAACGATGATAAAAGTTTATATGACGAATTACTAAAAAATATGCATATCAATGGGTCGACTGTTACAGTTATAAAAGAACCTGCACCAACAGGTACTGCTGGAACTATCAACACACTTAGAAAGCATCTAAAAGACAAATCGTTTTTAGTTTTGCATGGTGATGTTTATACAGAATTAAATTTTGAGAATTTAATAGAATACCATACAAACCAAAACTACACCGGTACAATGGTTTTAACAACTGTTAATGAACCACAAAAATATGGAATGGCTACTGTTCAGGGTATAGAAATTGTTAATTTCAAAGAAAAACCAAGAAAAAACACTGAATCAAATTTAATAAGCGCCGGAATATATGTTTTAAATAGTGATGTATTTGATTATATCGAAAACCATAAACCACAATCTATGGAAAATGATGTGTTTCCTAAACTTGCTCGTGAAAATAAGCTAGCATCATACATCTATCAAGGCGAATGGGCAGATATTTCATATGCTGATATGTATGAGAGGGTTAAAGGGCGGTATTCAAATAATAAACATTAACTATCTTTGCCAATTCGAAAATATATCTTAATAAACCTACGCTTCTAAGCGATACCCTTTGCCTCTAACAGTGTGTAATATTACTCCTGTTACTTTTAATAGCCGTAGTTTAGCTCTAAGTTCATACACTAACTTATTAATAGCATTAAGAGAAAATTTATTTATGTAATCTTCTTCCCAAAGGACTTCAGCAATCTCATCGTAACTTACCGTATGCCCAACCTTTTCAATTAAAAGTTTTAGCAGTTTTTCCTCTTGTTGAGTTAACCCCTTTAATTCCTTGTTATCTATTGCATAATAAACTGAACCGTTTTTTATTTTTAATGCTTGTTCTTGAGGTAAACCTAATTCAGTTAAATACATTTTTGTTTGTTGATAAAGATCTGATTCTTTATCAACAAGTGAGGCATTCATTGTAGTAATATACCCTGGAAATAATTTTTTCAGTTTTGGGGTTCGCATAATAAAATCAACAACATTTTCTTGAATTAACCAATCTACTGTTTTCATTTGCTGCATCTTTATAAATGGGTTTTTCAAAATATCGGTTTCTCTTATGAACGAAGTTAAAATACTTTCCGCAATAACTGATATATCAACATCTTCTCTATATACAATTTGTATTGACCCATCAGATTTTAGTCTAGAATAACTGCCTAGACTCCCCACTTTTGTTACAATAACATCAACTCTATTGATTTTATTTAACAGGTCGTTGTCTAAAAAGTCATTCATTATACTCTCAAACTCTTTTTTATAGGAATTCCAAATATTTTGGATTCTTAAAACCTTATTTTTTGATACACTCTGAAGTTGCTCTTTTATTACTTTTGTAATATTATTACTTTCCATAACACGATAATTTAGAATTTCATCATACAAAAAATTATTTTCTCTCGCTAGTTCTTTAATTACACCTACTGATACAGATTTTATGCTTGGAATATAAATACATTTCTCTTTACCTTTGTATGGCAAGCTTTTCACAATATAGAAATACGGGTTTCCATATAAACCTCTTAAAACATAATTAATTGTGCTTATATACCTATTCAGTTCTGTATCTTGAGTGCTGTAAAACTTATAATCCATGACTATATTATAACACACTGTAATAATAATGTAAGAATAATTTTGTGACGATAAAAAAATAAGAAGGTATAAATCAAGAATACACTCACTAAACAACATATATTCTACACATGAATATATATTTAACACCACTAACGGTTAAATACATTAATAGTTATCTTAAATGGTTTAATAATCCTGTAGTATCTAGATATTTGTACGAGGAAACGCCACATACACCATCTACAATTAAACAATGGTTAGAGTCAATCGAATTAAATCATTTTGCAACCTATTATGCACTCCTAATAAAGAATAAAAATTTTGTCAATTCTGATAACACTGTCAAAACAGAATTAAATACAAAACAATCTAAACAAGAGAAATCTATAATAATAGAAAAAGGTGATTATTCTAAAATACTTGAACATATAGGACATGTTGGGATAATGATAAATTCGTCTTATGCTGAAATCTCGGTGGTAGTTGGATGTATATCATATCAAAATAAAAGAATAGCAACATCTTCTATTAAATACCTATTAACTAACGAAATACCAAATATAAGACCTGTAATTGCTGAGATTCACAAGAATAATATACCGTCAATAAACTTGTTCAAATCATTAGGATTTTGCAAACAAGAGCATATAGGTCCAAAACACGACAGTTATATAGTTTATGCATTAGACAAATGAAAAAAATAGAGATAAAAATAAAAAGATATCACGGTGATTGTGCATGCAACATTACCATAATAACAAATAGATAACACTTTTATAAAAGTACCAAATAAAAAAATACTAAACTTAGATTTTAATGTTTTTGTTGTTGAATTGCCTTCATTATCTCTAATGAGAGTAATTCATTATAGATGTTTTTATACAAAAACTCCGCAGAAGATGCGATGTTTACATTTCCATTATTTTCATCCATTGCCACTCTGGGACAACCTTGTCCTCCATGAAATTTTAATAATCTAGACTTTGTTCTAAATTCTATATCGTCTGATAATAAAAATGGTTCATGTGATATTGAATCAATAGCAATATCAAACAGGTTCTCTCCATTTTTTACTCTGTCTAAGTTTGGCTTCATATTATATAACCCCTCATGGCAATCGCTAACTCCATCAGGACCTATTGCGATATAATTCATTCCGCTACCACAAGATCTAATTGTAGATTGTGTAATTTTTAAATAATCAAATGAACCAATTGGTTGTGTTTTAATCCCTCTATTAATTAAATCTAACACTACATTAAAACCTTCACGAAGATATGGTTGAAATGATAAATAATATCTAATCATATCCGCCGATTTATTTATCAACGGGCGATATAAGTAAAACCCAACTGGAATAAATTCATTTCTATTCCACTCTTTTCCAACAAATTTATCATATTCAATATCCCAAAAGCGTCTTAGAAATTCAGCAAATCCTTTCATGTTACCAGGTGCGATAACATGATTAATATTAAATTTTATATTATACTTGTGAAGAAATTTAATGTTATTTGTAATAATTGAATAAGAACCTTTTTGATTTGCCCGAGGTCTTCTCATTTCATCCTGAATTTCATCGTAACCCCACAAACTTACACTTAATGCTATATTACTATATTTACTGAAAAATTTCGCTTTATCTTCGGTTAGATATACTCCGTTAGTTAAAATAGTATGGCTAATTTGAATATCTGGAAATTCATTCTGTAATTCATCATTTGCAAATTGAATTCCCAACACCAATAATTTGTAAGCATGTGCTAACAATGGTTCACCGCCAGCCCATTTTATATGGCAAGATTTATAGCCTTTCTCTACACTAGATTTAACAAACGATTTTAAAAACAACCGTAGGGTTTCTTCATCTAATGTTATGGCTTTGTTTGAAGGAATCACATCAATAGAAGTTGCACATCCTGGACAAGCAAAATTACAACCTTCTGTTAATTTGACATAAATCTCACTTTCTTCTACTGAAATATCAAAATTATATCTTTTATTATCTATTAATTTACTATCACTAAGAAGTTGTTTTAAAGCATTACTCTCATTTGAATTCCTAAAATATTTGATATCGTCTTCTTCTAATTCAAAAATTTCAGAGGTTACATAGTTAAACAGTGCAATTGGTTTACCATAAATTGGTTTTATTGATGAACCTTTTGTATATTTAATTATTTCTTTTACAAGAATAAAATCCTTGTCACTAGAAGTATACGAAAATTTTGATTTTGACATCACAGTTTTCAAACACCAAGCAGGTCACTAAAAGATGTTTATTATAATTTTTACACGAACTGCATATAATACTTTTTGTGCAATACTTTTTAACTGTTTGTTATAGTTAATAGCACTACTAGCTTACAGTATTCTAACCACAATATATGGACAGTCAGCTGTGTATGTACTGTTTGTTAATTGAAGTGAGATTTTTTTCATAACAAATTAATGGGCATTCATTTATAATTAAATAAACTCAGTAATAATAGTTATTATATACTATGTGTCAATTATTCAATAGTATTTATTCTACTTCACCTTTTAATATTACACAAATTATATTACATGCACAGTCCATATAGTATTTGTTTATATCTTTTATTTTTAAATTTTTCATAATATAATACGGAATCTGCAATTATATTTATATACATAATCGTGAAATATATAATTAACAATTATCTTTTCTTCACAATCTCTAATGCTATATTACAAGCACAGTGCGTATAATAATTTTGTTTTATTTTTAATAACATTTTTTTCATAATATAAAATGTATGAAAATTAATTTGACTGTTTTAACATTATTCTTATTTTCACATTACATGCACAATGATCATAATGCGAATGTTTTATCTTTGTAATTAATACTTTCATAATACTTTAGGTGCAGTAACTAATTAAACCACAAAAAAACTACATACTTAGTAATGATAAAGACGCCTTTTAAATTAAAAAAACTTATATTAATTAATTGTATTTTTATTATCTAAATTAATGTTACAATAATATTAAATTTATACTTGTGATTAATATGAAGAAATCTGAGCAAAACGAATACTACAAAACACCTGTTACACATAAAACATTTAATTTGTTTATTAATAATATTACTAATGCTCTAACAAACAAAAAATCAGCTACTTTTAATTTTAAACCGGGATTAGGGGGAGCAAGATCTTGGATATCAGCTATTCTTAATCCAAAATCAGAATTGAATATTACTAAATTTTTGAACAATAATAATTATAATTATTGTGTTATCAGTTACGAAGCTATAATACCTTCCGACAATCGTATAACTAATTCATTACTTACACACATTAACTACACATTATTTAACAGAACATTACAACTTCCTCCAACTGCTTTACTTTCAAAAATACAATCTGAATTAAAGTTAATGCTAGAATCCCAAAATATATTATTTATAATTCCAAAACTTAATGAGTTTGAACAATACATAAATGACATTGATTCAATATTATATTCATTATATAAACTTGATAAATCAAAAATAAAATTTCTCATAACAACAGAACTGCAAAATTATGATTCTATTGTAGAACAATTGAAATACCTATCAGAGCCTTATTTAGAAAATGTTTTTGAATACGATACATTTGATAATAAAGATATAATATATAGTGCGAAACATTGGTTCAATATTTATAATTATAAATATTCTAAAAAAGATTTAGACACTGTTATAGAGTTAGCAAATGGCTCCTTAGCAAAAAGCAAGCAAATTTGCACACTGCTTTCATCATCAAAAAATATATCGAAGGAACAAATTATTAATCAGTTAAATTTTAACAACGAAAATGAATTGGATTTAATTAATGATGAGTTATATATAAACAAAACAATAAATGTTAAATCAGAATTATCGGTAACAGATTATTCAATATTAATTAAACTATTTAATAATAAAAATAAACTAATTACCAGAGATCAAATTGCGGAAATTATATGGGGTAAAGATAACTTCGTCGATTATTCTGACTATGCAATAGACAAGCATATATCTGATATAAGAAAATATCTTAAAGATAAGAATGTAAAGAATATAATAAAAACAAAACGCGGATATGGATATATATTAATTTAAAAGTGTTTCTCGAATACTACAAAGACACCCTCTTTGCTCTTCTTAACACTTTTCTTTTTAATTTAGATACTCTTGTGTTCATTTCACATTCTATTTCTTCATGGATTTGCATTAAATATTTTAAAATGCATTCATCTGGATTAGCTGCACACTGTTGATTCTCTTGAAAATTAAAGAGAAATCCAGCAATTTCTCTTGCATATAAGTAACCTCCTTTCATATCGTAAGATGTAAATAAATTTTGAATTATCGCACTAAGCTTTTCATGATCTGAATGGGATTTAGGAGGAAATTCACCTATAATTCCTTTCTTTTCAGCATCACTAATCTCATTCATTACATCAATTATACGTGGAGGTACATATATATCAAAATCAAAATGTCGATAAATAAACTCAGCAAGTATTTCTGTTGGTGACATTCTTGAAAAAAAACGATGATTAATTCCATAATCCACGAATCGCAAAAATGTTTCATAAAACTCCTTTTGTTTATCAGGTTTATCTATAATAGGATTTCTTCGTAAAAATGTGTAGACTAGAGGTAAGACATGTCTATATACTTCATCAGAAAAAAAAGCTACAGGATCTTTTTTAAATACAATCATAAGGTTCGGCAATATATAATCCATCCATTGATCTGGATATAATCCTTCTAAACCTATTCTTAATTCTTCATCAGGAATCTTTATACCACTTGCCAATGCTCTAGACCACATTATTGTATTTCTGGCTGTATTATTACTTCCAAAATTTCTATGTCTTTCATTTCCCTCAGAAGTTGTAAATAAAATATACTGACCACTAAATTTTTCTAAAAATAATAAAGCTTCTGAATTTGGATCAAAATGAAGTGGTGTAATTCCATTAGTATCGACACTAAAGCCGAATTCAATAATATTTGGACTATCTACTGCACCTCTGGGATTTTTGGTCATAACAATTTTTATACTGGTAATCACATCCAAATCATTAACATAAACAACCAACCTTAAATGGCTCCCTGTGTTATCTGTAAACTCATGTGCATATTTTTCAATATTATTTTTTATTTCATCAGGATTCCCGCAAAAATACGGTGGCAAAATCATTTTTGGATAAATTGGGATTACATACGGAGCCTTACGACGCAAAGTATCATAATATTTAGGTGATGCTTTTATCATAGGACCATATTGTATATTCGAAACTATTTTTAACAATTCAGACAATGTTATTCGGTCCCCTATTATAGAAATATCAATATCATGATCTCTTGGGTTGTAATTTATATCGCCTAGAATTCCCCTTACTTGTGATCCAACTAAAGCTAAATCAAATCCAGAATCTAATAGTTTATCTAAAAAATCCACTATAAACTGTGCATACATATGATTCTGTATTATATAAAGAGACCGTGCTCTATTTTTGTAAATTTCTGGCATTTTTCTCTTTTTTCCTACACGATATCTAGCTAATCTATGAAATCCATTTTCAGTAGTATCAGGATATAACTCCTCTAATCTTGCAATAATAATTTGTTCTAAATCACCACGCCAACCACCTTCTGTTGTAATACGCCTTGTTACAATAGGCAATCCATCATCATAATTTCTAAAATCAGGATTACCATCAACAAAACAGTTATCATTATTTGGGGAATTTTTTACTTTATTCATATTTTTGCGACTTAATATATAACCTGATTCAATTATAAATTCAAGGATGTATATCTTATAGTATATCACGCTGGCAAATATAAATAAACTTTTTTATTTAAATTAACAACACAGTTTTATATAAGCCATGCTAAACTTAGTATTAATTAAACCAATTATAACTTTTTGTTTATAAAACAGGCATTATCTTATATACTTTTTTACACACTTTATTATTAATATATTTATTCCTAATTAGCTTTAACAAATACAGTAGGGGTTTCTAATCAACCATATACCACCCTATTTCAATTGTAATGACGGGGCTTTTTATATTATATGTTCTGTATTTATGACCATCATTCATTAAAAAGTAGTTAATAGCATATTTCATTCTATTTATTTTATTATAATCAACAGCATCAACAGCTGTTCCATAGGATTTATTTTTATATTTTGTTCTGGTTTTAACTTCAACAAAATAGATAGCTTTATTTTTAGTAGCTATAATATCGATTTCCCCATATCTATTTATTAAATAGTTTGTTTCTATAATTTTATACCCTTTCAATATTAAATAATGTTTGGCAAATAATTCACCTAAATTACCAAGTTTCTTTTTATTCACAAATTAATTTTTACACAGCAAAAGTTAATAAAAACACAATAAAATCTAACAGTTTAATTTCATAGATATATATGCAATTATGTAAAGTAAATGAATCCAAAACCTAAATATATACAAAAAATTGAACAGCTTGAAATAATTAAAAAGGTAGCATTTGTATTAAAAGAGTTAGAAAATAATGGCATTTCACAAGCCTGTGTGGCTTCTGGTTTTACAAGAAGTTTTTTAGCTAAAACGCCACAATCCGACATAGATATCGCATACTATAGTGACGTAGATTACAAAAAAGCTAGAGAAATCTTTACAAAGATTATCAAAAATCATAACTTAACTAATTTAGATTGGGATTTTACTATATATAATGTAAAACAAATGAATCAACTATATAATTCCGTAGAAGACATGTATCTAGCACTTTTTGTGAATAGTATAGATACAGTATATCTAAATTCACGCGGGCATTTAATTGATCCAACAGGATATGGGTTTAATGATTCTATAAATAGAATATTAAGAATGAATAACTATTTAACAAATGGTTATGATTATACTGACAGTTCGATTGTGTACGTATGCATAGAAGGTTGTAGAAGAATCTATAAATTTAATTGGAAACCTACAGAAGAAAGCATAAAACTAATTAAATATGGTGCAAAGTACTGGGATAAGTTATCAAACTCCGACAAAAGTTATTTCTTAAATAAAAGAATTAAATCAAAATTTAATACAAGCGAATATGAAAAAGCATCAAAAATATATCAAGAATTCGGATGGGGTTTTTTATTTGATTTAGCTAAGGGAATTTAGTCTTACGCTTTTTTAATAACCTTTTTTTCTTTAACTTTAAGTGCTGCTTTACCTACTCTATCTCTTAAGTAATATAATTTTGCTCTTCTAACTTTTCCTCTAGATTTTATAACAATAGAATCAATATTTGGTGAATATAATGGGAATATTCTTTCTACACCTATATTTGCTGCTCCGATTCTTCTAACAGTAAAAGTTTTAGATACTCCACTACCTTTTCTTGCAATTACAAGACCCTCAAAAGGCTGAATTCTTGTTTTCTTGCCTTCAGTTATTCTGTAATTAACAACAATTTTATCTCCTACATTAAAATCTGGTAATTTATTTTCTAAATCATTACCACCATCTTTTTCTACTGTATCTTCTGCATTATTTGAGGCATCTTTATCATTTTTAGTATTATCAGTATCCTCTTTCTTTGTCTCATTTGAATCAGTATTCTCTGCATTTTCATTTGTGTCTTCTGGTTTCTCTTCAACAGCTTTATTAACCTTCTCTTGGGAATCTTTTACACCATTATTTTGTGTGTCAGGTTCTATCTTTTTTTCTTCTGTTGTTAGGTTTTTGTCTGTATTATCTGCCACGATGCGTATTTTAACTTATTTTACTATGATTGACAAGGTATTGTATCAATAAGAAAAATTATCAGCAAGTACTTGTTACATAAAGGGCGGGCAACAATAAATTGTTGCCCGCCCTAAAAACTTTCAATTAAACAGTAACTTTAGTTTTAGATGGTTTTTTAACTTTAAGATTTAAGCCTGTTTTTGTTGCATCCACTTCAATAATGTCACCCTTGGCCACCTTGTCTTCGATTATCAAATTAGATATCTGGTTTTCAATTTCCTTTTGAATTAATCTTTTAAGTGGTCTTGCACCCATTTCTAAACTGTAACCGTGTTCAACTAAATACTTCTTTGCTTTTGCGGTTAATTTTACCCGATATTCATTATCAGCAATTAAATCATTTAATTCGTCAATTTGTATATCAACAATTTTCTCAACTGCACTTCTACTTAATGGCTTAAATACCACAATATCATCGATTCTATTTAGGAATTCTGGCCTAAATCTTGATTCTAGTGATTCTTGCACTTTTTCTTTTATCTGCATATGAACTTCATCCACTTCGTCTAATGTAACCTCATTCATTTCAACTTCAGAAAACCCAATTTTTCCTTTTTTCAAATATTCTGATCCAACGTTTGAAGTCATTATTATTATCGTATTTTTAAAACTAACTGTTCTTCCATGATGATCAGTTAAAATTCCATCATCAAGTATTTGTAATAATGAATTAAATATTTCTGGGTGTGCTTTTTCTATTTCATCAAATAACACAACACTAAATTGTTTTCTTCTAACTTTTTCAGTTAAACCGCCACCTTCTTCATATCCAACATATCCCGGTGGAGCACCAATCAATCTTGATACAGCATGCTTTTCACTTAATTCACTCATATCAACTCGTATTAAGTAATCCTCTGAACCATACATTACATCAGCTAATGCTTTTGCTAGTTCTGTTTTACCAACACCAGTTGGACCTAAAAACATAAATGTACCTATTGGTCTATTTATTGGCTTTATACCAGTTCTAGCTCGCCTAATAGCCTGAGATACGATTTCCACAGCATCATCTTGCCCAACAACTCTCTTTTTAAGTTCTTTTTCTAAATCTTTTAATCGTTTCTTCTCATTTTTTGTTAATTCACTAAGTGGAATTCCAGTGGCACTTGAAACAACACTGGCAACATGTTCACTGGTTAACGTTGGAACAGTTTCAAGTTTTGTCTTGGTCCACAAATCTGTTAATTCCTTTTTTACTTTTTCTAATTCTAATTTTTCTTCTTCTAGTTTTGTTCTTTTATCTTCATCAGTTTCCTTTGCTATTTTAATATTTATTTTGTCTAGCTGAGCATTTACCTCTTTTAATGTATCTGGCTCTTGTCCTGCTATTTGCAATCTTAACGCAGCACCTGCTTCATCTATTAAATCAATTGCTTTATCAGGTAAAAACTTATCTGTTATATATCTAGCAGATAACTTAACTGATGAATCAATTGCTTCTTGAGATATATGTATGTTATGGTGTTTCTCATACCTTGATCTTAACCCCAATAATATTTTCTCAGTATGCTCTAAACTTGGTTCTTCAATTAATACTTGTTGAAATCTTCTTTCCAAAGCTGCATCATTTTCAATCTTTCTATATTCTTTAATCGTTGTTGCCCCAACTACTTGCAATTCTCCTCTTGATAAATAAGGTTTTAAAATATTTGCTGCATCCATAGAACCTTGGGCACTACCAGCTCCTATTAGTGTATGTATTTCATCTATAAATAAGATTACTTGCCCTTGTGTAGCAATAACTTCTTCTATTACATTCTTTAATCTTTTTTCAAAAGAACCTCTGTGAACGGTTCCCGCGAGCATTCCTGCTAAATCTAATGACACAACTCTTTTTTGTCTTAATGGTTCTGGTACAGTCTGATCTGCAATTTTAATTGCTAAGCCTTCAACAATTGCAGTTTTACCAACACCGGGCTCACCTATTAAAACAGGATTATTTTTAGTTCTTCTTGATAATATATGTATCACTCTATCGATTTCTTTATCACGACCAATAACAGGATCTAATTTTCCGATTCGAGCAAGTTCTGTAAGATCACGGCTAAACTGATCTAAGGCACTTGTATTTTCTGTTTGTTTTTTTAATTTAGCAAAGCAAACATCACATAATGCAACATAAACAGTTCTACCATCTATATTCATTACTGTTTGGTGTCTTGCTTCGCGTTTTCTACAATTACTGCAAACTACCATAGTACTTATATATTATAACTAGCACTCTATGATGTCAACTGCTAACAGCAACATCATAGTATACACATTATACACTAGAAATTTCTTAATTTAATCTGAAAATTCTATATTATCAACTATCGAAAGTTTAGAAATAACTCCTGTTAAAATCTCCTTACTTACTGTTCGTTTTAGCTTAAATGTTCTCTGTTTACCCTCTCTAAATAAGCTTATTTTTATAGCATAATTTCCAGGGTTTTCTAATAAAATATCTTTAAGTTGCACTAAATCATTAGAGTCTGCATTTTCGTTTAAAAATAGTGTTGCAACCTTTTTGTTTGTGGAATTCTTAACGGTGTTCTCAATCTTTTCAGTTCTACCATTTATTTTAAGTTTTACAGATCCATCCAAAATTTTTTCAACTGACTCAAATTTATTTATTATTATGCTTAATCTTTCATTTCTTTCATTGCATTTTCCTAAAAAAACAATTGGCTTACCAATTTCTATCTTATCAAAATAATCCTTATAAGTTTTAGGAAACAAAACTCCGTCATACGTATGCGACATATCATCAAGATATAAAAACGCCATAGGATCACCTTTTTTAGTAGTAATCCTTTTTGTATCAGTAATTATTGCCGTAGCAATGATATTTTTTCCATCATTACACCCTGCTTCACTTATTGGTTTTATACCCTTTTCCTTTAATTTATCAATCGCCTCTTGTAATGGATGAGCTGTAAAATAAATTCCTAACAGTTCTTTTTCCCAATTTAACTTTTCAGCAGTGGTTATCGGTTCGACATTAGGCAAAGTTGTAGATACGGTTGGAATCCCTGAGGAATCATTTGAACTTCCAAACATTCCAAGTTGTCCAGAATCACGCATTTTTGCTTCTTTAGATGCGTTATTTAAAGCTTGTTGATATACTGCTAATAACTGTGCTCTTTCTCCAAAATCAGAAAGGGCACCAACTTTAATTAACGCTTCAAGTGTTCTTGAATTAATAGAAGAAACTCTTAAGCATAAATCGTCCAAATTTTTAAAATCTCCGCCTTCTTCTCTTTCTTTTATTATATCTTCAACTACATTATGCCCAACATTTTTAATTCCATTTAATCCATATCTAATTTGCATATCACCCTCTGGTTCAAACGAAGCCTTACTTTTATTTATATCAGGTGAAAGTATTTCAATTCCCATTTCTTTAGTTTCTTTTAACGCCACAACCAACTTATCTGGTTTATTCATATCTGCAGTTAATCTTGCACTCATAAACTGCAATGGATAATGAACCTTCAAATAAGCAGTCCAAAATGCCACCACAGAATACATCGCAGAATGTGCTTTGGGAAATCCATAGTTGGCAAAAGGTAATAGATAATTCCATAATGCGTCAGCCTGTTCTTTCGTATATCCCTTTTCTATCATACCCTGTTTAAATCTAGGCTCTTCGTAAGCCATTTTGTCCTTTTTCTTTTTAGCTACTGCTCTTCTCAAATTATCGGCATCCCCCATAGATTTATAATTTGAAATTTCAACAGCTATACGCATTATTTGCTCTTGATAGATAATAACCCCGTAAGTTTCCTCTAATATAGGTTTAAGTTCTGGAACTAAATATTCGGCCTCTTTTTCTCCATGTTTAACTTTTATAGCCTCTGGAATAAGTTCCATAGGTCCGGGTCTATATGCTGCATTTAAAAAACATAGGTCTCGAATTGATTCTGGTTGTAATTCTCTTAAAAATCTCTTCATTCCTGCACTTTCAAATTGAAACACAGATGTAGTATCACCTCGCCTAAATAACTCAAGTGTTTCTTCGTCATCAACGGGAATGTTATCAATTGTCAACCACTCTTCTTTTGGCTTCCCCTTGTTTATAGCCTCAAGAGTTTTACCTATAATTGTCAAATTTGCCAAACCTAGAAAATCAAATTTCATTAATCCAGCAGCTTCTATCCATCCACCTTCAAATTGTGTCATAACTGAATCTGTTCCACCACCGGGTTCTAGTTGAACTGGTACAAAATCAGTAACAGGTTTTGGTGTTATTAAAGTTGCACATGGATGTTTAGACAAATGTCTTTTCATTCCGGAGATTTTTTCTACAATTTTAACCATTTCGTGTAATTTTGAATCAGATTGGATTATCGATTTAAATTCAGGTACAGCTTCCATTGTTTCCTCAATTGAATATGCAGTACCAAACTTAACTGGTACCATTTTTGATAAATTATCTGCTATTTGTAAATCAATTCCCATAACCCTACAAACATCTCTTATTGCAGCTTTAGTCATTAATCGCCCAAAAGTACAAATAAACACAAAGTTATCTTCCCCATATTTGGATCTTACATATTCAAAAACTCTATCTCTCTCAGAATCTGCCAAATCTAAATCAAAATCAGGCGGTGAGGGTCTATTGGGATTTAAGAATCTAGCAAACATTAAACCCCACCAAATTGGGTCAATATTTGTAATTTCAATAGAGTACGCAACAACCGATGATGTTCCAGAGCCACGCATTGATACAACAATTCCATTTTGTCTAGCCCATTTAACATAGTCAGAAGTAACTAAGAAATAATCAGAATATCCCTTTTTATCAATTAAATCTAATTCATAATCCAATCTCTCCTTTATTTCATCTGTTATTTTTCCATACCTCTTTTTAGCACCTTCATAAGCCTGCCTTCTTAATTCTTCTTTGGGAGTAACTCCTTTTGGTAAATATGGATACCTTGGTTGGGTTTCATTTCTATCATATACAATTGAATATTCTTCAACTGTATCCGCTAATTTTTGTGTATTTTCGAGCACTTCAGGGATATCACTAAAAGCTTCAAACATTTCTTCAGGCGTTTTTATATAAGTATGTTTGTATGGTAACCGTCTTGTAGGATCATCAAGAGTTTTTCCATCTTTTATAGCAAAAACCACTTCTTGTGTAAATTCATCTTCGGCATCTAAATAATGTGCATCTGTACTAGCAATTAGGGAAATATTATATTCTTTTGACCATTCTATTATTTGTTTATTTAGTCTTGACTGAAATTTTAAAAATTCATACTGTTCGTCGTTATATATACCTTCGGCATTATCAGGTAATTCATCATTAGGTAATAAACCATGCCTTTGCAATTCCAAATAGAAATCATTTTTAAAAGTATTATGTAAGAATTCCAACCAATCTTTTGCCTTATCTAATTCACCTCTTTCAAAATGTTTACCTAAAGGGCTAGCAGAACAAGCACTAGTACAAATTATACCTTTTGAATATTTTTCTAATATTTCCCTATCTACCCTAGGTTTATAGTACATTCCTTCTAAATGCCCAATAGAAATAAGTTTAACCAAATTATGATAGCCTTCTAAATTTTTCGCCAGTAAAACTAGATGATAATATTTTATACCGTTAATTTCTTCTCTTATAGTTCGCTCTTTGGGGGATATATACATCTCTACCCCAATAATTGGTTTAATTTCGTTTTTGTTACAAGCTTCTACAAATTCATATGTTCCATATAAAACACCGTGATCTGTTAATGCCACTGAATTCATACCAGAATTTTTCACCTTTTCTACAAGTTTGGGAATTCTATTTAATCCATCAAGCATTGAAAATTCTGAGTGCACATGTAAATGCACAAAGTTTGGAATTTGCGAGTTTTTTTGCGAGTCTGCCATATCTTAATTATTATTTTACACTAATAGCATTAAAACTCACCTAGTTTTAGTTTCTATAAGTTATAAGCTTAATAATAGGTTCATTAAATCAATATTTATCTTAAGATTTATATGAAGCTTTTAAAAATTCTATAAATACGGGATGCGGTTTAATTGGTCTAGATTTATATTCTGGATGTGCTTGAGTAGCAATAAAAAACGGATGCTTATCTTTAGGTAGCTCTATATATTCCACAAAAAAGTCATCAGGTGAAGTCCCTGAAAAGATAAATCCGCTTTTTTCGAAGATTTCTCTATATTCATTGTTAAACTCATATCTGTGTCTATGTCTTTCACTTATTAATCGATTCTTTTTGTCTATAAAACCATTATGTTTATCGTATATTTTGAATGCTAATGTTTTTGGCTTCAATTTACATTCGTATGCACCTAATCGCATTGAAACACCTTCGCCCTTTATTACCTGATATTTTTCATTAAATGGAATACTATGTATTATCTTATTTTTAGCGGTAGCTTTTATTTCTTCAGAGTTAGCATCCTCTAACTTTAAAACATTTTGCGCATATTCAACACACGCGAGTTGCATTCCATAACAAAGTCCTAAATATGGTACTTTATTTTCCCTTGCATATTTAATTGCAGCTAATTTACCTTTTGTACCTCTTTTTCCCCAACCTATGGGCACAATAATTCCATCAATATCTTTAAACTGTTTTTCAAAATTTTCATCATAGTTGTTTGTATTAATAAACTTTAAATTTACATCTATATCAACATTCCAACTTGCATGCTTTATAGCTTCAATCAAGGCATGATAAGAATCTACCAATTCATAATCACCATCATTTTTCGTAAAATATTTTCCAACAATCGCTATTGTGGTTTTCTTTTTCCTTGATTTATTTATTTTTTTCATTAAAGATTTCCAGTCGTTTATTTTTATTTTTCTAATTGGTTTTCCAAAATATTCTAAAACTCTTTTATCAAATTCTTGATCTAAAAATCTTAATGGAAGTTCATATATATTGTCTAAATCTTGCGCCATAAATACATGGTTTCCGTTTATACTTGTTTTCATACCTAATAAATATCTTCTTCGCTTATCGAGTTCTACAGGAGATCTTAAAACCAAGAAATCCGGGTGAATTCCCATAGACATTAAAGTTCTTACAGACATTTGAGTTGGTTTTGTTTTTGGTTCACCTAAATGCTGAGGTACTGGAATATAACTTACATGAACATTAGCCACAGAATTTGGATATAAAGTTCTTAAAATTCTAGAAGCTTCATAGTATAAAACATTTTGATATTCGCCTGCAGTTCCACCAATCTCAATAATACAAAAATCAGAATCCTTTGCTGCATTATAGAATCTATCAAGTATTTCATTTACTACATGCGGTATATCCTCAACATCCTCACCCTCGTAATACATTCTTCGCTCTTTTTGAATAATCTCATTAAAAATCATACCTTTTGTAACATAACTATCTTTTGTTATATCTTGATTTAAAATTCTTTCATAAGTGCCAAGATCCATATCAGCCTCTAACCCATCATCGGTTAAAAATGGATCACCATGTTCGATTGGATTAATCGTACCAGAATCGATATTTAAATAGTTTTCACATTTTAATGAACTTACACTATACCCACGCCTTTTCAACAACAGCCCTAAAGATGCAGCACATAGACCTTTTCCTAAACCCGACATAACACCACCAGAAACAAATATAAAATCTGTCTTCATATTATTCTTTATTTTTATTAAATTTGGGGAATTCTCATCGCCGATTATAAAATCGTTAGGTGCGTTTTTATTCTTTTTAAGACTGGTTTTACGACCTAACATCTAGTATTTAGTGATTAGCTAAAACACAATATATTGTATTATTAATACAAATTATTTTAAATGTGTCAAGAGAATCTTTCTAGCAACCGATACATCAGCTTTACCTTTTGTTGCCTTCATAACTTGTCCGATTAAAAATTGCAATGAATTTTCATTACCAGATTTATAATCATTTACTGCTTTTTCATTTTCGCTAACAATTTGTTCAATTATCTTTTCTAACTCACTTTCTGATGATATTTTACTTGATTCTTTTTCCTTTTCTGCACTATCTATTTCATTTGCTGATTTATCTTTGTAGCCTGCTTCGTTTACAACCAAATTAGCTGCTTTAGAAGGTTTATACCCCATCTCAACCAACTCTTTGTATACCATATATCTTTCTTTATCTTTCATTAAAGAATTAATGTAATCTTTATTTAATCCTACCTCTTGTAAATCTCTTCTAATATCTGAAGGTAATATTAATTCTTCACTCATTACTTTATTTAGCCATTCTTCGTCAACAAAAATTGGCGGAATATCTGGTTCTGGAAAATATCTATAATCATGAGCATCTTCTTTTGTTCTTTGTACAAATGTCTCGCCCGTTTCAGGATTAAATCCTCTTGTTTCTTGATATAATGTTTCACCTTTTCTTAAAGCTTTAATTTGTCTATCTACCTCATATTGCAAAGCTTTTTTCATAAAGGTAAAAGAATTTATATTTTTAAGTTCTACTCTATAATCGGGTAATTCAGTTTCTCCTACTTTTCTAACGGATATATTTGCTTCTAACCTCATATTTCCTTTTTCCATATCCGCTTCACTGACATTTGTAAATCTTGCGATTAATTGCAATTCTTTACAATATTTAACTGCAAATTCTATATCTCTAAAATCGGGTTCTGTAACAATTTCTAATAGAGGTACACCAGATTTATTAAAATCTATAAAAGTTTTGCCATCTTTATGCATAGATTTTGCTGTATCTTCTTCCAAATGTATTTCTCTAAACCTTACTACTCCATCTTTTTGTGAGGAATTCTTATCTAAATAATAACTCAAATCTATTTCGCCACCGATTCCAACTGGGTTATGTGGACATGTAAGCTGAAACCCTTTTGGTAAATCTGGATAAAAATAATTTTTTCTTTCGTAAATAATGTTTGTATTTAATTTACTACCAACAGCTCTGACAAATCTTTGTGCTTTAAGTAATGCATCTTTATTTGGCACCGGCATTGCACCTGGTAATCCTAAACATACAGGACATACATTCTCATTCGGTTCAGAAAAAAATGGATCATTTTTGCACCCACAAAACATTTTAGACTGGGTGTTTAGTTGCATATGTATTTCTAATCCTAATATAATTTCGTATTCCATTTTAAACTTTAACTAATTATTTAACTTTGGTTCTTGTTTGTAATATTCAGTTTCTTTTTCAAACGCATTTGCCACCTTAAAGATAGTTGCTTCATCATATCTTTTACCAATTAACTGCAACCCAATTGGTAATCCATCTTTGCTAAATCCTCCCGGAACAGATATTGCAGGCAATCCAGCAATACTAGCCGGTACAGTTAAAACATCCATTAAATACATTTTCAACGGATCATCTGTATTTTCACCTAATTTAGGAGGCAACATAGGAGCAACAGGTGCCAAAATTGTATCTACCTTTTCAAATACATTTTCGAAATCATTTATTACAAGTGTTCTAACTTTTTGTGCTTTTAAGTAAAAGGCGTCATAAAACCCTGCAGATAATGCATAAGATCCAATCATTATTCGTCTTTTTGCTTCATCACCAAACGACTCTCTTTTATGACCAAATCTAATACCGTCAAACCTGGCTAAATTTGAAGAAACTTCTGATGGCATTAAAATGTAATATACAGACAAAGCATATTTAGCATTAGGAAGTGATATATCAATAATTTCTGCACCAAGTTTTTTATAGATTTCAATTGCTTCATTCATTCGGTGTTTAATATCTTCATGTATATTTTCATCTTCTAAATATTCCTTTACTACACCTATTTTCATATTCTTAACACCATCATCAATAGTATCTAAATAATTAGGTATTTCATCATCAATAGTGGTTGCATCATAAACATCTTTTCCTGCAGTTTGTTGCAAAACTAATGCTGAATCTTTAACGGTTTTAGTTATATGACTAACTGTATCTAAGGAAGATGCCATTGCTATAATTCCATATCTTGATACAAGACCGTAACTTGGCTTAAACCCAACGGTATTTGTAAAACTAGCTGGATTTCTTATAGATCCACCGGTATCTGTTCCCGTTGCAATAAATGACATGTTTGTTGCTACTGCAACCCCAGATCCACTTGAAGATCCACCAGCAACTCTTTCTAAATCGTAGGGATTTCTTGTAGGACCAAAATCACTATTTTCACCGCTTGCCCCATGCCCAAATGCATCTTGATTTAATTTCCCAATAATAATAGCTCCTGCATCTTTTAATTTTTTAACAACCGTTGCATCATACGGAGGTACATAACCTTTTAATATATTAGATCCAGCAGTTGTTTCTAAATCTTTTGTTGAGTATAAATCTTTTAAGGATATAGGGATTCCGAATAATGGCTTGTTTTTATATACATCTTCTGCATCTTCTTTTGACAGCAAATCATCATATTCCTTTGCAATTTTTAATGCGTTTTCTTTATCTATAGTGATAAAAACATTTAATTCTTCATTAAATTTTTCAATATTGTCAGATGCACTTTTCACTAACTCTTGTATAGAAGTCTCTTTTCTTTTTATTTTTTCTATTATTTGTGTAATCATGCTTATAAAACTGCTTCAGTAACAAAATAATCGTCATTATGATTAGATGCATTTCTTAATGCATTCTTTTTAGATATTTTTTGTGTGGAATTATATGCTTCATCCCCATCTTTATGAAATACATTTTTAACATTTTTGTTTACCTGAAATGTTGGGGCGACATTATCTGTGTCAACTTCATCTAATTGTTTTACATAATCTAAAATAGAAGAAAGTTGCTTTTGAAACATTTTAACTTCATCATCAGTTAAGTTTAATTTTGCTAATTTAGCTATGTGTTTAACCTCATCAATTGTTAACATACTTATTTAATATACTTAACTATTTTAATAATTACAACATTGAATTTAATTAAAATAATGAGAAAGGTGGCACCCTTACGGGTGCCACCTTCTAACAAATCATCTAAAAAATAATCTTATTCTTTTTCACCCTTATCTTTCTCTTTATCTTTTTTTGATAAATCGACTTTTACATCTTCTCTTTCTTCTTCACTTGCTGCAAAGAAATCTTCTTCTTTAAAACCTAAAAGCGATGCAAACAAAACATTAGGAAATACTTTTAACTTTGTATTGTATTCTTTAACAACTCCGTTATAATATCTTCTTGCGTAAGCAATCTTTTCTTCGATATCCGTAACTTTTTCCATTAAGTTATTTAATTCAGCATGTGATTTAATATCAGGGTACGCTTCTACTTGAACTTTGATATCTCTCATCATAGAAGAAATTTGCCCTTCAACTTTGGCTCTCTCTTGTGGCGAAGCATTTTTTGTTGCTTCTTCCATTGCTTTACTTCTTAATTCTGTCACTTTTGTAAGAATGTCTTCATCTACTGCTGTCGCTTTTCGTGCAGTTTCAACTAAATCAGGTAATAAATCGTAGCGTTTTTTAAGTTGTACATCTATATCGGCCCAGGCGCCTCTCACCATTTCTCTAAGTTTAACTAGAGAATTGTAAGTAGCCCATATAAATGCTAATACAACTGCTATAATTCCAACAATTATTAATGTTGTAGACATAATATTATTTCACCCCCTGGTTTTCATTACTCTTTATTAACTCGATAATTCTATTTTTAATATCTTCAGGTGTCAAATTGTCTTTTATCATATATCCATCTGCACCAAGCTCTTTTGTTTCTTTTATAGTTTCATCTGAAGCTAATACAGTTGTTATATAAATTAGTAAATTTCTAGTTTTATTATTATTTCGTAACATTTTCAGAACTCCTAGTCCGTCAAGTTTTGGTAGCATTAAATCTAAAAGAACAATATCAATATCATCTGCGTATTTTATGGCTTTTTCAACAGCCTCTTCACCGTCTTTTGCCTCAATAACATCGAAACCATTTTCAGTTAAATAATCTGTATATACTTTTCTTAAACCTTCTTCGTCTTCAACTAGCAATAATGTATAAGTTTTCATAATAGATAATTTATAGCACTTATTCCAATCAAACTCAATCTATCCGCTAGACACACCTGGCGAAAATATAAAAAACGCTTTACTCTTTTGTGCAGACACATCTTTTCGTTTTCCGTTATATTTTTTAGGCACCTTAATCCAAAATGTAGATCCTTTACCTAATTCACTTTCAAAACCGATGTCGCCACCCATTTGTTCAATAAAGTTTTTAGCTACATAAAGTCCTAAACCAGTACTTTCACCTGATTTACTCAATTTTAACCCTTCGGATGCTTGTCCGAATTTTGTAAAAATCTTTACTTTATCATGATCAGAAATACCTGGACCTGTATCAACAACAGATACTTTATAAAATTGACCTAAATCATCTATCATTATTCCTACAGAACCTTTTTCTGTATATTTAATAGCATTACTTATTAAATTTTCAATAACTTCTTGCAATCTTGTTCCATCAGTTTCTATAGGTGCAACGATTTTCTTTGGATATATTAAATCTAGCCCCTTTTTGTCGGCTTGTTCTCTAAATGACCTCGCAGATTGAAGGGTTAAATCGTATAAATCAAACTCACCTATCTCTAATTCCAATCTATTATCTTGAATCCTTGATAAATCAAGCATATTATCAACAATTTTTTGCATTCTATAAAGACCATGTTCTAATGATTTTAGATACTGCAATTCCTCATTTGTAATTTGAGTGCCATATTTATTTTTAAACATCCACAAATTATTTTTAGCAATTGAAATTGGAGTTTTTAATTCATGAGAAACCACAGATATAAAATCATCTTTTCGTTTATCTGCATCTTCTTTATGTTTTTCTAAATAATTAACTTTACTTTTTAATCTATCAATTTCTGATTCATATCGAATTTTCTGCAATGAAATCATTACAATTTGTGATAAAAATTCTAATACCTCAAGAGTGTCTTTTGATATCCTTGGTTTAGATGCATAAAAACATAATATTCCTACGGGTTTTCCCAAATATTTTACTCTATAGATGTAAGTTACTTTTACATCTCCAAAAAATTTTTCGTCTATATTTCCTATATGCTTTGTATCAAAGGGAATTCCATCAGACTTTGTAAATTCTTTTTCAAATAGTATTGTATATATTGGCGTGTTTTTTAATTGGGAAATTTTAAGTGAGATTTTAGATGTATCAGAATTTATTGTTTTTACAGATTTTCTTAAATTAGTAGTATAAACCTCATCTAAAAACTTTCGCTCTGAATCAATTAAAAAAAGGGAAATTCCCAAAAATTGTTTTTTAAATTTATGCAAAAACTTATACTCTTCTTCTAAAACATCAACTAAAATTTCTTTTCCGGTATATTTATTAAGCACTAAATCTTCAATTTTTCTAAGTTCGGGCAGATTCATCATACATTAAAAATATAACATATAAATTATTAAATATACAAAGGTTATTACCGCAAAACGTAAATCAAAATCATTTTTTGTTAAACGGTTACTTATTTTCTTTTTCAAAAATAAAATACTCATTTAAATTTTTAGTTTTCCCATCTGATTTGAATGACTTTATCAAATTCATATTGTTAAGTTCATTTCTTATGTCCATCTTTTCATTCTCATTATAAATATGAACATATCTAAGAAAATCCGAATTTGAGAAGCTTAAAAAATAGTCACCTGAATCTAAATCACTTTTGTCAATCCTATAGCGGTCTATAGCAATATCTTTAAATTTTTTCGAGAAACGATTAATGTCATTATCATACTGCCAAAAAGTGTAGGCTAGAATTCCGCCTTCTTTTATTAAGTTTGAAACAACGAGAAACCATTTTTTTCTATATTCGTTAGATGGAATATGATGAGTAACTCCAAAAACAGTTGCAATGTCGTAATGTCTAGGTAATTTATAAATTGAAAAAATATTTTGAAGCTCAGAGATTTTAGAAATAATGTCAAATTTAATAAAGTAGACACTTGAATTTGCATGTTTTTTATTGGCTTTTATTTGTATTTTTGTAACACCATCATCTTGAAAACCTTTAAAGTCATCACTTTTTACTGTGTCATACTTTGTCTTTATAGTTTTTTCAGCTATCTTCAATAGCCTACTACTTGCATCTACA
>Ga0256914_1000659_pt1 | contig 33694 bp, 18 predicted proteins | sample HulkmetaG_FD_191571 | JGI IMG/M metagenome (GOLD analysis project Ga0256914, IMG submission 191571) | Hydrothermal chimney microbial communities from Main Endeavour vent field at the Juan de Fuca Ridge, Pacific Ocean - Hulk | ecosystem: Environmental > Aquatic > Marine > Hydrothermal vents ... | reverse complement strand
GGCCGAGGGAAAGGTACCATCGTTTGGCGCGCATGTGTGTTCCTCCTATGGAAGTTGTAGAACGATGCGGAAGGAAAGGCTGAACGCTGTCCGTAAAAAAGACTTGAAGACGAGCGAAAAAAACGGAATTGAATACATATTCTCCCTCGAATAGATTTTCGAGGAATGCGGGGGTTTGCCGAAGAAGGATTTTCCAACTCCACTTTAACACGGTCAAGTCCTGCAGGATGGGAAACTTGTCCTCAACGTGCTGAAAGAACACAATTTTTCCCCATGGACACCTTAGTGGAAGCGGCCAAGTGGGTCCTCCTCGTCCTGGCGGCGGGTTTCATCGGCCAGTTCGGAAAGTCCCTGGCCCAGGCCCTCCTGGCACGAAGGAAGGCCCGGAAGGCGAAGGAAGCCTCCCTTTCCCGGGATCCGGCCCCCTCTCCGCCTCCGTCCCCCCCTCCCCAGGCCGATCCCAAACTCCTGAAGAAGCAGGCCAAGCTGGAAAAAAAGCGCCTCAAAGCCGAGGCCAAGCGGGCCAAGAAAGCCGGGAAGAACGGCTCGAAATGAACCGGTCCCTTCCCCCACGCCGTCTCGATACCCTGCTTTTTCTCTTCTTCCTTCCTCCCGCCTTCCCCCAGGCGACCCCTTCCGGTGCTCCTGCCCTCACGGAAGTAGTCGTCTCGAGCCCCACGATTTGGACCTTGGCCGACACAAGAGGAGAAATCCGGGAAATCTGGACGGGGCCGCCGGCCCGGATCGCCTCCCACGGAGCCGAACCCCCCAAGGTCCTGAAAGTCTGCGCCTTCGCAAGGGTCCGGGAAGGAAAGGGGTGGCTGGACCTGCGGGCCTTGGCCTGGGACACCAAAGGCACCCGTCCGGGGAGGATGCGTCTCGTCTCACCGGGAGGGTTCCGCCTGGAAGTCCGGGCTCCCAGGGGCGCTCCTTTCGGCCCGGTCGTCCTTTCCTACACCTTCCCCGAACCGGAGGACTTCCAGTTCCTCCTCCTCCCTCGGGGCGCAGCGGGCTTCGGCCCTTGCAGGCAGGGCCCCTCACCGGGGGAGTGGACCCTGGAGACCCGGGAGGTCGGCCCCCTCCGCGTCGGAACCTCTCCCGCCGGCCGGGGAATTCCCATGGGCCGGGGATTCCTCCTCCAGGTCCGGGGCGTCCGGCTGGTCCGTGTATGCCTCCACGCCGGCCCGGGCGACCTCCCTCCCTCCCGCGGGATGACCTGGACCGAGGCCTGGATGAAAACTCTCGAAGGGAAATGGTCCGTCCCCGGCCGGGTCCGGATCCGGACGGGACTTCCCGACCTGGACACACTCTTCGACGCCTCGGTGGACGCCGTCGAGGCGAACAGGTTCCGGTCGGGGGTCATCGTAGCCGGGTCGGACGGCTGGTACAAGAACGCCTGGATCCGGGACGGGACCTACGCCGTCCTGGGCCTGGACCTGGCGGGCCGCCACAGGGAGGCGGCGGAGTTCTTCCGGTTCTGGATCCGGGAAGGGGGCTTCTCCTGGGGAGGGGCGAACGAGGCCCAGCAACCGGCCATAGGCATCGCGGGCATGTGGTTCCACTCCAGGATCGCCCGGAACGGGAAGGCCTTTCTCTCCGAGGTCTACCCCTACGTCCGGAAATACGCCGACTACTACGCCCGGAGGACGGCGGAGGAGGGAATGATCCGGACGGCCGAGGAGTGGATCTGCCAGGTTCCCACCAGGACGGCCTGGCCCAACGCCGAGATCTACGGGGGACTCCGGGCGGCGGCCTGCATCGCCCGGACATTGAACCGGCCCGGCGAGGCCGACAGGTGGGAAGAGGCCGCCGCATCCCTGAAAGAAGCATTGCTGAAGACCGCCTACGACCCGACTCTCTCACGCTTCATCCCCCTGGCCGGCCCCCCCGGCGAGGTCTTCCGCTCCAGGGCCTACCCGAGGAGCCGCCACAGGAACGGCCCCGTGAGGGACGAACGGGTGGACTCGGGGATGTTCATGCTGGCCCGGATGGAGGTCTTCGGGGGAGGCCTGGGAGCCGTGGCCGTGGACGACCCCCGTTTCGCCGCAACCCAGGCCTGGATCCACAGGGTCCTCTTCCAGCCCGACGGATCCATCTCCAGGTTCGACGGAAACCCGGCGGTGCCCTACTACCCCAAGGGCCAATGGCCCGTCTGGCCCATCACGGCCTGCTGGGCCGCCCAGGTGGAGTGGCTCCGGGGCAGACCGGGCCGCTCCTGGCGCCACCTCCTGGGTGGGGTGGTCCGCAAGAAGGGCTTCGACCCCGAAAGGGACGCCTGGAAACTTCCGGAGCAATGGCACCTGGACGGCACCCCCGTCGGGACCACCCGCTTCCTCACCTGGTCCCACGGGGAATTCCTCTTCACCACCCTGCTCCTCCTGGCGGGATTGGAGCCGGGCCCTCCGGGAAAGGCCGGGCTCGCCCTCTCGCCGAGCCTTCCGCCTGGTTCGGGGGAATTTCGGGTCACCGGTCTCACCCTCCGGGGCTGGCGGTTGGACCTGGAGGTGAGAAGAGAAGGCCCCCGCCTCCAATGCCGCCTCACAGGATCCCCCCTTCCAGCCGGAAGGGAGGGGAGGCCCGCCGGGTTCCTCCGGATCTTCGCCGGAGGAAAGAGCCTGGTCCTCAGGCCCGGCGGAGTCCTCCTCTTCCCGGTCCCGCCCCGGGGCCTGGTCCGCTTCGCCCACGCCCTGGAGCGGGCCCGCCTCGTCCACAGCATCCTCCTGGGATCCCCCCTGCCTCGAGTCCTGGAAGGGGGAAGTCCCGCCGCCCTGGAAACGGCCCTGGCGGCGGCGGAAGAGCGCTTCGACCGGACCCTCCTGGAAGAAGTCCGGGCGCGGCGATGGAAGGAACTGGGCATCCGGCCCAGGTAGGAGGCTGTATCGTTCCGGGATCCGGTCCCCGCCGGCCAAGGCTCTTCCTATTCCCGCAGGAAGGAATAGAATATCCTCCCGTTCTGCTCATCTATTCCCCGGTCGAGGGGAAAGTCCAGGAGAACGGCCCCTTTCCCCTGCGATAGATTCATTGTCCGCGGGAGCCTTTGCTCAACAACAGGAGGAACCTATGCGTTTCAAGAACGTCCTTCTCGCCGCCGCACTTCTGGCGCCGGCGGCAACGAGCCAGACCGTCCTATACGAATCCCTCACAGGCTGGACCCACGCCGGCGGCGCTCCCAACTGGAGCGACGACGTCACGGCAAGCGGCTCGGAGTTCCCCAAGGTGGATCAGCTCAATTCCACCACGACCCTCCAGTACTCTTCCAAGGCCGTCTCCCTCAAGAAGGGTTCCTACGTGATCACCTTCAGGGTGATGAAGTTCAAGGACAACACCGGCGTCGCTCCCCTGACCAGCGAGGCCATCGTGGGGGGCAAGAAGTACTCCATCGAAACCCCGGCAAAGAGGATCCAGATCCCGGTGGATCCCAAGACCGGCAAGCTCAAGAGCCCCAGGTGGGTATGGACGGACCCCCTCACCTTCTACGTGGACCAGCCCGTGGTGAACGTGGTCTTCTTCCTGAAGAACACCGACACCAAGATCACCAAGCAGAATTTCTACTTCGACGCAGTGATCCTCGGCAGGGTCAGGGACGACAAGATCGTGGCCTGTTACAGCATGACCCTCCACTGTTCCACGACCTGGGGAATGCCCTATACTCTCAGGGGCAAGAAGGAGAAGACCTCTCCCTTCGGCAGGATCGACCACGTCCAGAACCAGGGCGGCGGAACAGGCCTCTGGTGGTTCCACTGGAACACCAGGCCCATCCTTCTCCAGCCCGGCGTCTACACGGCCAATGTCCGGGCCATGAAGGACACGACCCCGGCGACCCAGGCCATCGACCTCTTCACCAAGGTCAACGGCGTCAAGTACAAGGTCACCTGGGGAACCTCGGACCAACCCTTGAACAAGTGGGTTCTCACCCCGGGGCTCACCTTCAAGGTCACCCAGCCCAACACCCCCGTCACCCTGGTCTTCCAGTCGCTCAGCGGCTCCAAGAACAACTACAGCCTGGACTACTTCCTGATCCGCAAAGGCGGGTTCCGCACCTTCGGCAGGGGAGGGATCACCACGCCGGGCTTCCTCACCCTCAAGGGGGATATCCCCAAGCTGGGCCAGACCCTGAAGATCGAAGTGCACTACGCCCTGAAGACGGCCTTCCTCCTCTTCGGAAGGAAGGAGCTCAATCCCCCCATGGACCTCACCCCCCTCGGGATGGGCCGGTGCTACCTCTACACCATGCCCTTCTCCATCACCCCGGGTGTGAATCCGAACAAGAACAACGTCGCCGTCTTCGCCTTCAACATCCCCAACAGCACCGCCCTGATCGGGGCGAGCTGGATCAACCAGGCCCTGGCGGTGGACAAGCCCATGTTCATCAACAGGGTGGGCATCGTCACCTCCAATGCGGCCGAAGTGACCATCGAAGACTGATCCCGAGGAGAATTCCCTCGAACCTCTTCCGGGGGGCCGGGTCCTGGTGGATCCGGCCCCCCTCTCCTTCCCCCGGAGCCCCCCTCACAGCCCCGGCTTCACAAGGAGTCCCCGGGAGACCGCCGGCCCGGCTCCCCAAAGCCAGGCCTGGAGCAGGAGGGGCCGGCCCGCAAGGAGTGGATCGGCGGGAACGGGCACCCGGATCCATCCCTTCCCAGAAGAAGGAAATCCAATCCAAGGGCTCGAGAGATCCAGGTGTACCGGAAACCCGGGGAAAAGACGTCGAGGAGCCGCCGCGGGAAGCCCAAGGACGTAGATCGCCGGCAAGCCCGAAGGAAAGGACCTCTCCCGGATCTCCATCCAGCCCCCAAGGACCGGGTCCGTCCCTTCCAGGGCGGGTTCGCCCCGGGAAAGGAGACTTCCCTCCCCGAAGGTCTGGGTCGTTGCTCCCGGGTCGGAGAGCCAAAGCTCCTGGCCGTGCAGAACGTCGGCCGCACGGAAGAAGAGAACCCCCCTGCAAAGAGCCACCTTGCTGCAATAGGAGGAGGCCTCTCCCGGGAGGACATCCTTCACCAGGAAGGTTCCTGCTGCCGTGCCGTCGGTCCGCCAGAGCTCCCTTCCGTGAATCCCGTCGTCGGCGGAAAAGTAGACGAACCTGGAGCCCACCCGGGCGAAGTTCCAGGGAAAAGAGCCTTTTTTCCCGGGGCGGATATCTTTCACGAGGAAAGTCCCTTCCGCAGTGCCGTCGGTCCGCCAAAGCTCGAAATCGCTCCCACCGCCCCCGTTACACCGGAATACACAGATATTTCCCAAAGGAGTAAAGAGGTCGGGGCCCGACCACCCTCCTCCGGGATTCACGTCTTTGACGAGGACCGTTCCCTTCGACGACCCATCGCTCCTCCAGACCTCCCTTCCGTGAACACCGTCGTTCCCGGCGAAGTAGAGAAAATCCCCGGCGCGGTAGAGATTCCAAGCCCCCTTGGCTTTCCCTGGATTCACATCCAACACGAGCCGTGTTCCCTTTTCGGTTCCGTCGGAAACCCAGATCTCTTCCCCGTGGACGCCGTCGTCGGCTATGAAAAACACCTTTCCGCCCAATTCCACCAGCCAGGCCGGCGAGGATCCCGCCGGCCCGGGGCGGATGTCCTTCACCATCCTCGTTCCCGCGGCCGTTCCATCGGTCACCCAAAGCTCTCCACCACCTTTCCCGTCGTTGCAGGAGAAGAAGACCCTCCTTCCGGCACGTACCAAGAAGGACGGCGCCGAACCCGCCGGCCCGGGACGAATGTCCTTCACAAGAGAAGTGCCCGCCTCGGTTCCGTCGGTCCTCCAGAGCTCCCTCCCTTCGGGTCCCGCCGCGGAAAACAAAAGGATGCCCCCCAATTCCGCCGCCGACCCCAGAGGCTCCGAGGAGAGAGGCCGCCCCCGGGAATCCGAGCCCGGACGGATGTCTTTGACCAGGACCGTTCCCGCTTCCGTCCCGTCGCTCTTCCAGAGCTCCCTTCCGTGCTTTCCGTCGTCGCACCGAAAGAGGAGGAGTCCCCCCAAGGGTGTGAAGCAGGTCATGTAGGTGCCCTGCACCCCCGTTTTCGTGTTCTTCCGGATGTCCTTGACCAGGACCGTTCCCGCTTCCGTCCCGTCGCTCTTCCAGAGCTCCCTGCCGTGGATCCCGTCGTTCGCCGAAAAGTAGAGGGTCCCATGGACATCCGCAAGCTGGGAAGGTATCGATCCGAATGTCGGCAAGGGAGGGGTGAATATATCTGCGACAAGGGACGTTCCCTCCTTGGTTCCATCGGTCCGCCATGGCTCGATCCCCTCAGAGTCGGTAAGGGCCGAGAAAAGGACGGTCCCCTTCCCGTTGGAACAGTATTCACTTGGAAACGAAGAATCCTTCCCCGGCCGGATATCCACAAGAAGCCGTGTATAGTAGGAACTCTTCGAGTTCGCCTTCCACAGCTCCACCCCCGTCTCTTTCCTGTAATCCTGGGCCGTGAAAACGATGGATCCCGGGCCGGTTGGATTCCCAACCCGCTCGATCCCGGCGATCCAGCGGACCATTCCCCCCCGCATCCATTTCTTTACTTCGAATTCACCGGGGTGCCTGCCTGGAACCAACCTCCAGAGCTCCCTCACGTCTTTCAGGGGGCCCGTCCTTCTTGCGACCGCCGAAAGGAAGATGCCCTCGTCCAGGTAGGTGAATTCCCGTGGAGCACTCCCGAACCTCCCTTCACAGATCTCCTCGATCATCCGGGTTCCACCGGGAGTTCCGTCGCTTTGCCAAAGCTCCTCGCCGTGGACTCCGTCGTTGCAGGTATAGATCAGGACCCCCTTGAGCTCCTTTCCGCATTCCAGGGGACGACACCCACCAACCCCTTTCACGACGTCCTTCACAAGGACCGTTCCATTCGAAGTTCCGTCGGTCTTCCAGAGCTCCTCGCCATGCTTCTTGTCCACACCTGGAAAGAAGAGTACTCCGCCGGCGGGAACCAACCGCCCACGCCCGACTCCGGAGGAGGCCCCCGGGAAGAGATCGGAAAACAGGGTCGTCCCGGCAGTCGTCCCATCGGTCTTCCAGAGTTCCTTGCCGTGGATCCCGTCGTCGGCCTTGAAGAAGAGCCTCCCCCCGAAAGGGGTGAAACCCTCCAGGGCGGAGCCGGCGGCTCCTGGCCGAATGTCCTTCAGAAGCTTCGTTCCGGCAGACGTCCCGTCACTGACCCAGAGTTCCTCTCCCTCCCGGGAAGTACATGCGGCGAAATAGAGTTTCCCTCTCCAGGCGAAAAGCCTCCTGGGTCTGAGTGGAAGGCTACCGGATGTTTTCACCTGGTGTGTTCCTTTCCGGCTTCCGTCGGTCACCCAGAGGGTCTCGGGACTGCCTGCCTTCTTGCCCACGAAGAAAAGGAGGGCGCCGCAAGGAGTAAGCCTGGAAATGCTCCCCCCCGAAGGTCCGGGCTGGAATTCGTAGAAGATTTCCGTCGAGGCGGCCGTTCCGCGGGAACGCCAGAGCTCCCGGCCGTGGGTCCCGTCCGTGGCGGCGAAATACCACCAACCTTGGAACCAGGCCGTCCATCTAGGGAAGGAATGTGCCTGAGAGGAGGGCTTTGCACAGATGTCCCGGACCAGCCGGGTCGATTGGGCCTTCACAGCCGGCGGAAAAGTAAGGCAGAGAAGGGAAAAGGCCAGAAAGCATCGAAAACGAGACATGACCGTCCTCCAGGAATACAGGGAGAATCTTCAAGTTCAATCCTGTCCGCCTCCGGCGTTCCCGCCGGAAGGGTGACTACCCCCCGCTCCCGCGCACCGGCCGGGACGGCCCGAAAGCTTCTCGTCCCGCCGGCGCAGGAAGCGGAGGAAAGGTCGGGACCCCCCTTGGATCACCAGCGGCAGCCCGGGTAGCCCGCCCAGGGGCCGCCCCACACGCCCATGTTTCTAGGCTGGTAGAGGGGATTCCCCGTGCCCAGGCAGGGAGACCCCTGCTTCAGGGAATAAGCGGGGAGAACCAGGAGGGGGTCCTTGTTCAGGAGGATCCCCGGCCCGAACCGGAACCCGTTTCCACGGAAACCCTGGGAAACCTTCCAGACGCAAGAGTAGCTCACCTGCTGGGTGCCGCTGGAAACCGTTGCGGCGGCACAAGAATGGACCCCCACCACGGGCCCCAGGCGGAAGTCGGCGAAGATGTTGTTGGTGAACTCCATCCCCCTCCCACCCTTGTAGAAACGCACCCCTTCCACCTGCTTGACGTTGCACTTGTAGGCCGACAGGTCGAACCGGTGGAAGACGTTGTTCCGGATCGACCCCCGGGAGAAGGTCCAGATCCCGTAGAGGTCCGTGTCCGGGCCGGTGCTTCCCCCGGTGGCGGGGAGGATCATGGGGCCCAGGACGCAGTTGGCCACGACGAGTTTCCCCGAGCCGGCGTCCCAGATCCCGGCCACCGCACGGAACCCCTCTCCCTGGACGGGGAGGAAACAGAGGTCCCGGATCCGGGTGTTCCGGATCACGATCTCCCCGGCGCCCTGGACGATCTTGATCCCCATGACGTGGACGTTGCCCGGACCAGGAGCTTTGCCGGAGCAACTCAGCTTCGAGACCGTGCAGTGCTCCACCAGGGCCGAGACCTTCCAGCCCAGGTTGATCCCCGTGACCGTCTGGAGACCGGGCGCACCCACCCCCTCGAAGCGGCAATCCCGGAAGACCAGGCCCTTGACGTAGTCCGCCCGGACGCACCGGGCGCCCCTGTAGGTCGCCTTGTATCCGCTTGGCAGGATCCTAAGGCCTTCCACGGTTATCCCAGAGAGGAAGGAGGAGGCGGTTCCCCTGATATTGAGGGTCCCCCTCTTCTTGTCGGGCGTCATGTCCATGAGGCCTTCCACGGTGGGCCGGCCCTGGCCCGCGCCAGTCCAGTCCCGCCCCGCCAGGGTCGTACCGGAAGAGCGGATGAAGAGCACCTCCCGGTAGTTCTTTCCTCCCTGGAGGCCGTCCACGTAGACCGTTCCTCCTCCGGAGGCCGCGGCGGCGGAAAGAGCGGAAGAAATCTTCCGGAAGGGCGCGAAAGGAGTTCCCGCCTCCTTTCCGGCATTGGTGTCTCCATCCACGTAGAATGTCTTCACGCCGGGCAAAGCGGCCGCCTCCAAGGCCCGAGTGAGCCTGAAAGTCCAAGGCTCTTTCGGGGTGAGGACGAGACCCTGGAAGTGGAGGACCCTCCAGAAAGGAATGCCCGCCGGAACGGGGATCTGGATCCGCCCCCTCCCTTGGGAATCCAGGGAGAGCAACCAGGCCGCCGCAAGCCCCCTGGGATCCAGTTCGAACTTGTCCGGACCGACCGGGATGGGATGGGAGGCGCGCATCGTCCCAAGGAGGACCGCCGCGGCCGCCCCGGCCCTGGCCTTGCCGGCCCGGATCTCGAGAGTCAGCTTGTCCGGGGCGGAAAAGTAGCCCCTGGCGGGAGCCTGTACGGAACCGGAAAAGGCCCGGCTCCCCTGGAAGAGGAGAGGCCGGCCCTGGCAGGGAATGGAAGAGGCCAGCGATCCCAGGAGGAAGGGCAGGAAGAGTGGGCGAAGAGACATGTTCCTTCTCCTTTCGAAAGAGAGATGTGCCTTCACCCCCTGGTGGCGGCGAAGGAGGGGAGGGCAACAGGAAAAATCCCTTCTTTTCCTCTCCTCCTCAAGGAGCCCCGATGAGCTGGAAAGAAGCCCAAAAGAAGGGGGACCGGAAGACCGGATCCCTCCTGAGGGCCCTCCGGGCTTCCAGGAGGGCCCGGCCGGCCCCCCTGCCCAGGTTCCGGTAGAAGACGGAATTGAAACGGGCCGCCCCTTCGTCCTGGACCTCCCAGGCCGACACCAGGATCCGCCTGGAGCCGCAGGCCAGAAAGGCCCTGGCGAAGCCGGCCCGGCCCTCCAGGGGAAGGGACCGGCCCAGTGCGGTCCGGCAGGCCGCCAGGTTCACCAGCTTCGGGCCCAGCCCCCAGACCAGGATCCTCGCCGGGGAAATCTCCTCTCCGGCTATACGGAGAAAAGGAGACTTCCCGTCCTCCCCGATCCAGGCATGGCCTCCGAGGTGGAGGATACCGGCCTTCCGGCCCACCGTTCCCAGGACGCGGAGAGCATCCCTTCCCTTCAAAAGGAAGACCTTTCTTCCCTCCAGGGCCTTCTCCACGGACTTCAACTCGGCCCTCAGCCAGGGCAGGGGAGAGGGATGGTCGGCCTCCACCAGGATGGCCCCGCCCCCGTTCCCCATGGGGGGGGACCGGAGAAAATGCACCAGCAGGGAAGCCGAGGGAAGGAAGAGGAAGCTCACCCCCTCGTCGGGACCGAGATAACGGATTCCTTCGGGCCCGGAAGGCCCTTTCCCGGAAGGACGGACCAGGGCGGAGAAGGGAAAGTCCTCCAGGCCCGGTCCGGGGATCACCACCGCCGTGTCCCCCCCTCGCAGGAAGGCGGCGCTCCCCCCGAGAAGGAGCTCGGCCGCCCGCCGGCCCTCCCGCCGAAGGACCCGCCAGGATCCGTAGCCCGGAAGGGACGACACGGCTCTCCGGAACCCATCCAAACGGGCCAGGAGTTCCCTTCTTCCGGGAAGGAGGCGGAAACGGATCCCTTCCCGCCGGACCGCCCAAAGGGCGGAAACTCTCCTCCCCGTATGAAAGAAGAGCACCACCATGGAGGGAGGGAGGGCCTGCCGGAGCTCTTCCAGGCCCACCGGCTCCGGAGGACCCTCACCTCCCGGTTCGGGGAGAGAGTAAACCCGGAGAAGCTCGGCCCGCCGCCTTTCCAGGGCGAGGACCGCCTCCCGCGGAGAGCCCGCCTCCTTCCGGATCCGGATGCCCTCTTCCAATGCCGCCAGGAGATGGAAGGGCCTGGGACCGGAACTCTTTCTCCTCTCCAGTGCCAGGATCCGGTCGTAGAGCCCTCCCGCCTTGAGCCGCTCCGCCAGGGAGAAGGCGAAGGACCTCCGGGAATCTCCGGCCTTTCCCTCCAGGATTCCCTCGATGAGATCGTCGAAGACCGGCGCCTTCCGCCCCAGGACCCGAAGGCCCAGGTCCCATCGACCCTTGCTCCGCCTGGCCCGGGGAAGCATTTCCAGGGCCTCCAAGGCGAACTTCATTCCTTCCCGGCCCTTTCCGGCGGCAAAGAAACAGCCCGCCGCCTTGGCCAGGAGGTTGGCCCTCCGGAAGGGATCCTTGCCCCCGCCCTCGAGCCCCGCCGCCTCCAGGTAGAACCGGGCCGCCCTCTCCGGCTTCCCCTCCCGGAGGGCCAGGGAGCCCAGGCCCGCAAGTGCCGGCGAACGGATGGAGACGGGGACCCCCTTCTTCCCGGGCCGGGCGAGACCCTCGAAAATCCGTTTCGCCGCTTCCAAGTCCCCGGTCTTCTTCAACAGCCTGGCCCGGGCCAACTCGGCCCTGCGGAGGGCCCAGACCCCTCCGATCCGCCGGGCCGTCTCCTCCACGTCCAGGAGGATCCTGGAGGCCCTGGAAAGGTCCTTCCTCCTCCTGGCCGCCTGCAGGAGGGAGAGAAGGAACCCGAACTTGTATTCCAGCTTGCCCGCCTCCCCCGCCCGGCGGGCCAGCTCCGCCAGCCTCTCCTCCCAGGCCCCTCCCGTGGAACCCAGGAGGGAGACCAAGAGGGAGGCGGCGGCGACCCGGGTGCCCATCTCCTTGCGGGCCAAGGGGGAGGAAAGCAGTTTCTCCGCCTCCGCCACGGCGGAACGCCGCCTCCCGGCCTGGAAGAGAAGGCGGATCCTTTCGGCGGCGGCATCGAAGGCATTCTCGAGGCGGCCCGCCCGGCGGAAGAGCTCCCTCGATCGTTCCAGGGCTTCCAGGCACTCCCCGGTCCTCCCGAGCCCGGCCAGGGCCGCCGCCCTGTGGTGCTCAGCCAAGGCACCGAGGTAAGGATCCTCTCCGGCCGGTCTTCCCGGAAGGCGGTCCAGGTATTCCAGGGCCTTCCGGTAATCCGCGAGGAACAGGGCCTGCCTGGCGAGATTCACCAGGACCGCCGCCTCCAGGAGAGCCAGGTCCCAGGTGCGGGCCGCCTCAAGGGCGCGGAAGTAGAAGGCCCGGGCCCGGTCGAAACGAAAGGTATCGGTGCAGAGGACGCCCGCCAGGTTGGCCGCCTCGGCCCGGAGGACCGGGTCCTCCAGCCTCTCGGCCCGGGCCACGACCCTTTCCGCCCGAGCCGAGAGATCCGCCTTTCCTCCTCCCTCCTTGCCGCCCAGGCTTCGAACCAAAAGATCGTATTCCTTCCATGCCGCCCCGAGGCAAGGGCCCTTCTCACCGGCGAGACGGACGTACCGTTTCACAAGGACGATCCAACCCGAAGGAGCCCCGGGCACGAGGGCCAGCCTCCGGGCTTCCCGGAAGGCTTCCTCCGGGGAAGGTCCCTCCTCCCGGGCCTGGAGGAACACACCCTCCCGCAGGGCCTGGAGAAAGACCTTCTCCCCCGGGGGGGAGGGAGAAAGGATAAGGGGGGCCAGGGCGATCAGGAGCCGGAGCAAAGGAGCTTCTCCAGGTAGGCAAACCACTTCCGGGCCCTTTCGGAGGCCTTCAGGACGGGCGGGTCCATTCCCTTCAGGACGAGGAAGGCCTCCCCCAGGAACCCCCGGGACAAGCAAAACCGGATCCTTGCGACTTTACGCAAAAAAGGATCTTCCGTACCCTTCCGGATCTCCCCCCATTCCCGTTCCAATGCGGCGACCTTCCCCCGCGGCAACACCCGGAACCAGTAGACCCTGGAAATCCTCCCGCTTCGGATCTGAAGGCCGTAATCACCCGGCTCGAGGGAAGGACGATTCTCCGGGAAAGGGATTGTCCCCCTACCGGGAGGAGCCTCCAGGGTGAAGACCGAATCCTTTCCCCTGTTCTCGAGGGGCCAGACCGTCAGGTGCACACTCCCGCCTCGAGGCCGAAAATGGAAGGCCGGCCGGTCCTCGAGCACCACACCAAGGGGGTAGAAGACCCGGGGCGGCGACTGGGAGGCGCCCCGAAAGAGGGGAGCCGGCCTCACCGCCGGGAGTTCCCCCCGCGGAAGGGGAGGGAGGAGGAGAGACAGGAACCGCCCTCGGGCGGCCTTCCCCCCCGGGGCTCCCCCCTTCCCGAGCGAGTCCAACACCCGGACGGCCCGGGCCACCTCTCCCCCGGCGAGAAGGGCCTTCACCCGGGAGAGACTCGGGGAGCCGAGGGCGAAGAACCAAACCCCTCCCCCCAGAAGGACCGCGAGGAGAGCGGCGGCGGCCCATCGGGTCCTGAAGGAAGACCTTGCCGGGGAAGGCCCGCCGGCGGCCCGGACCTCGCGCAGGCAGAGGGGGCATTGCTCCAGGTGTTCCTCCAGGGCCCTCCTTGCCCGGCGGGAGAGGCCTCCTTCCAGGTAGGCGGCGAGGACTTCCTCGGAAGGACATCCTCGATGCCCGCCGAAGGCCTTCAGGAGAAAGGCGAGATCTTCATCCATGGCTGTCCAGCCCCTCCGTTCCGGAAGCACGCCCCGGTCCCCCTCCTCCCTGGTGTCCTTTCCAGGGCCTGTGCAACGGTTCTTTTCCCAGGAGACCCTCGATCTCCCGGCTGTCCAGGCCGTAGACCCGCCTGGCCCGCTCCAGGAGGGCCGCCCGGAAAGCCTTCATGGCCTTGGCGTGGATCCTGGAGGCACGGGTCCGAAGGTGGGGGGTCCCTTCCGGGAGGAGACCCGTCTCCACGGCGGCCTTTGTGGAGGGGAGGCCCTCCCTGTGGACGGCCAGGAGAAAGGTCCTCCAAGTCGGTGGAAGGCGATCAAGGGCCCCTCCCACCAGGTCCCGGAAGAGGGCCTCCAGCTCCCGGAGCTCCGCCAGGGATCCCGGGTCCGGACCTCCCCCCGGGAGGAGTTCCTCCCCTTCCAGGGGAGCCAGTCGGGATCGGGCCGCTTCCCGGCGGATCAGCTTCCTGAGAAAGACCGTCTTGAGGAAACCGAAGAGGGAACCCCTTCCCAGGTATCCATCCAGGAGGGAAGAGCCCTTTTTCCCAGGCCCTCTCCAGATCTCCCCCAGGACCTCCTGGTAGGCGTCCCTGGCCTCTTCCCCAGGGAAGCCCGCGCCGGCGGCGGCCCGGAAGAAACGCAGGGCATACTCCTTCTCGAAGTAACGGAAGGCCCTCTCCGAGCCCAGGAGCAACCCCAGGCAAAGATAGAGATCCTCCAGGCGTTCCCTGGAAAAGGGACGTTCCTCCTTCCGCCCGCCTGGGGGGAGGAGCGCTTCCAGGTATTCCTGGAACCGGCCCGGCCCGAAACCAAGGTCCCCGAGCCTCTCCCGGATCTCAAGGAAGGCCCGAAAGATCTCCTCCGCAGGCGGGAAAGGCCCATCTCGGCCTCTCTTTGCTGACCCTCGTGCCAGGGGATCCTCCTCGAGAGATGAGCACGAAATGAGTCTCCATTCTAGCACGGCTGGGGGAAGGGGAATCCAGGCCCCCCGGCCTCCCCCTCCCATGGTCCGCGGGCCGCCGCCTGTCTCGAAGAGAACCAGGCCGCCCCGGCCCTCCGGGCGGGTCCACCCGGGAGGAAAGGGCCAAAACGTGCGGAAAAGGTGTATATTCAGGCCGCCATCCCGCCTCGCTCCCGGGTCGAAGCCCTGCACACCTTGAAACCGAGGAGGTCGTCATGAACCGAAACGTCCTGAAAGCCGGAATCCTTCCGGCGGCGCTCTTTCTCACCGTCCCGTTCTCACCCGCCCAGGGGCTTCCCTCCAGATTCGATCTTCGAAATTACAACGGGCACAACTACGTCACGGGCGTCAGGAGCCAGCGGGGAGGAACGTGCTGGACCCACGGCACCATGGCGGCCGTCGAGGGAAACCTCCTCATGACGGGCAACTGGGCCTTCGCCGGGGAGACCGGTGAGCCCAACCTGGCCGAATACCACCTGGATTGGTGGAACGGATTCAACAAGCACTACAACGCCGACCGCACTCCTCACTCGGGTGCGGGCCTCACGGTCCACCAGGGAGGGGACTACCTGGTAGCCTCGGCTTACATCGTCCGTGGCGACGGATGCGTCCGCGACGTGGACGGCCAGTCCTACAGCTACCCTCCGACCTACAGGAAGTCCTCGTACCACTACTTCTACCCCAGGGAGATCGAGTGGTTCACGATGGACGGCAACTTGTCGGGGATCGACAGGATCAAGAGAATCATCATGGAACAAGGAGTCCTGGGGACCTGCATGTGCTATTCCGGATCCTATATCCGCAACTACGTGCACTACCAGCCTCCCTCCAGCACCAAGCCGCCGAACCACGCCGTGGCCATCGTGGGTTGGGACGACAACAAGTACACCCAGGCTCCCAAGCGGGGCGCCTGGCTCGTGAAGAACAGCTGGGGATCCTGGTGGGGCAACAGGGGGTACTTCTGGATCTCCTACTACGACAAGTGGGCCTGCCGTGAGCCCTTCATGGGAGCCGTCTCCTTCCAGGACGTGGAGCCCATGCGTTACGACCGCGTCTACTACCACGACTACCACGGCTGGAGGGACACGAAGAAGGACGCATCCGAGGCCTTCAACGCCTTCAAGGTCCGGGGAACCCTGGAGACCATCCACGCCGTCAGCTTCTACACCGCCGCCGACGGCGTGACCTACACGGTGGCCGTGTACGACCGGTTCACCGGCGGTAGACTGGAAGGTCTGCTCTCCACGAAGACCGGTTTCATCCCCTATAGAGGATTTCATACGGTGGACCTGGAAAGGACGGTCACCCTCGCCAAGGGAGACGACTTCTTTGTCTACCTCAAACTCTCCCACGGCGGCCAGGCCTTCGACAGGACATCCGACGTGCCCGTCCTCCTGGGAGCGCCCCCCCAGGACGTGATCGTCGTCTCCAAGGCGAACCCGGGCGAGAGCTACTACAAGAAGAACGGCTCATGGGTGGACCTGACCACCTTCGACAAGACGGCCAATTTCTGCATCAAGGCTCTTTCCTCCGTCTATGCGACAGGAAGGAACCCGGCCCTCTTCAACGGTTCCCTCTCACCGGTCCCATCCTACGGAGGAGACACCACGGCACTTGCCTGGGTCGACGTGGACGGCGACGGCGACCTGGACCTCCTGGCCGCCAGGAAGGGGGAGCGGAACCTCCTCTTCCTGAACGACGGCAAGGGCGGCCTCTCCGCGGCTCCATCCAACCTCCCCTCCGTGAAGGATCCGGCCCTGGCCCTGGCGACGGGCGACTTCGACGGTGACGGCGATCCGGACGTCCTGGTCGGGGAAGACGGGGCCCCGGACGTGATCCTCCTGAACGACGGCAAAGGAAGGTTCACCTCCCGGACCCTGCCGGGGGGATCGGGCACGACCCGGGCCTTCGCCGCGGCCGACTTCGACGGCGACGGCGACCTGGACGTAGCGGCAGCCCGGTACGGCCTGGCGAATCTCCTCCTGAAGAACGACGGAAAGGGCAACTTCTCCGCCTCCCTCCTCCCCGGAGGATCGGGGAAGACCACGTCCCTCGCCGCGGCCGACTTCGACGGCGACGGCGACATCGATCTCGTCACCGGCGAAGAGGGCGCCCGGAACAGGCTCCTCCTGAACGGGGGAAAGGCGGCCTTCACCGACGCGACCCAGGGGAGGATCCCTCCCATGATATACTCCACCACAGCACTGGCCGCAGGCGACGTGGACGGGGACGGCGACACCGACCTGGTCACGGGCAACGACGGCGGCGAGAACTGGCTCTTGCGCAACAACGGAAAGGCGACCTTCACGGGGGGGAGTCCCTTCGTGAAATACATCCCCAGGATCGAGGACGGCACGAGGGCCCTGGTCCTGGCCGACTTCGACGGCGACGGCGACCTCGACCTGGCGGTGGGAAACACCTCGCGCTACTACCGGACCGGCCTGGACAGGCTCTACCTGAACGACGGGAAGGGAACCTTCAAGAGGGCGACCTTCCACAACCTCCCCGGAATCGGCCGGTCCACCCTGGCCCTGGCCGCCGGGGACGCCGACGGCGACGGGGACACGGACCTGGTCGCCGCCGGGGAAGGAAGCCCGGCCGCCCTCTTGCTGAACCTGACCCGCCAGATCGAGGCCCCCTTCGAGGCGGTTCCGGGCAAACCCTACAGGCTCGAGATCTACTCCAGGCCGCCCAAGGCCCCGGCCTCCCTGGCGGTCATCCCCCTCTTCGCCGTCCGGGAGAAGAAGACCCCCCTGCCGCCCTTCGGCACCCTGGGGTTGGACGTGAAGGCCTCCTTCCTGGGCCTCCCCCTGGTGAAGACCGATCCGGCCCGGGGCAAGGCCGTCCTGGACTTCACCCTGCCCAACTCGGCCGCCCTGAGAGGGATCCCTCTCTGCTGGCAGGCCCTGGTGGAATCCAGGATCGCCGGCAAGCGGACCTGGAGGTTCACCGGCGTGGTGACGGGCAAGGTCCGCTGATCCCCGGCGGAAATCCTCCCGGGAGGCGGCCCTCCGCCGGGCCGCCTCCCCCGCCTTCCCTTACAGGTATTCCCTGTCCTCCTCGACCTTGTAGTTCCAGAGGAAGAGCATCAGGATCCCTGCGATGACAGCGCCGGAGATCCAGAGGAGGAAGGCTCCGTCCCATCCCCAGAGTTCCTTCGCCTTGGCCGTGCCGATGCCGGTCACGGCCGCCCCCAGATACCCCATGGCGTCGATGATCCCCGAGGCCGTGGCCGAGGCCTTCCGGCTCCCCAGGTCCATGGCGATGGTGGCGCCCATCATGAGGTGGGGCCCGTAGAGGAAGAAACCGATTCCGGCCAGGGTGATGAGAGGGAGCCAGAAGTTGCCCTCCCCGGCGGGCAGGAGGCGGAAGACCCAGGCCAGGCCGGCAACGATGAAGAGCATAACCGCCGTCACGGGAGCCCGCCTTCCCCCGATCTTGTCGGAGAGCCAGCCCGAGAGGATGATCCCCACCGCCCCGAAAGCCGGCACCATGACCACCTTGATCACACCCTTCCCCACGGGTGCCCCCTGGGAGACGATGTAGTCGAAAGACCAGCCCAGGAAGCCGTACCGGAAGAGGTCCACGCCGAAGTAGGCGAAGGCGACGATCCAGACCTTGGGGTTGAGGAAGGTCTGCTTGAACACGAAGGACCACCCGGCGTGGTCGTCCCCGCCCGCACCCTCCGGTTTCTCCGAAGAGGAAGCCTTCTTCTTCCCCTCCAGTTCCTCCAGGGTCGGAAGGCCGACGTCCTCGGGGGCGTTCCGGACCCTGAAGAAGAAGTGGGCCGCCGAGGCGAAGAAGATGAAGGCCGGGACGATGAATACGTATCGCCAGCCGTAATTCTGAAGGAGCCAGCCGGCCAGGAGCCAGCACACGGCGTTCCCCACGACGTAATCGGTTCCCAGGAAACCCATCATCTTCCCCCTCTCCTTGGGGGGGAACCAGTTGGAGAGGACCTTGATCCTCGAGGGGGCGCCCGTGGCCTGGAAGAAGCCGTTCACCGCCCAGATCGCCAGGAAAGCCGGATAGGAACCGACCAGGCCGAAGAGGAGGTTCATCGTGGCGGAGACCAGCATGCCGATGGTCCCCACCTTCCTGGGGCCGAAGCGGTCTCCCAGAAGGCCGTTCACCACCTGGCCCAGGGCGTAGGCCAGAAAGAGGGCCGTCATGATGGTCCCCACCATCATCTCCGACTCCTCCGTGGCCACCCCCCCGCCGAGGAACTTCTTCAGGGCCGGAACGGCGATGGAGAAATTGACCTTACAGAGGTAGTAGGTGGCGTACATCGTCCAGGCGGCGATGAAGACCCGTACCCTCCATTTCCGCACGGTTCTCCGGGTCTCCTCCGGGAGAGAACTTCCTGGCTCGCTTACCATGGGATCCTCCTGGAAACGGCATGGGGAAAGGTCCGATTGTGGGGCACCGGCCCCGGAAGGCGAATAGAATATCTATTCTGCCCCGGGGCGCCGTCCTACCCCGTTCCCGTCTCAGAACCCCAGCAAGCCTTCCAGGAGTCGCCGGACCCTCTCCTTGGCGGCCGCCCCGGCCTCCACGACGGGCCCCACGCATGACGGGCATCCGTATAGACAGGGGCAACGGCGCACCACCTCCAGGGCCGCCTCCAGGACCTCCCGGTGCATTCCGAAGAGGGTCTCCGAGAGCCCCACTCCCCCGGGCGCCCGGTCGTAGGCCGTGATCGCCGGCCCCTCCCAATGGCCGCTCTTGAGTTCGGACTTGACCAGCAGGTCCGCCGGGTCGCACCGCACGAACAGGGGAGCCAGTCTCCGGATCAGGCCGGCGAGCCCGCCCAGGGCGGCCCCTCCGGCCGCTCCTTCCAAGCCGGCCGCCCTTACGGCCTCCCCGCCGGGAGTGAGGACGAAAGCCTCCGTGTCCATCTCTTCCGGCGGCAGGTGGATCTCGCCCGCCCCGACGTTCTCGTGGGTGTAGAACTTGATCTTCTTGAAGACCGTGGCGAGCGTGGAAACGTGGACCTCCACCCGGTGGATCGAATATTCGCCGAAATCGAGCCTCTCGTCCTCGCAGAGGACCCGCACGTCCGTCTCGGTCTCGGCGTCGGTGTAGTAGTCGAAGTTCACCTTCCGGACGATCGCCCGGCGCTGGTGGTAGTCGAAACGCTCCACCAGGTATTGCTCCCCCTGGTGGCCGTAGATCGCCCCCTCGTAGACCTCCTCGATCGAGCTTGGCCGGTCCACTTCGCCCAGGATCTTTCCCGTGTCCCCGTCCAGGACGACCACGTTGTCGATCCCAGTGGCGTCCAGGGAGACGTCCTCCGCCGGGTAGGAAGGGGCGGCCCAGTAGTAACGCTCCCCGTCGAAATGAAGGATGCCCGCATCCCTGGAGAGGACGTCCAGGATCTCCCCCACGGCCGGGGCCTTCCCGAAGGAATCCCCCTTGCGGAAAGGAAGCTCGAAGGCGGCGCACTTCACCTGGTTCGCCAGGATCACCAGGTTGTCCGGGTCGACGGCGGCCTTCTCCCGGTGGTCCCCGAAGAGGAAGGGCGGGGACTGGACCACGAACTGGTCCAGGGCGGAAGCCCCGGCCACGAGGATCACCAGGCTCGGCCGGCCCCGGCGGCCCGCCCGGCCGGCCCTTTGCCAGGTCGAGGAGATGGAACCCGGGTATCCCACCAGGACCACCGCGTCCAGCCCCCCGATGTCCACGCCGAGCTCCAGGGCGTTGGTGGCCACCACGGCGTCGATCCGCCCCTCCCTCAGGCCCGTCTCGACGGACCGCCTGAGCTTGGGGAGATAGCCGCCCCTGTAGCCGGCCACCCGCCCGGGATCGATCTTCAGCTCCCGGGCCAGGTCCTTGAGGTACTTGGTCACCACCTCAACGGTGACCCGGCTCCGGCAGAAGAAGACCGTCTGGATCCCCGCCGGCAGAAGCCGGCGGGCGATCTCCACGGCCGACTCCACCGAGGACTTCCGCAATCCCGCATTCGGGTTCACGAGCGGGGGGTTGTAGAAGAGGAAGTGCTTCTCCCCCCTGGGGCTCGACTCCCGGTCCACCAGGGCCACCGGCTCCTCCAGGATCCTCTCTGCGTGCTCCGAGGGATTGCCGATGGTTGCGCTGCAACAAATGAAGACCGGCCTGGCCCCGTAGTGGGAGCAGACCCGCTTCAATCGCCGGATCACGTTGGCCACGTTGGATCCGTAGATCCCCGTGAGGGTATGGAGCTCGTCCAGGACCACGTATCGCAGGGCCGCGAAAAACCCGTGCCACTTGGGGTGGTTGGGCAGAATCCCCAGGTGGAGCATGGTGGGATTGGTGATGAGGACGTGGGCCCCCTCCCGCAGCCTGGCCCGGACCGAGGCCGGCGTATCCCCGTCGTAGACGGCCACGTTGAGGTCCTCCCGGCCCATGGAGAGGAGGAGGTCCGAGAGGGAGGCCTCCTGGTCCCGGGAGAGGGCCTTCGTGGGAAAGAGGTAGAGGGCCCGGCTTCCCTCCCTGTCCGACAGGATCCGGTCCAGGACGGGAAGGTTGTAGCAAAGGCTCTTGCCCGAGGCCGTGGCCGTGGCCACGGCGGTGTGCTTCCCCTCCCGGACCAGGCGGACCGCCTCGGCCTGGTGGAGGTAGAGCCGCTCGATCCCCCTCTTCCGCAAGGCCGCCTTCAAGTCCCCCCGGACCCACTCGGGGAACTCGGCGAAACGCCCTTCCCCGGCCTCCACCACCCGGTGGGCCGCAATGTGGGGACCGATCTCACGGTCTTTCTTCAGGCGGTCCAGAACCTCGAGGACGGGATCCATCTTCTACCTTCTGAACATCCAGGTCTTCACGGGGCTCCCCGTCGATTCGGCCCGGTAGAAGCCGCCCCCAAGGTCGACGAGCCTTCCCTTCGCCACCGAGGGCCTCCCTCCGCCGGACCAGATCACCACGGAGCCGGGCTCTCTCAGGGTAACCACCAGGGAGGAAGGACCGAAGGCCGCTTCCCGCAGCGCCGCCGGGGAAAGATACTTCTCCGGGTCGCCCACGGCGGCCCACCCTTCCCTTACGGGACAGAGGATCAGGAGCCGGTCCGAGAATCCTTTGAGCTCAAAGGTATACTCCCGATCCAGCTTCCGCCCGGTCCGGGCGTACCAGTCCCAGACCACGAGCCCCTCCTCCGGGACTTTCCAGGGGGCCCCGGGGCCGCCCCGGAGAGGCTGGACCAGGCACCCTGCCCAGGCGTAGTCGGAAGGGGTCACCCGGCCCACGACGGAAGAACCAAGGGCCCCGGCGGCCAGGTCGTAGACCCCCACGGCGGCGGCACCGAAAGGAAGGGGAGCGACGACCCGGTAGGGCCTTCCCGCGCGGATCGGGTCCAGGAAGATGGAATCCGGCAGGGGAGCGGCCGGAGCCAGGGGCCTGAGAAGGAGTCCGTCGGAAAGGCAAAGGGGAAGGATGAACTCCTTCACGAACCGGTCCGGTGCGTCGGACAGGTAGATCGGGCCGCCCGACAAGGCCTTGGACACGGCCATCAGCCTCCCGCAGGCCGGGTCGGAAGAGTGGAACATGTCGTGATCGGGCCAGACGGTCTGGCCCAACCAGAGGGTATTGTGGAAAGACTGGAAGATGTGCCTCCTTCCCCGGGCGGCCGACCCCTTGCTGTAGTCGATGCTGCACCGGGTCACTGCGCTGTAGCGGGTATTGAAGAGGCAGACCGCGTTCTGGGCCATACAATTGATCAGGCCCTTCAGGTGCTTCCGCGCCGCTTCCTCCAAGGCCTGGGAACAGAGGGCCGCCGCCCTGACGGCTCGAGGGGTGCCCCGGTATTCCCTGAGAAGGTAGGATTGGACGTCGATCTTGGCGAAATCGAAGCCGAAGCCCGCCATGGAGCCGAGGAACGCGTCGTAGAAGGCCCGGGCCGAGGCGGGATCGGCCTTGGGCAGGAGGGATCCCCCCTTTCCCAGGGGCGCCAGGAACCGGTTCAAGTCTCCCAGCTCGTTCCGGGGGGAGATGTTGTGCCAGAGCCCGATGAAGGCGTTCCACAATCCCATCCAGCGGATCTTCCCGGGCTTCCGCATCGCAAGGAGGGGGGCCCATCCCCGGGGGAACTTCTTCTTGTCCGGGGCGAAGCTCACGAGCATCCCGTCCTCCATGGTCTGGAAGCCGTCGTCCACCAGGAGCCAGCGGACAGGAATGCCGGACGCCTCGATTCCCCGGGCCGCCGATAGGAGGACCTTTTCGTCGATCCTTTTCTTGTATTGCTCCCAGGAGCACCAGCCCAGGTAGCGGAAAGGGACCGGGTAGGTCTTCTCCGAACGGAACCGGACCCGCCCCCGGACGGGAGGCGCCAGGAGAGCCCTCTTCCAGGCCAGGGCGCAGGCTTCGTAGGGGTTCCCGGAACGGCCCCAGGCCAGGAGAGGGGCGTCGCAGGAAACCGGGGAGGTCCCCAGGTTTCCCAGGAGGAGATCCACCCTTCCGCCCCGCCGGAGTTCGAGCCAGCTCATGGTCTCCGGCCCGGCCAAGGGGAGGAGGGCCAGGACCTCTCCCGAAGGAAGTTTCAGAAGGAGGAAGAGCCCGTGAGGTTCCACCCTCCGTCTCCTCCTCTTTCCCTTCCCTGGAAGGAGGGAGCCCAAGTCCTTCGCCATCCAGGGGTAGATCCTGTTGGCGTCTCCCGGCCATCGCCGGCCGTCGGAACTGAAGAAGCAGGCCGCCTCGAAGGCGGGAAGTTCCAGGGGAAACCGGGCCAGGATCCCCCGGGAATCGGGTTTCCCCGTGAATCCCTCCAGGACCTTCACCCCCGAAGGAGGCAGGTCTTCCACTGGGACGGGTCTCCCCCCCCGCCAGGCCGAAGGACCGGCGCAGGAAAGGACCAGCAGGACCGGCGCAAGGAGGAAGGAAGCGGTTCCCCTCGGAAAGACTGTTTCGTTTCGGGACATGGGCCGCCCTTCGAATGGATCCATCCCCCTCCCTCCCGCCGACCCGGGGGGAGTCGAAAGGATCCCCCCGGCCCCTCCCTTCCTCAAGGGGAATCAAGGGGATTTCTCTACCCCCTCCCCCCCAAATCCCCAGCCGGGAACCCTGGAGCCGGGACCGAAGGAAACCCCGCCCACCCCTCCGGCGGGGTCCTGGGCGGAAAGGGAATTCGGCCTGCGGAATGAAAAAAAGGAGGGCCGGGAGCGGCTTCGCTCCCGGCCCTCCGTGCCGGTGGTGGATCTCCGCCGTTATTTCTTCACGACGGCGGCGTAGTTGGTGAAGACCATGCCAAGCTTGTTCTTCTTGGAGGGGTAGGCGTACTGGAAGTAGATGGGCTTGAAGAACCTGGGGAACCAGCTGTGGCCGGGGATCATGAAGGGTACCGCGGCGGCGCCCTTCACGACGCGGGCCATCCGCACACCCACGATGTTGGTGTAGAGGGTGCAACCCGGCGCCCCGGCGGAGGTCAGGTTCAGGGGCAGGTTCAGGAAGAAGAACTTCTTGTTGTTGTCACCGAAGAAGAGGAAGGCGAAGTGCTTGGCGGGATCGATGTCCGTGGCGCCCGTGAGGGTCACGTAGAACTTCTTGCCGAAGCCCACATCTCCCTTGTGGCCGAGCTTGCCGGCGGCGCAGTTCTTCCGCTGGGGCGGATCCACCCACTTGAGGCCCGGCTGGACCACCATGGGATAGAACTGGAAGGAGATCATCCCGTTGAAGTAGCCCTTTCCGCGGGTCGAACCGGAGACCAGGCTTCCGTTGAGGCCGTAGCTGAGGGAGATGGACCTCATGTTCTTCACCGGGATGGTCAGGGTGAAGCTGTACTTGCCGGGCTTCTTCCAGCCGAAGGACTTCTTTCCGATGAAGCCCCCGAGAATCGCCGGACCGGAGATGAACCCGTGGAAGTAGGCCCTCACGATCCCGTTCAGGGGCTTGCCCGTCCGGTAGTACCAGGTGAACCTGGGGCCCTTGGCGCCGGCCTGGCCCTTTCCGTAGACCTTCCCGTAGATGCTCAGATACGCGCCGGCCCGGGTATAATGACCCATTCTCCGGTGGAGCCCGGCGGCCAGTTTGGCGTAGGCGTAATTGTAGCGGGAGGTGCCCTTCTCGAAGGCACGCACGAAGATGGGCTTCACCACGTCGCCTGCCTTGTAGGCCTGGCTGACTCCCTTGACGACCTTGACGGCCACTCCGCCGGGCTTGTCGGCTCTGAGTTTCTGCACCGGCGTCTGGGCGGTGAGGCCCGCGGCGAGAAGGCCGAGAGCGAGGGGAAGAAGAACCTTTCTCATGACTTTGCCTCCTTTGGCTTTCCAGGAACCACCCCTCCCCGGGAAGGGGCAGGGGATTCGAGAACGAGGCGGCCCGAACGGGCCGCCGAGCTGGGAACTACGTTCTAAGACGGATCAAGGCCTCTCCAGGTGCGGTCTCTTTCAGTCAATATTCCCCCGGAAAGGGCCTTTCTCCCCGGTGACACACATTTGTTACGGATGACAGCCTTCTTCGTCGGGCCTTGCACTTTCCCCACGGCCGGGACAGGATCGCCCCTTCCCCGCCCTTTGGAGCAGCCGGGGAGGAAGCCGATCTAGAAATCAAGGAAAGAAGCCGGGAAGGCCCTCCCGGAGCATGTGACTCTCTTCGAGCCGGTGCCCCGGGGCTCCGGGCCCGGAAAAACCCCGCCCTGTCCGAGAACGAACCGCCCCATGGAGAACGCAGTCGAAATCCGGAATCTCGGCAAGGAATACCGTCTCTACGGGAATCCCTACAACCGCCTCCTGGAAGCCCTCACCCTGGGCAAGAAGAACTACCACCGCTCCATCTGGGCCCTCAAGGACATCACCCTGGACGTCCCCCGGGGGGAGACCCTGGGCATCGTGGGCGAGAACGGGGCCGGCAAGTCCACACTCCTGAAGATCCTCTCGGGCACCACCTTTCCCACCGTGGGGGGCTACAGGATCGTCGGGAAGGTGGCGAGTCTCCTGGAGCTCGGAGCGGGCTTCCACAAAGACTTCAGCGGCCGGGCCAACATCTTCATGAACGCCGCCATGATGGGCTTCTCCCGGAGGGAGATGGAGCGGAAGTTCGACGAGATCCTGGAGTTCTCGGGCCTGGAGGATTTCATCGACGCTCCCCTGCGGACCTACAGTTCGGGCATGGTCTGCCGCCTCGGCTTCTCCACGGCCATCTCGGTCGATCCGGACGTCCTCATCCTGGACGAGATCCTCTCGGTGGGGGACATGGAGTTCCAGAAGCGGTGCGTGGACAAGGTCTGGAGCTTCAAGAAACAGGGGAAGACCATCCTGTTCTGCTCCCACTCGCTCTACGACATCCGCCAGCTCTGCGACGAGGCGGTCTGGCTCAAGGGCGGGCGTATCCGGGAGATCGGCAACGCCATGATGGTCACCAACGACTACGCCACCTACGAGAAGCAGCTCATCGGGAGCGAGATGGACGTCCTTTCCCAGCTCCCGGGACGCCCCTTCGAAGGAGAGAATCCCCCGAGAATCGAAAGGATCCGGACCCTGGACCCGGCCACGGGGGAGCCCTTGAGGGAAGTCCGCCCCAGGGACCCGGTCCAGGTGGCGGTGGACTTCTTCAATCCCGGTCCTCCCAGGAAGGTCTCCCTGGGAATCGGCTTCACCCGGACCGACACGACCCTCTGCTTCGCCTTCGCCACGGCCTGGGAGGGCCTGGATGTGGACCGCACCTCGGGGAGGATCCTCCTGGACATCCCCCGGCTGGACCTCCTTGCCGGTGAATTCGTGATCTTCGCCTGGCTCGTGGATCCCGAGGAGACCATCCGGTACGACCAGGCCGTCCAGGAAGAGACTCTGGTGGTCAAGAACGAAGGCAAGGAGGTGGGGCTCATTCTCCAGGAACACTCCTGGGAGGTGGAGCCCCTGGCCTGACGCCGAAGGGCCTTCCCCCGGCCCGGTTCCCTCTGGCCCCCCCCTTCTCCCCCCCTTAGAATTCTCCTTTTCCCCCCTTTCCCGGGGAAAACCGGGAAAGAGCCCCCTTGCAGGAAAGGTTTCGAAGCAAGTCGGGCCCGGCCTCGTTCCCTGACTTTCCCGGGGGGCGCCCAGGGCGGCCCGTTTCCGCGGCGAAAGAACCTCGAACGAAGTCCCAACAGAAACGGGTGGAGGACATGGCCACGCTCATCGTCATCCTCGTCATCCTGGCGTTGCTCGGCAGCATCGCCTTCTTGGCCTCCAAGAACTACAAGAAGGTCGGGCCCAACCAGGTCCTCATCATCTACGGCCTGAAGAAACGGACCCTGACCAAGCCCGACGGCACGACCGTCTCGGTGGGATACCGGACCTGCGTGGGGGGCGGCACCCTGGTCCTGCCCTTCCTGGAGCGGGCCGAAACCCTCAGCCTGGAGGTGGTCACCGTCCCGGTCCGGACCCCCGAGGTCCTCACCGCCCGGGGCGTGCCCCTCATCGCCGAGGCCCTGGCCCAGGTGAAGATCCAGACCGACGAAGGCTCCATCCACGCAGCAGCGGAGCAGTTCCTGGGCAAAGGCCCCGATTACATCGGGGAAGTGGCCCACACCGTCCTGGAAGGCTACATGCGGGCCGCCATCGGCAAGATGACCGTGGAGGAGATCTACCAGCACCGGGACGAGTTCGCCCGGAAGGTCCTGGAGCCCGCCGCCGAGGACCTGAAGCGGATGGGCCTTACGATTCTCTCCTTCGCCCTCAAGGACCTTACGGACAGCCAGGGCTACCTGGACGCCCTGGGAAGGCCCGAAGTCGCCCGGGTCAAGGCCGAGGCCGAAGTGGCCCAGGCCGAGGCCGACCGGGACGCCACGATCAAGGCCTCCGAGGCCCGCAAGCAGGGAGACAAGGCCCGGATCCAGGCCGAGGCCGAGATCGCCGCCTTCCGGCTGGAGATCGAGGGCAAGAAGGCCGAGAACCAGGCCAAGGTGAACCGGATCAAGGCCCAGACCGACCTGGCCTACGACCTGGAGCGCTACAACCTGGAGCTCAAGGTCCGCCAGGCCGAATACGACGTCCGGATCGCCGAGAAGCAGAAGGCCATCGAGCTGGAGGAGAAGGAGATCCTCCGCAAGGAGAAGGAGCTGGAGGCCACGATCAAGAAGATCGCCGACGCCCGGAAATACCAGGCCCAGGCCGAGGCCCAGGCCGAAGCGGCCCGGATCGTCCAGGAGGCCAAGGCCCGGGCCGAGGCCAGGAAACTGGAGGGCGAGTCCGAGGCCCAGAAAGTCGAGTCCCTGGGCAAGGCCGAGGCCAAGGCCACGGCGGAGAAGCTCAAGGCCCTGGCCTCCCAGCACGAAACGGCCCTGGCCCAGATGCTCTTCCAGGCCATGCCCGAGTTGGCCCGCTCCGTTTCGGAGCCCCTCTCCAAGGTGGACAAGATCGTCATGGTGGGAGGCTCGGGCGAGAACGGTCCCTCCCGGCTCACCGGGCAGGTGGCCTCGGTCCTGGCCCAGCTCCCCGAGGTGGTCAAGGCCCTGGCGGGAGTGGACCTGAAGGACCTCCTCCAGAGGAAGTTCGGCACCAAGGAAGAAGAGGATCGGGAGTAGGGCCGCCGGTTCCTGAACCCCCCGGGAGAGGAAGGCGAAGGTGTTTTCCGAGCGAGTCAAACGAGTCGGCGCCTCGGCGACCCTGAAGATCTCCGCCAAGGCCAAGGCCATGCGGGCCCAGGGTATCGACGTCATCGACCTCAGCGTGGGAGAGCCCGACTTCTCCACGCCCCGCAACGTGCGGGAGGCGGGCAAGCGGGCCATCGACGCCGGCAGGACCAAGTACACCCTCAACCAGGGAACGGTGGAACTCCGCCGGGCCGCCGCCGACTGGCTCCGCCGGGAGCAGGGCCTTCACTACGACATCCGGGAGATCCTGGTCTCCACGGGGGCCAAGCAGTCCCTCTTCAACCTGGTCATGGCCCTTGTGGACGAAGGGGACGAGGTGATCATCCCGGCCCCCTACTGGGTCTCCTACCCGGAGATGGTGGAGCTCGCCGGGGGAACGCCGGTGATCCTCTCCACCCGGGAGGAGGACGGCTTCCGGGTCACCCCCGAAAGGCTCCGGGCCGCGATCACCCCCTCGACCAAGCTCTTCCTGCTCAACAGCCCCTCCAACCCCACGGGCGCCGCCTACACCCGGGATCAGCTCGAGGCCCTGGCGCGGGTCGTCGTGGAGGAAGACATCCTCGTCGCCGCCGACGAGATCTACAGCCAGCTCGTATACGACGATTTCCGGTTCACCAGCTTCGCCTCCCTCGGGGAGGAGGTCCGGCGGCGGACGATCGTGATCAACGGCGTCTCCAAGGCCTTCGCCATGACGGGATGGAGGCTCGGCTTCGCCGCGGGCCCCGAGGCGGTGATCTCGGCCATGGCCAAGATCCAGGGGCACGTGACATCCAACGCCTGCTCCGTCTCCCAGGAGGCCGCCCGGGAGGCCCTCTCGGGGCCCCAGTTCGAAGTCCACAAGATGGCCATGGAGTTTTCCCGCCGCCGAAACTACCTGTACCAGCGGGTCTCCTCTCTCCCTGGAGTCTCCTGCCACCGCCCGGAGGGGGCCTTCTACCTCTTCCCCAACGTCTCGGCCTACTACGACCTGGAATACCAGGGCATGGCCATGCGCAACTCCTACGGCCTGGCCTACTTCCTCCTCAAGGAGGCCGCCGTGGCGGTCGTCCCGGGAGACGCCTTCGGCGCCGACGACCACATCCGGCTCTCCTACGCCACATCCATGGAGAACCTGGCCGCCGCCATGGACAGGATCTCCGCCGCCCTGGGCAAGCTCAAACCACCCAAGCGGATTCGGAAGGCCGCTCTCCGCAACCTCCGGACCAGGTCCCGCAAACCCGTCCCCCTGGAGACATCCCCCGGGGCCGAGAGGCGGAACGCCCTCGTGGCCGAAGTGGAGACCTTCCTTCCCTTCGACCACTACCGCGAGTGGAACGCCAACGTGGCGGGCCTGGTGATCCAGCTCAGGACCAATGCCCCCCACCTTTACGAGCTCTTCGTGGAGAACTTCTTCCCCGCCGAGCTCGAGGCCGACATCGAGCCCCACGCCGTGCTCTACGCCGTGGAAGGAGTCAAGGGCCGCGAACCCCACGCCTACTACGACCCGGAGACCCGAACGGCCCTCCTGGTCAACTGCGACGACTATCGCCGGCTGCGGACCCTGGCCCTGGGGACGGCGGCCGACATCTCCGAGCGCATCGGGGATGCCCACACGGTCCGTGGCATGAGCCTGGACTGCCGTGGCTCGGGCCTCCTTCTCCTGGGGCCCGCCGGGACCATGAAGACGGAACTCACCTTCGGCCTCCTGAAGGAGAAAGGCGTGAAGCTCCACGGCATCGACCTCACCTTCCTGCGCTACGGCGGGGGCCAGGCCGTGGCGGACATGCCCGAAAGGAAGTTCTTCTTCCCCACCCGGAACGTGACGGTGGAGCCCGCCCTGGAGGACGCCCTGGCCCGGAGCCTCTGCCTGGACGTGGTGACCCGCAGAGAGGACTGCAGGAACACCTCCTGCGAACTCGCCGGAGGGGAGTGTCTCCTGGAGAAGGGCGCGCCCTGGTGCCTCTTCGCCTCGAAGGACTCCCACGCCCTCCTGGACCCCTTCTGGATCGGCGGGAGGGAGAAGCACGCCCGCCGGACCGTCCTGGACCGGGTGGTGATCCTCTCCCCGGAGACCGGCTCCGGTCATCCCGAGAGCCTCGCGCCCGACGAGGCCGTCCGGACCCTGGAGTCCCTCTCCACCACTACCGGCGCGGGAGGACACCCCTTCCTCAACCCCTTCCTCCTGGACGATTCGGAGGACCGTCTCTCCTTCCAGAGGCGGAGTTTCCTCCGCCTCTTCGACCTGGCCGGGGCCTACCTCTTCCGCGTGGGCGGCATGGGGCTCCCCGCCGCCCTTGACCAGTTGAAACAGCTCACGGGAATATCCTAGAGGTGCGAACCCGATGAGGACCGACATCTACGACCTGGCCGCCTACGACAGATTCGCCGCGGCACTCCGGGGCCTGGAGAAGCGCCGGAACATCCGCTCCATGACCCTGGGCGAGATCGAACCCCTTGCGGCGGCCACGGCCTTCCATACCAAGAACGGATCCATGGTCTGGCGCTCCTGCGTTTCCAGCCGGATCGCCCCCAAGACGGTCTATCTCGGCCCGGAGAAGGTGCGCCTCCCCAACCCGACCCCCCTCCAGGAGTCCATCATCGCCGGCGCTCCCAAGACCTTCGAGAAGGTCCTCCACCTCCTCGAGACCCTCCCCTTCATCCACCTGAAGCGGCGGATGGGCGACAACGACCGGTTCAACCCGGAATGCAACCTCTTCGTCTCCACAGCCGATCCGAAGAACGCCCGCCTGGCCTACATGTGGGGCAACACCATGGCCCCCCCCTCCCGGCGCAGGCCCGGCCCCTCCTTCACCCTGATCCACATCCCCGAGGAGCACCACATGGACCAGAAGGTCCTCATGCTCCCCGAGCACGGGATCACCGTGGTGCTGGGAAGCGACTACATGGGGGAGGACAAGAAGGGCTTCCTCCGCCAGGCGATGTATACGGCAGGAGGGATGGGAATGCTCGGCCTCCACGCCGGCTCCAAGGTGGTCACCGCCAAGGACGCCGCCACGGGCGGGCTCAAACGCTGGGGATGCCTCATCTTCGGCCTCACCGCCACGGGCAAGTCCACCTGGTCCTGCCACCAGCTCCACATGGACTACGCCGCCGGCGAGCGGACCGAGGTCTCCCAGGACGACATCGTCTTCCTCTCCCCCGACGGCTCGGCCCTGGGATCGGAGTCGGGGTTCTACGTGAAGACCGACGTGGTCCCCGAGCAACAGGAGGCCATGTACCACGCCCTGAGCCACCGTTCCGCCCTCCTGGAGAACGTGATGGTGAACCACAAGGGGGAGATCCTCTTCCTGGACGAGAGCCTCTGCAAGAACGGCCGGGGGATCGTCCAGAGGGACCAGCTCAAGATCAGGCGGGGCCACAGGAAGATCTGCATCAGCGCAAAGAGCATCAACCTCCCCTCCCTGGAGGAGCTGGACGGACTCATGTTCGCCTTCATCACCAGGAGGCACACCATCATGAGTTTCGCCCAGGAGCTGACACCGGAGGAGGCCGTCCTGGCCTACCTGTGGGGGGAATCCACCCACAGCTACGCCTCCAACCCGGCCAAGGCGGGCGAGTCCGTGCGGATCGTGGGCACCGACCCCTTCATCGTGGGCTCCCGGGCCGCCAAGGTGAACCAGTTCTACGACATCGTCATGGGCCTGGTCTCCCGCTACCCGGGGAAGGTCAAGTTCATGCAATACAACACGGGCGGAATGGGAGAGATCATCGAGACCACCCAGGAGGGGGGAAAGACGGTCAAGAGGATGGTCCGCAAGGTGGAGCGGGTGCCCCTGGAACTCATGGCGGCCATCCAGCGGGGGGACTTCCGGGGCACCAACCGTTACGCCCCGGGCATCCTGGGCACCAGGAGCATCGTCTCCTGCGAGGGAGGAGATCTCTCCCACTGGAACCCCAGGAACTTCTATTCCGAGGAGCAGATCCGGGCCTACATCGAGGACCTGGTTGAAGGCAGGCGGAAGTTCACCGAGGAGGTCGCCCGGGAAGGGCTGAAGCCGGAGATCGTCGAGGCGGCGGAGAAGACCTTCGCCATCGCCGCGAAAGGACGGTCCTTCACGGGATACACCCCGCCTCCCCGGAAGGCCGCCTCCGGCGACGAATCCCCCCGGGATCCCTTGAAGCGGCCCTCCCGGAGGCCCGGCTGGAGGTACCTGTAGGCATGGCGAAAGAGACGACCCTGGCCATCATCAAGCCCGACGCCGTGGCGGCCAAGCTGACGGGCGAGATCCTCCGCCGCATCGAGGCGTCCGGCCTGGAGATCGCGGCGATCCGCATGGAACGCCTGAGCTGGTCCCGGGCGAGGAATTTCTACTACGTCCACAGGGACAAGCCCTTCTTCGACTCCCTGGTGGACTTCATGACCTCCGGACCGGTGGTGCTCCTGGCCCTCAGGGGGGAAGACGCCGTGGCCCGCTGGAGGAGCCTCATGGGCCCCACCGATCCCCGCAAGGCGCCCAAGGGGACCATCCGGGGGGACATGGGGACCTCCATCGAGAAGAACGCCGTCCACGGCTCCGACTCGCAGGGAAACGCCGTAACGGAGGTGCACTTCTTCTTCGGTGGGGGCGACCTGCACGAGGTCGACGCCGAGGAGGTCTGGAGATCCGGGAGCGATCGGCCCCAATGAACCGAGAGAAACGATCCAGGAGGACCAAGTGACCGAGACCCAAGGATTCCGTCTTCCAGAAAACGCGAAGACCCCCCTGAAGCCGGGGGAAGTCTACACACCCTTGATCCCGGCCGGCGCATCCCTCCCGGAGGTGACGATCCGGTCCGTTCTCATGGGCCTGTCCATGACGGTGATCTTCTCCCTCGTGGCGGCCTACCTGGCCCTCAAGGTGGGACAGGGGATCGAAGCGGCCATCCCGATCTCCATCCTTGCCATCGGCATGGGCAAGCTCTTCACCAGGAAGAGCACCATCCTGGAGAACGTGATCATCCAGTCCATCGGGGCCAACTCCTCCCACGTCGTCGCGGGGGCGGTCTTCACCATCCCGGCCCTCTACATGATGGGCATTCCTCCCGCCTGGTACACGACGGCCCTGACGGCCTTCATCGGCGGTTCCTACGGGATCCTCTTCTTCACGCCGCTCCGCCACTACTTCATGGCCGAACAGCACGGCCTCCTTCCCTGGCCCGAGGCCACGGCCACCACGGAGATCCTTGTCTCCAGTGAAGGGACGGGCGGCCAGGCCCTGGTCCTGGTGATCTCCACCCTCTTGGGCGGCATCTACGAGTTCTGCGGCCAGACTCTCCACGCCTTCAAGGACATGATCGACTTCAAGAGCGTGGTCGTCCCCTTCCTCCACGACGCCCAGGGCAAGCTCCAGACCATCGGGGGATTCCTGGAATCCCACTTCATGACCCTCCGGATCAACAACCTGGCGGCCATCGTGGGCGTGGGCTACATCATCGGCCTCAAATACGCCGCAATCATATGTGCCGGGAGCTTCGTCAGCTATTTCGTGCTGATCCCCCTCTTCCACGCCTTCGCCCCCTACGTTACGGAGGTCATCCCGCCGGGGAAGGCCCTCCTCTCGACCATGTCCATCGACCAGGTCTTCAGCACCTACGTCCGGATGATCGGAATCGGGGGCATCGCCGGGGCCGGCGTCATCGGGATCATCGCCGCCTTTCCCTCCATGATCCGCTCCATCGCCTTCGGCATGAAGGGCCTCGGCCACCACGGGGATGAGGGCGGCGGCGTCCCCCGGACCATGAAGTCCCTCTCCATGAAGGAGGTCGGCCTGGGCCTGGTCGTTCTCTCCGCCGTAGCCCTGGCCTTCTTCTGGACCATCCTGGGCACCAGCCTTCCCCAGGCTTTGGTGGGACTGGCGATCGTCCTGGTCA
>Ga0256914_1000658_pt1 | contig 33696 bp, 26 predicted proteins | sample HulkmetaG_FD_191571 | JGI IMG/M metagenome (GOLD analysis project Ga0256914, IMG submission 191571) | Hydrothermal chimney microbial communities from Main Endeavour vent field at the Juan de Fuca Ridge, Pacific Ocean - Hulk | ecosystem: Environmental > Aquatic > Marine > Hydrothermal vents ... | reverse complement strand
GTTCAGTGATGCTCTGGCGCCATCCTCTTTGTTGGGCAAAGCGTCAATTGCATCGAACCCAAGAGCCGGTGGCTTTCTGACCATCCACCAAAACCGAAGGAGGCGTTTCAATTTCGGAGCAGTTTTTTAATGTCGTCGGGTCACAGTTTCGGCGGGAGAGCAGAAATGTGCACATGCGAGTCTGTGACTCGCTGGCCTGACAACCTCGGTCGGTCTACATCGAGTGAATGCATCTATCTTGAACCGCCCCCATTGTCTGGGCATGGTTCAATGTTGGGCGCTTTTCTGTTTTACCGGGCGGATTACGAATCCGCCCTGGGGAGCTCCGCTTCGGAGCCGGATTCACAATCCGGCGGGTTTTACAATGCCTGCCCTCATTTTGAAACGCACCCAAAACCAAAGAACCGTTTGACAACATCCATATTTTGTTGCAGGATCAATACAATACCATCTTTACCCAACGTGCAACTTTTTTGGCGCATCAACGGGCTTATCCAGCATCTTCCGCTGCACAAGCCGACGAACATGGACGAAAAGTGACCAAAGTAGAGGAAGCCAGCATCTTGCTTCCTCCATGTTCGTCCTGTCGTCCCTTCGTCTGTTTGTGAGACAGCCGATCAAAGCCTGCTTTTTCGAAAAAAAGTGTAACTACTAACGTACCCGACTTCAATCACCACAAAGGCGCAAAGACACTAAGAACACCAAGAATTTCAAAGCTTTTTCTTTTCTTCGTGCCTTTGTGGCTTCGTGTCTTCGTGGTTTCTAGCCGGGCTACCTTAGTAGTAACAAAAAAGTTGCACATCTGGCGATATTTTTATATCTCTGCAGTTTTCTTGAATTCAGACGCTGCGGTCTCCTGAAAGCGAATGACTTAATCCCCACTCTCCCGGAGGCCCAATGCGATCTGAAGTTCCATTTGGCCTGCAACGCTTTTGTTGCCATTATCTCATGCCACATTTACGATTCGACACGAACCGATTTGTGCAAATGCGGGAGGGATTCTTTACGATTGGTTCAGATCCCGCCTGTGATCTATCGCTCGATGCACGTGGCATTTTACCTCGCCACCTCATCCTGCAATCGCGCGGCGACCAATGGCAGGTAGCCAAATTGACGATGAAAGCCACGATTTTCGTCAATGAAAAACCAATCGACTCATTGGCTATTTTAAAGAATGGGGATCGAATTAGGATTGGAGAAATCACCTTTATCTGGCGAGAAGAAAATGTAGAAGCCAAGCGAGCCAGTCCCTGGAAAGGTCTTATGTTCATATTCCTCACCGTGATGGTGATGCTGGCCTTGATCTTTTTGTGGTTCGCATACAGCATGGGGTTTGGGTTAGATAGCATCGCCCCCCCAGGATACTCACGTTCCCACACGCAATCAGCCCCGTCATTGCTGAACGGGCCACACCAACCACTGACGCCCGAACGCGTCGACAACATGGGACATCCCATCTATCGAATTGTGCTGCCTTCCTCTACGCAAACACCTCCACCACCGTAGATGGTAACGACGGATGTCTACGCCCCCTCCCCCAAAAAATCCAATAGATCACGATTGCGAGAGTATGTGTCCAGCCGGATTGCGAATCCGGCGGGTTTGACGCTCGAATCACCGCCGGATCACGGGTCCGGCTCTGCGCATCATGGCTAATCGTGATCTACTGAAATTAGCAAGCGGGATGGCTTCGGAAAGCTGAATTAGGGGGTGACGACCTGGCACGCACCAAGCACGACCTCAATCGCCAGGCAAAAACTGCTGCACCATTTGCCAAAAATCCAAAGAAATAAATCGTAATGACACCGCCAGGCCCAGATAGAGGATACCCCCCCCCACAGTGGCGATAATGGCCGCCAGGAAATTAGGAGTAAGCAAATCTCGAGCCAGAATGAAAGGTAATGCCAGGGCAAACAACCCCAGAAGCTTAAGCCATGGGAGCCCCAAAGCATGGCGTAGCTGCCCGAACAGGAGACCGGCGTATACGGTTAGGCCTGCAGTCAGGGCCCAGGCAGTGCCCACTGCTTCATAGCGTGGCGTGACCAACAGCGCACTGCCCCAAAACACCAATGCACCCACCACAATAGCGAGCAGCTTGACGCGAGGACTTTGATACACTGCCGCGGCGACAGTCCCCACGCCCACCAGGACCAATGCGGGTAACGAAAGCAGCATAATACGCAACACGGCTGCAGCCTCGATATAGTCGCCGCCAAGGATAAAGGGCAAAATCCAATCGGCAGTGTATTGCACGGCAATGACCGCCACTATGGCGATGGCCGCACCCCATCCGGTCAACACCTTTAACCATCGCGCCATTCTCGCTTTTTGTCCTCCCTCATGAAATTCGGTGACCGTGGGCAGGAAAGAACGAATAATCTGATCGATAATGGTGAAGACCAAAAAGAAAACCGTCAGGGCAAGATCGTAGAAGGATACTTGCGCAGACTGGCCGGTGAGCAACTGCACCATCAAAGTGCCTGTTCGAAACAACAAAATAAGACCAATATTCGTCGCCCAAAATCCTAACCCCATGCGCAGATAGGGTTTTAGAAATGAAAGGCGAGGTTTAAGCGCCTGCCAGTTGAACCAATCCCGGGTCCACCACAGAGCAATAGTCAGATAAATCACCTCATTGAGGGTATAGGCCGCCATTTGGGCGGTGAGATTCCATCTGCCCGCCAGAAGCACCAGGGGAAGTTGGGTCATCAAACGCCATGAAAGCTCAGTGGCCCATTTTCCCATCTCCTTACGGGCATAGAGCAAATGGTAACTACTCCAGGAGATGATATGCAATCCGGCGGAGATGGCAATAAGCGCTGAAGGCCAGCCTTTGAGCCAGGGAGCAATCATCGGACCGATCAAAAGCATGGTGGGGATGAGCCCCAAGGCGATCAAGAATCGTAAAATGAATGCTTGTCCAAAGAGGGTGCGGGCCGCCTTGGGATTGCGCTCTTGCAAGGGGGGGATATGCCGCCCGAACACTTCCAAACCGCCCAGATCTCCCACCCACCACAGTAACAGTGAGATAGACATGGCAAGTGCGAAGCGGCCATAACCCTCAGGGCCCATCCAGCGAGGCACAACTACTGCCCAGAGCGCTCCCCCCAACAGCTGGATGACCTTATTGATAGTGATGAGCGAAAGGCTGCGCCCCATGTCGCGGGCTTCGGAAGTCATGATGATGGAATCCCTGATAATAAGTTTAGGCTCTTTTGGTGCGCCGATGATGAATCGATAAGGTGTATCGCCACAAAAAAGCCCAGCTCATCACCAAGCCGGGCTGAGAAACGCGATTTGTCAGGTAGGGCGGGTGGGACTCGAACCCACAAGGACCTGCGTCCGGCGGATTTTAAGTCCGCTGCGTCTGCCAATTCCGCCACCGCCCCCCGACAAGGAACGATGAAGTGTTTTCTGTGCGACAAAAATGATAGCATCCCCGGACGTGAACGTCAAGAATACCGTTCGGAAGGGTGCGTTTCAAAAGGGGAGCGTCGTTCGCGTTCCGGGCCGACCCAAATCGGGCGCTTCAGGCCTGCAGCCAGAGGATGACCTCCGCCGTCTCGGTCACCGTAGGACGACCATTGGTGCGAAGCTCCTGCATAGCCCGAGTTCACTCGACCTGCACACCTTTAGGCAAATTGTCTCGAAATTGAAACGCGCCCGTTCGGGAATAAAAAGAACGCCAGGACTTCCCGGCGTTGATGAAAGGCGACGGCGGGATTCGAACCCGCGATGGAGGTTTTGCAGACCTCTGCCTTAACCACTTGGCTACGTCGCCATGTTCGCCATTATTTTATGCCATGTTGTATGAAAATGTCAAAGATAAAGGGATTTCCGTCGCTGTATCAGCTTGGCCACTGAAGCATGAACTAGTTGCCTGACACAAATTAGTTTTGACCGCCGTTATTGGCCGAATGAATTCGGTTCTTGGGGCGCAGCCCCCTCCCTTGCCTCCTCCCCCGCTCCGAGACGGGCGGGGGAGGAGATGTGGAGAGAAATTGCCTGTGCCGCCCGTCCCCCTGCGGGGAGGGTTCCCAGTCGCGAGTTTGCGATCTAATTTTTGAAAGCAGGGCTGTCAGCGCAGGCTGACAGGTGGCCCGAGGCCTTCAGCCCTGATTTCAATCGGTGGGCAACTGGGCATGAAATTTGCGTCAGGTTGCTAGTACTCAGTCAAATGTGGTTTGGTGGAAATTCTCTTGTGGCCGTGGCCTTTACCATCGAGTAAACTCAGACTCTCCAGGCGCTTTGCGCCAGCGGTCGACCTCCGTCGACCGTCTCTGGTTGGTGAAGGGACGGCGTAGGCCGGCCGTTGGCCAGAGGCCTATAGAGACCGACTTCAGTCGGCCTGTCGGCCAGATTATGAATGTGGCTCCATTAGATTTCACAAGATGCACACATTTCCAGGAGATGGACGCCGGAATTCTGGCTTCGCTAATGGTCCTCGTCCGCCTCCCGAAAGACGCAGAAACTTCGCCTCCTGCATTCCGTGAAAGTCATGTTACTGATGTTACGAACAGCCCCAGGCAAAGCTGATTCGCAATGCAACTACTGGAAGCTTCTGAGAAAGGACGAACAGAGACGAAGGAGACAAAAGGACGAAGCTGTCTATCGTCTATGTTCGCCCTCTCGTCTTATTGAGTCAGAAGCGCAGGCTGCCTCGTTCGGGGCTTATTGGCTGGCAAGCACGTAATATGAGTTAGGTTATGGTTGGGGTTGCTGCTGGAGAGTAATTCCCAGCTCATTGACCAATCGTTGCAGATCCGCAGGCAGTGGCGGAATCATCTCTGGCGTCAGATTGTTGTTCACATCCGCAGCCGCAACCTGGGCGTCCAACCAATCGTTAAATGCTTGCTTTCGCCGTTGCTTCAGTTCATCATCTTTGACTGGATGGTTGGGGTCTTTTTCTTCCACCAAGAGGATGGCGTACCCATCGGCCAGTTTGGTGGGGCCGCCTATCTGGCCTGGTTCGAGAGAGAAAGCGAGTTCGTCGAAATCATCTCCCATCTCTCCCCGAAATACCCAGCCTAATTCACCACCATTTTCCGCAGTTTGCGCATCGTCTGAGACCTCTTTCGCAACTGTGGCGAAGTCTTCGCCAGCCTCGATGCGGGCTTTGATCGCGTTAGCCTCTTGGAGCGCTTCTTCATCGGCTTTTTCGATGGCCTCCTTGTCGGGCGATCGATCGACTCGAGCCAGAATGTGACGGGCGCAAATCTGCTCTTCATCGGGTTTGGCGTCGTAAATCTGAATGAGATGATAGCCAAAATCAGTTTTGATAGGTTGGCTGACTTCCCCCTTCTCGAGCGCAAAAGCGGCTTCTTCAAATTCCGGCACCATTTGTCCTTTTCCAAAACAGCCAAGATCGCCGCCATTTGGTGCGCTACCAGGGTCTTCAGAGACTTCCTTAGCAACATCGGCAAATGACTCCCCATCGTCCACAATACGCTTGCGGGCGTCGGTGATTTTCTTGAGGGCGTCAGCCTCACGCTTGACCAATGGCACTTCGGGCTCGGGCTTGATGAGGATGTAGCGGACTTTGACCGCCTCATCGGTATCGTCAAAATCGAGTTGAACTGTTTCTTCCAGTTTGTTGCGCATGAGGAAGGTGGCGAAGAGTTCTCGGAATTCCACTTCAGTCAGGCTGCCTTTTTCCTCCATGTTTTTGACATAGTCGTTATAGCGCTGTTTGAACTCCTCTTCGGTCATGGCATTGCCGCCATCAGCCTCAGGGGCTTCAGGATCGAATCCAAATTGCTTTTCGATCTCACTCTGCACGTCCTCTTCGCTTACTGTGGCGTTGTGTTCTTTGGCAAGCTGACGAACAACAGCCTCTTCGACCATCCGATCTACCACGGTATAGGCAAAATCGCTGGGATTTGAAAGCTGTTGGTATAGAGGTTGAATCGAGGAGATGAAGGGATTGGGACCGCCGTCGGCAAATTGTTCCCCAAATTGCAAGTAGTTGTTGATTTGGGCGACCAGGTTATCCTGCTCGAAACGCAGACGATGACGAAACGCTTCCTGGGCGATTTTCTCGCCATTGACGGTGGCCACAGGTTTGTTGGGTTTGATGACATATTCGTTGATGACGCCTGCAGCGACGAGAAGAAGCACTGCTCCCAAAACGACGCCCAGGGCGATATAAAGGCGACGTTGCATTTCTTGTTCATGACGCCGACGACTGGCATAACGTCGTGGCTGCTCATGCTTTAGTTTTTCTGGCTTCTTTTCTTTTGTCTTTTTGGCCATAGCATTGCCTCGTTAGTGCCTTACCAATGAGATTTTAGCCCACAGAGCTAAAAAAGATCGTCAGCAAAGTCGCAGAGGGCGACAAGAAAGGCTTTGTTTCTCTTGTTCTTTGCGGCCCGGCGTCTTTGCGTGAGATGGCTTTTCGGTTCGTCCAGATTCGGTGGAAACAAAGCAAGGCATAGGAAACCTGCTCCTATGCCTCACTCAATCATTACAGAAGGGTGTCGCTCGCAGCCAAGATGCGCTAGTGCGCTCAGGAGCCGTAACGGCGGATGTGCTCGGCTGTATAGGGCAGCAACGCCAGAAAGCGGGCCCGTTTAATAGCCACAGCCAGACGGCGTTGGTGTTTGGCGCAAACGCCGGTGCGACGACGGCTTAGCATCTTGCCATAAGGACTGATGTAGGGCAGCAGCAGCTCAGGTTTTTTGTAATCGATGTAGTCGATCTTTTCTACGCAGAACTGGCACACTTTGGCCCGGCGCGTGCGGCCGTGCCGTCCCCGCGGAGCGGGCCGGGGACGCTGAGGGGCCGGGCGTTGTGCGGGAGTGGCTTTTTCTGCAACCGGCGCATCGAGAACTTCTTCTTGGGATGTTTTGCTAGCTTCGGCAGCAGCCGTTTTTTCTTGGATTGGTTGAGTAGTTTCTTCGGGCATCTTATTTTTTGACCTCATTGAAGCATGTCAAACGCCCATCGGGCGTTGTTATATCAACAATCGACGATTTGTTAGAAAGGAAGATCGGGGCCTTCATCCTCATCAGAAAAGGAGGATTCCTGACGTTGAGCATGGTTGCGCTGATCCAAAATAAGCATTTCATTGGCAACCAGTTCGGTGCGGTAGTGCCGACAACCGTTATCGTCTTCCCAACTGCGACTTTGTAAATGTCCCTCAACATAAACGCGAGAGCCTTTACGCAGGAACTGATTGCAAATCTCGGCTAGATTATTCCAGGCCACCACATTAAACCATTCCGTGGCTTCACGTCGTTCACCATCAGAGGTGACCCAAGTGCGGCTGGTGGCCACGCTAAAGGTGGTGACAGGTTTGCCGCTGGGCGTGTAGCGCATCTCAGGATCGCGCCCAAGATTGCCGATAATCATAACTTTGTTCAGGCTCCTGGTCATTTCACACTTCCTCGATTAACGCTTACGTTTGGGATGTTTGACATTTTTTAATTAACGATCCTGCTTGCGCACGACCAGTTGACGAATAATGTGTTCGTGGATCCCCATAGCTCGAGTTAGTTCCGCCACTTTCTTTCCATCCAACTTGAAATCAAACTGGATATAAGTGGCCTCCAAATGCTTCTGGATAGGATACGCCAATTTGCGTCTTCCCCAGGGGATCACCTGAATATCTTCCCCGCCCAAAGATTGGATGCGCTCTTGCAGCCATTGCGAGGCGTTTTCGACCCCCTCTTCATCCAGATCAGGATGGAATAGCGTTACCATTTCGTACTCAGTCATAGAATTATCTCCTTTTCTATGGATTGAATAGTCATTGGTCAACTTAAAAAAGGGCCAATGACAGAAAAGATTGGATGATCATGTTATCATGTACGACAACCGAGGAATTATGCCACAAAGCCATGGCTTCGCACAAATCCACACAAGAAAAAAACGATCCATTGGCCTTGTCAACCGCCACAAGTGGTGAAAAACGCCAGGGTGCGTTTCAAAATGGGGGCGCTTTTTTGCTTTTTAGGCCGACTCAAGTCGGAAGATTCAGGCCTGCGGCCAGGGGCTCCGCCGTCCCGGTCGTCGTAGGGTGACCATTAACGCTATCTGAATACCTTTCCACAACTCCTCCTCCCTCCGTCTCGGAGCAGGAGAGGAAGCAAAGGTGGGGGCAGAGCCTGCAGAGCCCCAGTTCACCCAGCCAGTGCATCATTGGACAAATTTCCCCGAAATTAAAATGCACCTAAAATGCTATTGAAAATTGCAAAAACCACCAAGCTCCAGTATAATGCCAGAGGCATCGGGGCGTAGCGCAGTCCGGTAGCGCGCACGGTTCGGGTCCGTGAGGTCGGAGGTTCAAGTCCTCTCGCCCCGACACGTTAGCAAGCAGGAGTCTTCCACCAAGAAGGTTCCTGCTTTTTGCTTGTCGACTCAGGCGTGTAGCCTGGGCTTTAGAGACCGGAAACTGCCGCTGTGGGGGATTGCTCTATCCGCAACGAAAGCAGGGCGCCCAGGCCAACCAAATAGATAACAATGGCCAACGCCATCACCAGAGAAAATCCGATGGTTTGCGCCAACATGACCGACAGGATGGAACCAACCACAGAGGCGAAACCATTGACTCCCCAGGCCCATGGCGTTAAAGGTTCGTTCACTTGCGCCACAAGGCGGAACCCCAACGGGAATGGCATGCCCATGAGCAGCCCCAAAGGAGCGATTAGCAAAACAGAGAATAGAATACGCCAGGGCGTAGACCAGCCGAGCCCCCACCTTAACACCGGAGGCAGCATAAAGATATAGACCAACATCAAGACTGCCAGAGCTGGGACCAACCATCGCAAGACGTGGCGTGGGTCCTCCCCTTGCGGAACAAGTTTGCTGGAAAGGTAGCTGCCAAGGCCGCTAAAAAGCAGCAACGAAAACAACACCACAGATAACGCAAAGGTAGGATGCCCGAGGAAAAGAATGAACCGTTGCATCAAACCGATTTCAATGAAGATGAAGCCAGCTCCCAACGCGATGAAATAGAGCAAGAAACGTTTTGCCCCGCGAGTGCTCAGGCCATCACGGCGGAATCGCCACAGCGGCCATAGGATCAACGCCGCCGCCAACGCCAATGCCTGGATGAGCAACACGGTCAGGGTGAGTTTACCGCTGCGGAACGTGCCAAAATTGGTCCAGCCGTAATACTCGAAAAAGAAAGGCTTGTCATCAGTAGTAGGGGTGACATCCAACGGATAGTGGTCGTAGAACGCCTGTTTGTCTTTTGCATTGAAGAAATCGGCGAAGGGATTGCCCTGAGCATTGAGCATATCGGGCGCATACAGCACTTCGAAGTAGTACGGCCCTGAAATTTCACGGATGCGTGCAATCTCCTCAGAAGTGAAAGGAGACTTCTTCATGATAACATTGGATGTGTTGCCCGCGCGCACCACAATAAAATGTTGTGAGGGATCGGTTACACCGATGTCGGATAGAGCCGCTGAACCAATCGTCACCAGACGCAGAGGTTGTCCCGGGGGTTCAAAATACCAGCGCCCAATCGCCAACATACCGTTGTCTGAAAGGTGATCCAGGTAATCGCGGAAGGCGTCCTGAGTGTAAAGGTAGTTCTCGGTCAGGCTATAGGCCCCTGCCGCAGCTGCAGCCCAGGTATCTACCTGCGAGAACTGAATGACATCATAGCGCTCCTGGGAGCGGGCCACAAAATTGCGCCCTTCCGCCACCTGCACATCCACATTGGGCACATCGGTGTAAAGGCCGCCCGAATACTCGCGATACTGATTTTTCATGATGTCGACCGTGCGCGGATTGATCTCCGCGGCAGTCACATGTTGTGGGTCATTGTACCAGGCAACAAGCACATCAACCCCGCCTCCGGGCCCGATGATCAGCACATTGGGATGCTGCTGCAGACGATAAACCAGACTACTAGGAAGCGCATTCACCCACTGAATCTCATCCTTGGTGCCAGTCCAATAATTGATGGCGGTCATGGCAGCCGCATCGATGGTGATGAATTTCTGATCCGAAAGCGGACCTTTGTAAGCGCCGCTCAACCCCCATGCCTGCCCTTTCATGCCTGGCTGCCACATCACATCGATGCGGGCAAAGGGCGTCCAACCTGTATATTCGAGCACCATGTCGGGAAAATTCTCTTTATCGTAAGCAACGTGAAGTGGTTTGCTGGGGGGAATATAAAGCTTGAAAAGCTTATCTGCCAAAGGCAGCACAAGCAGAATGAGCAATAGCGCATAGACGCCAATACTGGCAGGGCGCAAATAGACAGGTCGGATATCACTCTGCACGGCAGAACTGAACGCCAAAGCAGCCAGGGCGGCCGCGATGCTCGCCAACACCACCACTTGTTGTCCTGAAAAGGCGTACAACGCCAACACGACCAAAAAACTCCCCAACCCTGCGCCAATGAGATCCGCAAAATACAACCGCCCCACCTCTTTTGACCACACCGAGAAAGCGCGCCCCAATGTCAAACCCGCAAAAAAGAAAGGCACAACAATAACCATATAATACAACCCCATATAAAACACCAACTCGATAGTCGCCGCCTGAGGATTTTCCGTGCTGGGCAACAAAGGCTTCAGCGGATCCAATGGAATGTGAACCATGACCATAAAGGCCACAAGCACACTTACACTGTAAAGAAACGTACTGCGGGTTAGCTTGGCGTAAATATCACCAGCAAATGCATCACGACGAACAGCAAGCCACGAACCACTGGCCCCAAACCCCAACAAGGCTGTACTGATAATCATAAACCCAAATTGATACCAAAGCGACACGCTAAAAACGCGCGTCAAGGCGATCTCGAGCACCAACGTGCTGAGCGCAATGAGGAAAATACCCAAGTAAAGGGGAAGATGACGTCGAAAGGACACAGAAAACTCCTGTTGCGAAAAACGATCAACAAAAAAATAGGTGGCCCCATGCAGGAGAGACGCACCGACGTTATTTTAGACGGGTTGACGGTGGATGTCAATTTGGAAAAATAAAAAGAAGACCACATTCGATTTCGGAATGATAGACGATTCCCTGCGCCGTGGGGCATCATCCCTGTGAGTGATGAAAAGAAATCCAACGTGAAACTTTTTTGGCGCATCAACAGGCTTATCAAGCAGATTCTGCTGAACAAGCCGACGAACATGGACGAAACCAGCATCTTTCTTCGCCCATGTTTGTCCTGTCGTCCCTTCACCTGTTTGTGGGACAACAAACCAAAGCATCAAAGCCTGCTTTTTGAACAAAAAAGTCGCATATCAGCTGAAGAGCAGTCTCTTCATTCGCACCAAAAGCGCCCCGACCTGCTGCGAAACCCCAAAAGAGAACATTGCCAAACATCTCCAAAAGCCAAAAAGCCCCGGAGCGTTTCCGGGGCTCTGTTATATCGCCAGATGGCATTGCACTACAATGCCTCGGCAATGATCTCAGCAATATCCTTGACTTCCAAACCATCTTCGCCCGCTTCTTTAGAAGCATCAGTGAGCATGGTCAGACAGAAGGGACATCCCACCGCAATACAGCTTGCGCCCGTCTCCACCGCCTCCTCGTAACGCTTCAGGTTCACAGCCTGAAATCCATGCTCTTCCTCCTTCCACATCTGAGCGCCGCCAGCCCCGCAGCAGAAGGAGAGATTACGGCTGTGCTCCATTTCCACCGTCTCGCTGACGACGAAGTTGAGCACATCGCGAGGTGAATCATAGATGCCATTGTGGCGTCCCAAATAGCAGGGATCGTGAAAAGTAACGGTGGCGTCCAGTTCCTGGCGGGGTCGTATCTTTCCTTCCGCCAGCAAATCCTCGATCATCTGCGAATGATGAATGACCTCGTAATCGCCGCCAAACGCGCCATATTCTGCAGCCAGCGTGTTTAACCCATGCGGACAAGTGGTGACGATCTTTTTAGCCTTGACCTCATTCAGCGTCTCCACATTCTGGGTAGCCAACTCAAAAAACAGATACTCATTGCCAGCCCGGCGAGCGGAATCGCCGCAGCACATTTCTCGTTCCCCCAACACGGCAAAATTCACGCCCGCCTCTTGCAAAATTTTGGCAAACGCCTTTGCCGTAGATTGGGCGCGCATATCATACGCAGGCGCACATCCCACCCACCACAACACATCGAAATCAGGGTTATCCTCCACCGTAGGAATATCGAGTCCCTGCGCCCAATTCATGCGATCGGAAGAACTCAACTTCCAGGGATTGCCTGTGCGTTCCATGCCCGTGAACGCGGTCTGCAACTCCGCGGGGAAATCGCTCTCCATCAACACCTGGTTACGACGCATGTACAGAAGATCAAACATGGGTTCATTCCCCACAGGGCACACCTCCACACAGGCCCCGCACGACGTGCACGCCCACAACGCCGATTCAGTCAACGCAAAATCGAGCAAATTTACCTCACACGCCTTACCGCTCGCCAACTCATCGACATGCTCATTGATAAAGTAGCGTTTGTTCACTTCCAACGCCGAGGGCGAAAGTTCCTTGCCTGTGGTGTAAGCAGGACAGACATCTTGACAACGATTACACATAATACAGGCATATGGATCCAGAATGCCCTTCCAGGTTAAATCCGTCAATTTGGCGACGCCAAATTGCTCGATGCTCTCATCCTCGAAATCAATCGGCTCTAACGCGCCCAACGCTTTGCGTTGCGGTTTGGCCAGAAAATTAACGCCAGCCATGAAGAGATGAAAATGCTTGCTTTTGGGGAAATAAGGAATGAAAGCCAGAATCAAACCCAAAGCGATCCACCACGCAGCGTGCTGCCAAAAAACCAACGTCTGCTCGGGCAAACCCTCCCACACACGACTGACTGCAGAGGCAAAAGGCTGCCAGGCGTCGTATCCTTCACGAGCAATCGTAAAACTCTCGCCCAAAAAACGAAAACCCACATGAAACAAAATAAACAACCCCACAATCAATGAATCCTTTTTCAACCCGCCCTGCCGCACTTGCTCCACCAACTTGATGTTCTCCCGATATTCAAGATGAGGATCATGGGCCAAAAACCGCCGGATCAAAAAATAAGTCATGCCAATTATTGCAGACACACTGAAAACATCGGCCAACAACCGGTAACCGTCGCCGAGAGGCCCTTCCCCCATAAACTTGATGGGAAAGTACCCTTGCAACACATCGCCAAAATTCACCAAAAAATAAAACATGAACCCCCATGCCACCAATGCATGAAATACACTGCTCACAGGACGCGTTTTCCAAATCGGACGCAGGGTGAGCCAATCCACCAACGCCCGCCATGCCCGCGGCAAGATATTTTCATCATCATAATCTCCCTGTCCACGCTTGATCACGAGATAAACCTTGTAAAACGCCCAATAACCATCATAAATAACTGCAAGAACCAGGACGGCAAAAATGATTTTTTCTACCAGTGTGAGCATCGGATACTCCTACGAAAGAATGTGTCTGGGAGAATGTCCAGGTTGGCTAAATTGGAAGTTACGCTACTATAAAACAGGATACCAAAATTTGGCAAAATCCTGGTCCTGCCTACCGCGCCGCGTCATCTTTCTCCCCTCCCACATCTACCTCAACGAAAATCGAATACGTCCACAATTTTACAAGAAAAAGACTTGACATTCTTAACGCGATGCGTCATAATGCAACTGTAACGCAGCGCGTCACGGTTGCATCTAAACCAAATCGACAATTCATAAATCGCATAACAGAAACCCCTACCATTCACAATATCCCGCACGGGATAGGAGGAAACCCGATATGATTCCCAGCACCATCAAAGAAACCCCTCAAAAAGTCAAAGAGAGCGCCAACAAGGCTGTCACCAAAGTTGAAGAAACTGCCCAACCCGTTGTCAATCCGCTGGTCAAAGCTGCACGCAGCCTTCTTCTCGCCAGCATCGGCGCGGTGGCGTTGAGCAAGGAAGAAATCGAATCATTGGTCAATCGCCTGGTCGAAAAAGGCGAGATCACCGAAAAAGATGGCCTCCAGCTCGTTGATGAGCTACTTTCGCGCACCAAAGAACTCAGTGAAACCACAGTGAAGCAAACCTCTGAACAGCTCAGTAAAACTACCAGCAAAACCGAGGACTTATTGACAAAACGCATCGAAGCCGTCCTCAACACCATGAACATCCCCAGCAAGCAGGACATTGAGCAGCTGACTCGAAAGATCGACGCACTTTCGCGTAAGGTCAGCGCCCTGGACAAAAAGCTTTCGGCCGAAAGTGGCCAGAAAAGATCGGTGACCAAGAAAGCCGCTTGATCTTACGTCGAACGACGAGAACCATTCAACACCCCGGCGCTGTTGCCGGGGTGTTTGTTTTTGAAATCATGTTTGGCATTCGCGTGGACAATGAGTATGATACATAGGTTATCCAACGGGCCTTTTTCCCCTGGCATCTTCAGGATAATCAGGTCATTCTTACGACAACGCTGACCACAGAACGCCCAAAATCTGGGCATCCACCTCGACGCATAAGATCTAAACGAGCCAAAACTCAGAGCTATTCAACTTCAATTGAGAGCGCATCATCGCGCTTTTATTTCTTTTCGTCACGACCATCCAAGGCGGTTACATGCTTCTAGGCGTAGGTTATCTTCCCACCAAAACAGGCCCGAAATTCTGGCGCAGCTTCGATCGCCGTGAGATCGCGGATGATTTCGCACATATCGCGGCATTGGGTCTGGAGGCCATACGCGTCCCCCTTTTTTGGAGCGTATTTCAACCCGATGCAGAGCGCATTGCCCCGCGCATGTTGGATCGCTTCGGCGAATTTTTGCAACTTGCCGAAGATCATCACCTAAGGGTGGCGCCAGGGCTTTGGACAGGCTTTTGGGATGGAGCTTTGTGGTGGCCCGATTGGGGCGTCAATCCAGCCCCATTGCCGCCACACTGGCCATTACTCGTCAACGACAAATGGATCACCTGGGGACGTCTACGACACCCATTTCAAGATGAGCGCATGTTACAGGCTCGGGAGTTACTCATCCGGGAACTTGTCGCCTACTATGCCGATCATCCTGCGCTCATGGCCTGGGAGCCCCTCCCTGGTTTTGGTAGATTATCCGCCGCCAGCGACAAAAACGCCACCCGACGATGGCTGGATGAGGTGGTCGAATCATTTGCCCGCACGGCCTCCGCACAACAACTCATCTTTTTGATTGCTTTCGATGCGCTTGAAAACTCAGACGCCATCGGCCCGCAAACCATCATCGAAGCGGGAGGGCGCCCAGGATTGAGCATGGCCACCTTCGCCAGCGATCGGCGCCACCTCCCCCTCAGCATTCGTTGGCTCAGCTTCGCTGTTGAGCTTGCCAACGCACTTGCCGGAGAGCCGATCTCCTTATATCTGGCAGGATTGCCCACCGTTGGCCCAGGCGAACGCTCTGTGGCTCGCGATGGTGTATTCTACGCCAGCGAAGAAGAGGCCACTGAACACTTGGCGCAAGTAATCGCCCTGGCCCGACAGGCGCATCTTCCTGCGCTATGGCTTTGGCGTTGGGCCGACATCCCCGAAGAATTATGGCAACATCCACCTTACGATCGCCCCAACTGGAGACGACGCACCGGCCTACTGCGGGCCAACGGCGCCGAAAAACAGCTGGTGCAGGCGCTAAAATCTGAAGCATCCCTGCCCGAATTCACTCACCTAAACGTGGACATCGGGGCCTACCGCCAAAATCCATACCAATATCTCAACGCTTTGTGGAAAGAATTTAGCCAATGACAAAAGGCATCATCGCAGCAGGAAGTGAAAAAACAGCAGAGGCGGGCGCAGAAATGCTGCGGGCTGGCGGGAATGCCGTTGACGCCGCAGTAGCCGCGACCTTCGCCAGCTTTTTGGCCGAACCCACCCTGGTGGCGCCAGGCGGTGGTGGTTTCGGATTGGTATTCCACCACAACGATGCCCGCTCCTGGCTTTACGACTTCTTCGTCACCTTTCCGGGCCTGGGACTCCCATCCTCCGCCAGACCTGACCCCGTTGACTTCTACGCCATCACGGTCAACTACGGCCCAGCCCATCAAATCTTCCACATTGGGCGGGCCAGCGTCGCCACCCCAGGACTTATTGCCGGATTATGCAAAATGCAAGATGACCTGGGCAGCTTTCCCCTCAGGGTCGTACTGGAACCAGCCATCCACCTCGCGCGTCACGGCGTCCCCATTGGCGACTTCGGCGCCTACGTGGGCGAACTGCTCTACGACATCTTTGCCGCAGACAAAGAACTGGCGCATCTGTTTGGAGCCGGCGCCAACTTCCTGAAAGCTGACCATTGCTACAAAAACCCTCAACTGGCCGACACCTTAGAAGCCCTGGCCAGCGAGGGACCAGACCTATTTTACAAAGGCGATATTGCCAAAGCCATCATTCAAGATCAGCAAGCCCACGGGGGTCTACTCACTGCAGAAGACCTGGAGGCCTATCAGGTCATCGTGCGCGAACCGTTGCATCAACACTATCGACGCTATGAATTTCTAACAAACCCCCCTCCCTCTCGCGGCGGAGCCCTGGTCGCCTTCTCTCTGGCCCTCCTCGAAACATTCGATCTTGCCCGCTTCCCGCTGGCCAGCGCCGAATATCTGGAATTATTGGCCGAAGTCATGCGACAAACCAACCTCGCTCGCCCCTTGTTCGATCTATCGGGCGACGCTGAAATCTTTCTTTCTCCCAAAAACATTCAACGCCATAGCGCCGAACTATCCAGACGCTTACGCGAACATTGGCTAGAACGACCACACGACCTCCCGCCTCCCATCGAACACAGCAACACCAGCCATATCAGCGTGCTGGATGGTGACGGCAATCTGGTCGCACTCACCACTACCGCCGGAGAAACCCCGGGATTTATCGTTCCCGGCACAGGACTCATTCTCAACAACATCCTGGGAGAAGCCGATTTACATCCTGATGGATTCCTACAAGGCGAACCAGGCAAACGCATCGGTTCCATGATGGCACCCACACTGGTGTTGCATGAAGGCGAGCCAGTATTGGCTGTCGGCTCTGGCGGCGCCAATCGCATTCGTTCCGCCATCTTGCAAGTCTTACTAAACTACACCGACTTCCATTTGAACTTACAAGAAGCCGTTGACGCGCCACGCATCCACTTCGAAGCGAACGCCTTGCAAATCGAAGCAGGATACTCGCCAGCTGTAGTTGAAAAATTACAAAGGTGGGGGTATGATGTCAATGTCTGGCCAGCGCGCCATATGTTCTTTGGCGGCGCTCATTCCGTGGGACGATCTCCCTCTGGCCGATTCGAAGGCGCTGGCGATTCTCGGCGCTCAGGTGCGGTTGTGCAGGTCGACTGATAGGCTGACCCGTTTTGTGACTCCCTCATTTTGCAAACACGACGGTCCAGCAACCGTCGTGTTTTTCTTCCTCCTCATTTTCTCACCTCCATGACCAACGTCCCAACCGATACACAACTCACACAAGCTCTACAGCGCTTTCGCGACGCCCACATGCAAGCTTTCTTCAGCGATTGGATCAGCAGGATGCGGGGGCAGGAAAGCGATCTGTTGAGTTATGACGAAGTTCGTCAAATCCTTCATGCCCAGGAAATGGGCGTGCGCCCCACCCTGGAAGAGGTGCCGCTGGATAAAATCGTCGGCAGCGTCGGGCGCTACCGCGACTTCAACAGCGCTTTTCTACCCCGGAACGAAGCGCTGCAAGAGCGTTGGGCTCGAGTGGATGCTGCGCGCGAGGGATTGGTGGGACTGCCCCCGGTCGAACTGCTGAAAGTCGGCGATCTCTACTTCGTGCGAGATGGCAACCATCGCGTTTCAGTGGCGCGCGCCCACGGCGAACCCACCATCGAGGCGTATGTCACCCCGGTTGAAACCAGCATTCCGGTCGAGGCGAATTCCGCAGAAGAGTTGCGCAAATGGTTAATCGAAGCCAGCCGACTACAGTTCCTCAAACGCACCGGATTGGATAAAGTAGCGCCCAATGCATCGATCCGGCTCACCGAACCAGGACGTTATCGTGATCTCGATGAGCAAATCGCGGTGCACCGCTGGTATTTGAGCAAAAAACGAAAATCTGAAGTTCCTTACGAAGAAGCAACCAAGAGCTGGTACGAAAATGTTTATCTGCCATTGGCAAAAGAAATCGAAGAAAGTGGACTGCTCGACGATTTTCCTGGCCGCACTACGACAGACCTTTATCTGTGGCTATGCAAACATCGCGCCGCACTGAAAGAGCGGTTCGACTTGCCCTTGGATGAAAAAGCCGCAGTCGCCACCTTTGCCAGCGTCCATAGCGGCAAGCGATTACGTCGGGCGCTCAAACGACTACGACTCAAACTTGCACGCTTCTTCAAAGGTGATGATGTGATTTTGGGATTACCCCCACAGCGCGAGAAAGATGCAGGGGAGCACAAGGAAAAGAACAAGAACCGCACTGAAGGGAAGGCTGAAAACACACGTCGTACGCCATAGGCCACCATTTCTAGCCCATCAACAGGTTTGTCAGGAAATTCGATGAACAAACCAACGAACATAGACGAAAAGACGAAGGTGAACGAGGCGAACCATCGTCGATGTCTGTCAATTTTCATTCATGTTTGTCGAAATGCGCATCACCTTTCTCAAGTTTCAAAGGCATATCTACTTTAGCTGCCTTCTTGGTTTCGGCTTGTCCAGATCAAGGGAAAGAAGCCTCAAAATCCGCAGCTGTAATTGACACATTTCCAAGCTGTGTTACGGCGATGCCAGCCGCTCGATTACCAAGCGCTGCCGCGGTCCGAAAATCGACGCCCGCGGCCAAGGCCAGCGTAACGACGGCAATAAGCACATCCCCAGCGCCGGTCACATCAAACACCTGCGTGCGATTACTGGCAGGAAGATGAAAAACATCCCCATCTGGGCCAATGCCCGAAAGCCCATCTGGGCCTCGCGTGATGATGGCGGAGCGGGCCTCAAGATCCATCACCAACGCCCTCAACGCTTCATCATAGGCCATGTCTTGCTCCAACATACGTCCCCAATACCCCATCGCTTCGCTGGCGTTACAGCGCAGTAGATCAAAACCGCGAAAAGCCGCGAGATTCCCCTGCGTATCCACAGCTGTGAAGACATGATGAGCCTGGGCAACCTCACGTATCACATCCACCACCTGCGGCGTAACGACGCCCAATCGATAATCTGATATCAACACCGCATCCATGGCCGGAAGGATCGTAGCGATACGGTCACAAAGATGGCGTTCGCGCACCCCCGAAACCGGCGTTCTACTCAGCCGATCCACCCGGGCCAGATGATGAGCAAACACATATGCGCCTTCGGCGACAATACGGGTTTTCTGTGTGGTGGGGCGATGAGGATCGGTGATGATCCCAGCCATATCCACGCCGCGGGCGTGTAGCAGCGCCCGCAGCCGCCGGGCCGCCTCATCTTCTCCCAGTAGCCCCGCCACCACCGCCTGGCTCCCCAAGCTTTGCACATTGCTGGCAGGATTGGCGGCGCCACCAGGCACATATTCGGCCCGAGTTTGTTCCAACACCGGCACGGGCGCCTCGCGGCTTAGGCGGCTCACCTGCCCGATGAGATACTCATCCAGCACCAGATCGCCCACAACAAGCACACGTAGGCCAGAAAGAGAAGCAACGCTGGAGGATTCGAACATCTTACTTATATCATTCAACTGACATTTGGCTGATTTTTCATAGAATTACCCAAGGTGCAACTTTTCATGGCGCATCAACGAGCATATCAAGCATCTTCCGCTAAACAAGCCGACAAACATGGATGAAATTCACCCAAATGGGAGAAGCCTGTATCTTTCTTCGTCCATTTTCGTCATGCCGTCCCTGCGTCTGTTTGTGGGACGGCAGATCAAAGCATTAACGCCCGTTTTTTAAACAGAAAAGTCGCACATCAGATATGGGATTGCGAGTAGCTGTTCTTAATTTTAGTCGTAAACCTGGCCCTTTTCCAATCTCGTCCCTATGAGCGAATACGGATGAGCGGATAGAGGAGGCCGGAGAGGGATGAAGCGCTTGGAAACATCAGCACAAACGCTCGGCATGCAACCGTGAAGCTTTTTCACACAACTGGCCATTCTTTTCGACGAAGGCCAGTTCAATGCAGATTTGCCGATCTTATCACTTTCCAGACGAAACGGGGTATATCAAGTTGACGTTTCCAACGCCAAGGCTGGGTAAGGAGTCGCCACAACCATTCCAAATTGATATGGATAACCCAGGCGGGAGCTCGTTTCTGGACGCCGGCCACAAAATCAAAGGCGCCTCCTACGCCCATGCTCACAGGCACGCGCAAGTCCTCTTTATGTCTCGCAATCCAGATATCTTGCCGGGGCGCGCCATAAGCAACCAGCAAAATATCGGGCTGAGCAGCCTTGATACGAGCGGCGATCTCAGGATAATCTACATCATTGGGGCTGCCGGGCCAAACGCCAACCACCTGCAGGCCCGGATAACGCTCCATCAAAATGTTGGCGGTGCGTGCCGCCACGCCTGGCTGCGCGCCCAACAAAAACAGCCGCCATCCCTCATGCGCTGCCCGCTCGGCCAGCAAATAAATACCATCGGAGCCAGTGACCCGCTCGGGCAATTGATAGCCCAACCGTTTTGCCGCCCAAAGCAGCCCGATGCCATCAGCCAACACCAAATCAGCTTGTTGCAGCACCGACATGAATTCTGGCTGACGTTGGGCAGTCATCACAAATTCTGGGTTGGCGGTGCAAATCTGATGTGGCACGCCCGAGGCGATGAATGTTTCCACCAACGCCAAAAACGCTTGGTAAGTCACAGGATGCACTGGCACATCCAGGATATTGACAGGATGGGGAGGCGTGGGATGCATCTCAATTGCTGATGGGATGGTAGGTGGTCAAAGAACGAGCGATGGCGTCCAGCGCATCCATCTCGTCTTGCGTGAGCTTTAATCGCATGGCGCCGGCCGCATCTACAGCCTGGTGCAGTGTTGTGGCGCCCGGGATGGCTACGACAAGTTGTCCGTGTGCATGAATCAACCAATTCAGGCCAATCTGGGTAACTGTCGCGTCGTAGCGCCGGGCTATTTCGTGCATTCGGTCAATGAGTGGCCGGGTGATTTCTAATCGAGATTGCAGCTTTCTCCGACGACGCCAGGGGCGGCGCGCCAGCAATTCGGGATCGGTATGAAATTTGCCAGTTAGCAGACCCATCTCTAACGGCGAATAAGCAATGATGGTGATGCCAAGCTCCCTGGACGCATCCAACACGCCATTTTTTTCGATGGTGCGATCAAGCAAGTTGTATTTGACCTGGTTGGAAGCCAGAGGGACGCCTCGTTTCGCCAAGCGCTCATGGGCCCGGCGCATCTGATCGCCATCATAATTGCTAACGCCCACCGCCCGGATCTTTCCCGCCTCCACCAAATCGGCCATGGCATCCATTACAGCTTCGATCGATGAAAGCGATCGCGGCCAATGGGCCTGATACAAATCAATGGGATAGGGCGACAGATTCTGGATGCGCTTGTCGATCGTGTTGCCAATATTGGCGGCGCGACGGGGAATGGGCCACCACTTGGTAGCGATCGCGACCTGCCCCGGGGCGACATCCGCTGCCAACAACGCCCGGGCGAGCGCCCGCTCCGAGCGCCCGAAACCATAAATTTCAGCCGTATCAAACCAGTTGACGCCGGCAGCATACGCCTCTCGCACAATGGCATTGACCATTTCCTGAGTCACCACAGTCCAGTTGCCCGCAGCCGCAATCACATGTTGTGAAAATTGCCAGGTTCCCAGCCCGATCGCCGAGATATGGATATCGGTTGGACCCAAAGAACGGTAAGGGACGTTCGCCATGATTCGAGTGGATGAGAGAAGAGTCGCACGAGGAGCAGTAATTGATTTGAGTCGTAAGCCTAGCCCCTCCCGACCTCCCCGACCGGCTATCGCCTCACGGGGAAAGAGTTGCTGTTTTGCAACAAAAGAATGCAATCGGGTGGCTCCGCGGTGAAAAAGGCGCTTCCAATAACCGTAGATCACGATTGTGAGAGTCCGTGTCCAGCCGGATTCACAATCCGGCGGATTTGACGCTCGAATCACCGCCGGATCACGGATCCGACTCTGCGCATCATGGCAAATCGTGATCTACTGAATAACGTCTTATTGTAGCAGCAGGATCCACCAGATACAAGGATGGGGTTGCGTTTCAAAATGGGGCGCTTTTCGCGCTCCTGGCCAATTCAAGTGGGCGCTTCAGGCCTGCGGCCAGGGGACGCCCTCCGCCGCCCCGGTCGCCACAGGGCAACCATGGGCGCCATCTGAACACCTTTCTACAACTCCTCCCCCGCCCATCTCGGAGCGGAGGAGGAAACAAAGGTGGGGGCAGAGCCCGAGTTCACGCGGCCAGTGCATCATTAGACAACTTGTCCCGAAATCGAAATGCACCCCAAGGATGACGCCTGGCGCTGGATGCGTTTCAAAACTGTCGCTCCTGGTTGACTGACAAACGCCGACTGCAACCAGACGCTGAGGGCCTTGGGCCGTCTGCAAACACAATATGGGCCATCACCGCAACAGTGGTATTGCCATAAACAGCCAAAATAGTTATGATTAGACGTAGTGATCGCGCATTCCATCAACCGCTGATGATGACCCAACCTGCTACCCCTCCCCACCCAGATCCAGCAACTTACGCCGAGGAGCTGGTTCACTTCCCCATATTCAAGGGCATCCCGCCATCGGATCTGCAGCGCTTGAATGTGCAAAAACCGCGTCCAATCCGGCGCGGCATCACGATTTTTCGTCAAGGAGATATCGTCCCCTACATTTATCTGGTGGAGGAGGGCGAAATCGAACTGGTGCGAAAGGAGGCGTCGGGGAGAACACTGAGGCGTATTGTCCGACCAGGACAGGTGCTGGGGCGTCTGGAGCTGGACGCGCCCGAAGGTCAATTGGGCACCGCCAGAACCTTGAGCACTGTCCGACTCATCCTGGTGGACATTCCATCGCTCAATCGTCTTCGCGCCCAATATCCATCCCTGCAAAGTCATTTCGACCGCAGTGATGTCATTGGGCATTTGCGCGCGAATCCATATTTTTCATCACTTACCGATCTCGAAATCAAATGGATCAGTGACATCATCGAAGTGGAAGTGGCCGAACCAGGAACCACGCTCTATCAGGTGGGTGCGCCCGCTGAAGATGTACTGATCATCCGGCAGGGGCGAGTGCGCCTGGTTTCCGGGCAAAAACAACGGTGGGTGAGCGCAGGCTCAGTGATCGGATATCAGGCAGTGCTTGCCAAGACCAACCGGTTACACACAGCCATCGCCGAAAATAAGACATCTCTGTTCCGCCTCCCCAAAGAGGATTTTCTCTCGGTCGCCCGACTACATCCACACCATGATTGGGCGTCTCCCCCCATCCTGGTCGAATCTCTGTTGCGACGAGCGCCTATGTTCAGCAACCTCACCGAAGAGGATATCAAGCTCCTGGCTGGATTCGTCATGCAGGTGCATTATCATCTACCGCATCAGACCATCGTCCGGGCCGGGAAAGATGATCATTACTACTACATCCTCGCTCGCGGCTCGGCGCTGTTGCAAACCGTCGATGACGAACAGCAAGTCACCTCTTCCCTCACCATCGGCAAAGGAGCAAGTTTTGGTGAAGCTTCGCTTCTGTTTGGCGATCCTGCAGTAGTTACTGTCGAGACGTTAGAACCGACTGACTGGATTCGCATTCATCGTCTGGATTTTCAGATCTATTTGGACCAGAACCCAGAAAGCAAAGATCGGCTCTTGTTGCCCGAAACGCTGGAACATCGTTTTCGCAAACGGATCTATCTTGGCGATTGGCAACGAGAAGATGAAGAAGTTATCTCCATTCGCAGGAGACATTGGATCGTCCTGTTCAAACGGCTCTCGGTTGTCGCCCTGGTGGTGATCTTACAATTCCTATTTGCCGGAGTGTTGAAACTGATCACCACATCTTGGTTTCCCAAAGTGAACCTGACCATCACCGCGCTCTACGCGTTGCCCTGGAGCATTTGGATCCTTCTGGATTATCTCAATGACTTCCACATTGTCACCACACAACGCGTGATTCATCAAGAGAAGGTCATTCTCCTCAAAGAACGACGCACGTCCGCGCCCATCGATCAAATTCAAAACATCGAAATCGAAAGGGACTTCCTCGCCCGAATCTTTCGATATGGCCACCTTGTCATCAGCACCGCCGCCACAGCGGGCCAAATCATCTTCGATCATCACCCAGACCCCAACCGCGCCTATGACCTCATCATCAAAGAGATGACGCGCCTGGAGAAATTTGGCCTTTCTGACCGGCAAGAGGAAATCAAAAAAGAATTACAAGAGCGGCTTCATCTCAGATTGGAAGAACGCGTGGATGAACGCGCCCTCCTCGAGCCCATTCCCGCCAGACACATCAAGGCTCCTCGAAATCTCCCTGTCATCCGCTTGTTAGGACTCCAGCAGGAGCCAGGAAACCGGTTGGTTTGGCGCAAACATTGGTTTGGAATGCTGATCACCACATTCCCGGCCTTCATTTTCACGCTGCTCAGCCTGGCGGCGGTTCTCACGTTTGCCCTCAACCCGTTTCATTTGAGCGCCACCGCGCAATTCACCACCACAGGAATTTCGATCCTGATCACGGGCATTGCGTTGTTCACGTTGTGGTGGCGATGGGAAGACTGGGCCAATGATCGTTACATTGTCTCCGATCAACTGATTGAACGAATCATCAAAAAGCCGTTGTGGTTTGATGAAGATCGAACCACTCTGAGCCTGGAGCGCGTCCAGAATGTGGAATTCAACCGTCCCAGCCCTCTGGCCTTCTTGCTCAATTATGGTGATGTTCACATCCAAACCGCGGCGTCAGATGGAAAGGTTGTTTTTTCCTTTGTGCCTGCGCCAGATGAGGTTCAATTTGAGATTTTCCATCGCATCAAAGATTACCAGGAAAACATGGAAAAGAGGCGACAAAGCGAGCAAAAGAATGATTTTGTCGAATGGTTAGAGGCGTACCACAAGTTGGCAAGCCAGGGACATCAAACATGAGGCTTATGCTTCAAATCGCCTTGTAAACCTTTGCCAAACTTTCACCATAGACATCCAACTGCCAGGAGCAAAACCATCCAAAGGGGGTGATGGCAACTTCATAGCCGGTATGTTCCAAACGTTGCGCCATTTCACGAAATAGTTGCTCGGCTAATTCAGGTGGCGCGTTTTCACCGCCCAGGTGCGTAAAAGAATGAAGCGCAATGGTTCGAAATTGTTTTTTGTTAGCCAGCCATTTCAAGTGTTTGAGAAGATGACGAAACGCCCGGGCGTAATCCGCCTCATCTTTCATCTCCACCTGAATGAACGCCACCACAGCATCATGCACCTCGCCAGCCTGGGCGGGCGGCGCTTCAGGCAACGTCTGGCTATAGGGCGACCAGGCGAAGGAACGGGCCAAAAAAGTCAGTACGCGCATGACAGGATTCTCTACTGCGGATTGATGAAAGCAATGCTATCAGCCATCTGCTCGATGAGTGGTTTCATGGCATCCATATCTTCGATGGGCGTGGAAAAAGTCATGGAGATGAGCACGTTATCGGGCGTCTGGGAAAAGATGAATGTCTGAGCCAAAGGCATTGTGCCGCCGTCCGCCGCAACGATAGGATTTTTAATCGTCACAAGCCCTACGCGCACACCATTGGAATTGGTGATCTGCGACTCGGAAATCACCTCCGACCCCGAAAAAGTCTGCAAAAGTTGTTCTTTGTTGATTTTTGCCACAACGGTCATGTCGTATCCTGTTTCCAGCGGCGTGGTAATGACGTTAATATTGGAAGCAAAATCTTCGCTACGACCGTCCTGTCCGGTGTAGAACGCATACAGGCGAAACTGTGCGCCGATCCGTTCCATCATCTGCTTGATAACGCCAACGTCCACATTGGGCACACTTGCCTGAGCTGCATCGATAAACATGTTCATATCATCTTCACTCGGCAAAAAGGGAATCCAATGCTCGCCCGGAAGCATGAAATGATAGCCATTTTCATAGTCATAAAAAACAATCCCATCCTCGCCATGCTCGAGCTTTACCCCAAAGGTTTGTTGAGATGCATCCGTCGTAAGGGGCGCCGTGGGTTTTGGTTCCGGCGTGGGGGTTGGTGAGGGAGCAGGCGTAGAGGTGGAAGTCGGCGTAGGCGTGAACGTCGGAGCACTGGTGGCCGTGGGCGTGGCGGTGGGAGCAGGCGTGGGCGATGGCGTAGTCTTGGCGCCGCAGGCGGAAACCCACAACACAAGCATGAACAGGATCAACAAAAAACGATATTTCGACATGAGCAAGGGCTCCTTTCGGGCAATGTGCGGGAAGATCTGTTAAAAGCCTGATGTCATCGCATCGATGGGGGCCCACCACATCCAACGCCCCAATCCGACCGCGGCAGGCTCAATACATCAAGAGTTTTTTCATTGCCGCGCGAATGCGTTCCACGTTAGGGACGACGCCTTCCATCAAGGTCTGGCTATATGGAACCATCACCTGAGGTGAGGCCACGCGCAGAACCGGTCCATCGAGATGCTCGAACGCCTCATCCGCGATGATGGCAGCGATCTCCGCGCCAAAACCGCCAAAGCCTATGTCTTCATGCACGATGAGACATTTCGACGTCTTACGCACCGAATTCAGCACGGCTGCTTTATCCCAGGGCTGCAGGGTGCGCAGATCCAGAATATCAATCGCTTCGTCCAGCTCATCCGCGGCCAACTCGCAGCGCTCCACCATCGCTCCCCAGGTCACCACAGTCAGCGCGTCGCCCGAACGAATGACGCGCGCCCGACCAAAGGGCAGCATGAAATCATCACCGGGATAAGGTCGTCGCGCCCAGGCGGCGTCATACATGGCCCGATGCTCAAAGAAGATAACCGGATCATCACCGCGCATCGCCGTACGCAATAACCCTACTGCATCCTCAGCATTGGATGGCACAGCCACTTTCCAGCCAATTGCATGTGCATACATGATCTCATTGGTGACGCTGTGCCAGGGGTCGCCGATTTTTCGATAGCCGCCAGACATGCGCACCACCACTGGCGCGCCAAAATGATTGGCTGTACGCCAACGCACCGTACCGCAATTGTGGATTTGCTCTGTGGCGGGATCGGCATATTTACGATATTGGATTTCTGGCAAAGGGGTGAGTCCGGCCAACACCATGCCCACGGCCCGCCCCATAATACCCTCTTCTGAGAGACTGGTGTCGAAAACACGCCCTTCGCCATATTTGGCTTGCAACCCCAGCGTGGCAGTGTGCACGCCCCCCTTACGCCCCACATCCTCGCCAAAGATGAGTGCACGCGGATTCAAGCCCAATTCTACATCCAGCGTGCGACGGATAGCCTCTACCATATTGATTCGCATCGGCTCTGGCGGGTGGGGGATATCGACGCCTGGAGAAAAGCGAAGACCAGAGGGTGTGGGACCTCCCATCTGTGCGGGGTTGGCAGGATCATGCCACACATGCCGGGTGACGCTTTCGACATCTGGCTCGGGCATGGCCAATGCTTCAGCTAACGCCGACTGCACTTCGCCTCGAACCTCATCGAAAAGCGCATTCCATTCCTCCTCCCGCATCAACGCTGGAACAAGATAATTGTGGAGTGCGGGCAACGGGTCCAGACGAGCATCGCGCTCCAGATCCTCGGGCGTCTTGTAGGCCTGATTATCCACCGAAGAATGGCCCGACATGCGCGGAACCGTGATATGGAGCAAGCCTGGCCCCTGGCCCGAACGCACATGCGCCACCGCATCCGCCACCAGTTGGGCGGTCTCAGCTGGACGCGTGCCACTGCCATCCCACACCGTGAGATTGCTGAACGAAGACAGATTTTGAGCAATGTTGCCTCCAGGGGTTTGCAATTCCCCCTTGACGGAAATGGCAAGCTGATTATCCTCAATCACAAAGAGCACAGGCAATTTCAGAGCAGCGGCCATGGTGATGGCCGACCAAAAGCCGTTGGACGCCACCGAACCATCGCCGCCAAAGATGACAGCAATCGCCCCTGACCAGGCGTCTTCGCCCAACTCTTCCACATAATAGCGAATAGCCTGGGCCCACCCTACGCCTGGCGTGTATTGCGACCCCACATCAGCAGCGTTGGGAAGGATAGTGACGCCACCTCGAGAAGGCATATTGAATACCACGCCCACATCTCGGCCATCGCTGATGCCGCCAGCTTTGGTCATCCCTGCGGCCAAGGCCTCAACAGGCGTTAGCCCCGAGCCCAAGGCATAGGGACGACAGCGATAGTAGACGCTGGCTCCGTCATGAGGATGATCGGTGAGCTGGCTAAGCAAAATTTGGCCCAGCTCGTGTCCGCGGGCGGAAAACTGGTATTTCACCAATCCTTTAGGCGTGAGTTCGTTTTCTTCCAGCTCATCCATGGTGCGAGAAAGCATGGCAAGCCGGGCGACGCGCCGCCAATCGAAGGCGGGATGAAGACCATTGGCTGTTTGGGAAGACATAAGCGCTCCTAATTGTCGATATTCGTTGTAATAGCTTTACATTATACACAGCTCCTACGCGCCCTCCAATCATCTCACACCCACAATGGGTGCGTTTCAATTTCGGGGCAGTTTATCAATGTCGCCGGGTCACAGTTCCGGAGGGAGAGCAAAAATGTGCACATACAAGTCTATGACTCGCTGGCCCGACAACCTCAGTCGGTCTACATCGAGTGAATGCATCTATGTTGAACCTCACCCATTGTCTGGACATGGTTCAATGTTGGGCGCTTTTTTGTTTTACCGGGCGGAGCTTTTCTATTTTGCCGGGCGGATTACGAATCCGCCCTGGGGAGCTCCGCTTCGGAACCAGATTCATCAGGCGGGATGGCAATGATTGCCCCCATTTTGAAACGCACCCCCCACAATTTCAAATTTGACACCGCATCCACATTCTCTCTCGCCTACATTCATCCCTCACACGAAAGGAGAAGCCCATCGATGGCGTGAAGAGAGGGCGGAAAGGTGCACAAGTTGGGAAATCCCCGAACAAAAACGCCCCGACAAACGAGTTGCCGGGGCTGGAAGATTGGGGGGAGGGGAAAGTGAGGAGTTACTGGGTTTCGATGTTCAGCACCTCGCCCGTCACCGCGTCGATGGTGACATCCACGGTGTTCTTGCCGTCGCTGAGCTCGACAATCCACACGTCTTTGCCCTTGTAGGAGCCGGGCATGGCCGTGGTTTCCTTGATCTCGCCTTTCAGCAGGCCTTGCTCCTCGACCGCGTCGCGGGCGATGGCGATGGCTGCCTTGGGCGTGATGTTGCCAGCGCTCTCCTGGGGCGCCTGTTCGGGCTGCTTGGGACGTTCGCCCAGGGTGACCTTCAGGTCCACCTCTTTGCCGTCGCGCCACACAGTCAGGGTCACTTCCTGGCCCGGAGCGGCTTTGGTCACCAGGTAGGAGACCAAGTCGTTGAACTGGCGCACGGGTTCGCCGTCGATGGCGATGATGATATCGCCGCCCTTGTGCAGCTGGATGCCGTTTTCATCCACCACCTTGGAGCCGCCTTTGACGCCGCCTTTGTCCGCGGGCCCGCCGGGCATGACTTCATCCACATAAGCGCCCAGCACGTTGTCGGGCAGGTCCAGGGCCTCGGCCAGCTCGGGGGTGACGCTCTGGCCGCGGATGCCCAGATAGGCGTAGTGATACTCGCCGTTCTCGATGAGCGCGGGCACAACCCGCTGCACGATGCTGACGGGGATGGCAAAGCCAATGCCAGAGCTGCCCCGCACCGGCGACTCGATGGCGAAGTTGACGCCCACCACGCGGCCGGTCAGGTCCAGCAGGGGGCCGCCCGAGTTGCCGGGGTTGATGGCTGCATCGGTCTGGATGACGTCGGGCAGGGAGTAATGGGGCCCGCCCATCTTATCCAGGCCCACAGGCAGGCTGCGGCCGATGGCGCTGACCACGCCGGTGGTGAGAGTTTCTTCCAGGCCAAAGGGTGCGCCAATGGCGATGACGTTGTAGCCTACCCGCAGGCTGTCGGGCTCGGCCAGAGGCAGGGGCTTCAGCGCCATGCCCTTGGGCGGATCGACCTTGATCACCGCCAGGTCGGCCTGAGGATCGGCCGCGACCAGCTCGCCTTTGGCCCAACGACCATCGTGGAAGGTGACGAGGATCTCATCGGCGTCTTCCACCACATGGTTGTTGGTGACGATATGGCCTTCGGCGTCATACACCCAGCCAGAGCCCTCGCCCCGCATGGGGGGCAGCTCGCCAGGTTGGCCAGGCATGCCAGGGATGCCGGGCAGGCCGGGCATGTTGAAGGGAGATTCGCCGCCAGGCATTCCCTCGCCGCCACTGATGTCGGGATGGGCGATGGTGACCTTGATGTTGACGACGGAGGGGCTGACGCGATCATACAGATCCGCCAGAGCCTCTTGCTGAGCCTGAGCGATGGTTAGCGCATCTTTATGTTCAGCGGGCAGTTGCGCGGGAGCGGGCGTGGGCGTGGCCGCGGTCTGGGCCTGAACAGGGGTGACGCCCGTCTCTTCCTGCACTGCGCCGATAACGTCCTTGCCAACGTTGGTGATGCCGCTGCATCCAGTGAAGATGAAGAGGGAGATGAGCAGAACGCTCAAAAGGATGCCAATGCGTTTCGTATTCATGGTTGATGTTCTCCTTGGAAAAAGATGGTGGATATCAGGTATTGGATATTGGACACTGAGGAACGTCGCGATGACACCCACTATCCACTAGCCAATACCCAAAATCCCCACCCACCCCGCGCAGTGACGGGATGAGTGGGGTATTGCGTGTGAGGTTGGGCTCACGCACGGCGCTCAGACAGTTTGCCATCTGATCCTGTGCGTCTTTGCGTGAGATCGTTATCAGGCGTAGACCGGCTCTTCCTCGCCTTCTTCCTCCTCCCGTTCGCCGGGAATGACGTTGAAGGTGAGCTCGTCGCCGCTGCGATCCACGACCACGTGATCGCCATCGAGGATGTCGCCCCGCAGGATGAGCAGGGCCAGTTCGTCCTGCACCCGGCGCTGCAGCACTCGTTTTAGCGGGCGAGCGCCAAAGGCGGGATCGTAACCTTCCTCGATGAGCAGGTCCTTGGCCGCGTCGGTGAGTTCGATGGTGATGTTGCGGTCGGCCAGCAGGTCGCGGATGCGAAGCAGCTGGATGTCGATGATCTGGCGCAGGTCTTCGCGGCTGAGAGCGTGGAAGATGACCACATCATCCACCCGGTTGAGGAATTCGGGCCGGAAGTGCGCGTGCAGGGCTTCCAGCACTCGCCGCTCCATCTCGGACTTATCGCTCACGACATCCAGGATGTACTGGCTGCCGATGTTGCTGGTCATGATGATGACCGTGTTGCGGAAGTCCACGGTGCGGCCCTGACCGTCGGTGAGACGGCCATCGTCCAGCACCTGCAGGAGGACGTTGAAGACCTCGGGGTGGGCTTTTTCGATCTCGTCGAAGAGGACGACGCTGTAGGGCCGGCGACGTACGGCCTCGGTGAGCTGGCCGCCTTCTTCATAGCCCACGTAGCCGGGAGGCGCGCCCACCAGTCGGCTGACGGTGTGGCGCTCCTGGTATTCGCTCATGTCGATGCGCACCATGTTGTGCTCGTCATCGAAGAGGAATTCGGCCAGGGCCCGGGCCAGCTCGGTCTTGCCCACGCCGGTGGGGCCCAGGAAGATGAAGGAGCCGATGGGCCGGTTGGGGTCCTGCAGGCCGGCGCGGGAGCGGCGGATGGCCGCGGCCACGGCCTTGATGGCCTCGTCCTGGCCCACGACCCGCTGATGCAGGCGTTCTTCCATGTGCAGGAGCTTTTCGCGCTCGCCTTCCAGCAGCTTGCTGACGGGGATGCCGGTCCATTCGCTGACGATGGCCGCGATTTCCTCGGCGTCCACTTCTTCTTTCAGGAGCATGCCCTGTTCTTGCAGCTGCTTCAGGCGGGCCTGGGCTTCCTGCAATTCGGCTTCGAGCTGCACCAGTTTGCCGTAGCGCAGCTCCGCCGCCTTTTGCAGATCGTAGTTGCGCTCGGCCTCTTCGATCTGGATGCGCACCTGGTCGATCTCTTCCTTGATGCGCTGGACGGTCTTGATGGCGTCCTGCTCGGCCTGCCAGCGGGCGGTGAGCTCCGCGCTGCGGGCCTTGAGCTCGGCCAGTTCTTTCTCCAGAGCCTTCAGCCGCTCTTTGCTGGCCTTGTCCTTTTCTTTCTTCAGGGCCTCCCGCTCGATCTCCAGCTGCATGATCTGGCGGTCGATCTCATCCAGTTCCTGCGGTTTGGAGTCGATCTGGATGCGGAGACGGCTGGCGGCCTCGTCGATGAGGTCGATGGCTTTGTCGGGCAGATGCCGGTCGGTGATGTAGCGATGGCTGAGGGTGGCTGCGGCGATGACCGCGGCGTCGGTGATGCGCACGCCGTGGTGCATCTCGTAGCGCTCTTTCAGCCCGCGCAGGATGCTGATGGTGTCTTCCACGCTGGGCTCGTCCACATAGACGGGCTGGAAGCGGCGCTCCAGCGCGGCGTCCTTCTCGATGTGTTTACGGTATTCGTCCAATGTGGTCGCGCCGATGGCATGCAGTTCGCCCCGGGCCAGCATCGGTTTCAGCATGTTGCTGGCATCCATGGAGCCTTCGGCTGCGCCAGCGCCCACGATGGTGTGGATTTCGTCGATGAAGAGGATGATCTGGCCTTCGGAGGTCTCGATCTCCTTGAGCACGGCCTTGAGGCGCTCTTCGAACTCGCCGCGGTACTTGGCGCCCGCGACCAGCGCGCCCATGTCCAGGGCCACGATGCGCTTGTCCTTGAGAATGGTGGGCACATCGCCCCGGGCGATGCGCTGGGCCAGGCCCTCGACGATGGCGGTCTTGCCCACGCCGGGCTCGCCGATGAGGATGGGGTTGTTCTTGGTGCGGCGGCTGAGGATCTGCATCACCCGACGCACTTCCTCATCCCGGCCGATGACCGGGTCCAGCTTGCCCTTGCGGGCCTCATCGGTGAGGTCGCGGCCGTATTTGTTCAGGGCCTCGTACTGGGCCTCGGGCGTGGGGCTGGTCACCCGCTGGCTGCCGCGGATGCCGGCCAGGGCCTGCATGATGCCGTTGTAATCGACGCCGTGCCGGGCCAGCAGGTCACGGATGCTCTGCGGGGCCTTGGGCGAGGCCGCTGCCATGAGGATGTGTTCGGTGGAGGTGTAATCGTCGTGCATGGACTGCGCGATCTTCTCCGCCTCCTCCAGGATGTTGGCGGTGTCGCGGCTCATGCCCACCTGGCCCGCGGTGGCGCCAGTGGCTCGCGGCTTGCGTCCCAGGGCCGCGTCCAGGCTCTGCAGCACCATGGCAATATCCACCCCCATCTTGTTCAGCACCGAGGGCACCACGCCCCCTTCCTGCGTCACCAGGGTCTTCAGCAGGTGTTCGGGATCGATGGTGGGATGATCATATGATTGAGCCAGGCTTTGCGATTCAGCAACCGCTTCCTGGGCTTTTTGCGTGAATTTATCGAAGCGCATAAGTGCGTTCCTCCTGTTCTTTGATATTTTGATATTGGGTATTTGTTATCGAGTGGAAGAGATTTTGCCGAGAACCGTCGTTGCAGAGGTCGATACTGAACATACACAATATCCAATTATCAAATGCCTCATAACGACAGCATCTCGCATCCAAACCTCAAGACGCGCATAACTCGCTCGTACACTCGCTATTTTTCAAGTCATCCCCAGTATACTCCCCCCGTATTAGCGCAGGCTTAGAAAAGGATTAGCGCAGTATATGA
>Ga0256914_1000657_pt1 | contig 33723 bp, 35 predicted proteins | sample HulkmetaG_FD_191571 | JGI IMG/M metagenome (GOLD analysis project Ga0256914, IMG submission 191571) | Hydrothermal chimney microbial communities from Main Endeavour vent field at the Juan de Fuca Ridge, Pacific Ocean - Hulk | ecosystem: Environmental > Aquatic > Marine > Hydrothermal vents ... | reverse complement strand
TGATAAAGATAAATATCTGAGACTCGGGTATCTAAAAGAGAATTTCTCCATAGTTTTTTCAAACAGGGTCATCATCGAAAGCATCGTCGGTCTTGGTATCTTTTTCGGTGTTGCACAGGTTGTACTCGCCATATTCGGCGTTCACTTAAAAGAGGTGAGTAACGAAACAAATACGATCGTCGCACAATCGATAATGGCTCTTGCCGGTTTGGGAATCGCCGTAGGTTCCGTTCTTACGGCAAAACTTTCCGAAAAATATATAGAAACAGGATTGATTCCAATAGGCGCAATCGGAATCGCGTTTGTAATTTATGCCATAACGAAAACTTCGAATATCTATCTTCTGGGGGCGGAGTTTTTAATTTTCGGAATATTCGGCGGTTTTTTGATAGTCGTATTAAACGCCCTAATCCAATACCGCGCAAAAGCTCATGAATTAGGACGGGTCATGGCAACAAGCAACTTCGTCCAAAACTGGTTTATGTTGATTTTCCTAGTTTTAACGATGTTTAGTGCATTAAACGGATTAGGTACCGACACGCTTTTTAAAATACTTATATTCATAGTCTCACTAGGAGCGCTTTACGCATTTGTCACGCTACCTCAATTTCTGTTAAGACTGATCTTTAAAATCATCGCTCTTTTTCGATACCATCTTAGATTGTCCGGAGTCGAGAACTTCCCAAAAGATGGCGCAGCTTTACTTCTTGGAAATCATGTAAGCTATATCGACTGGATCATTCTCTCCATCGCCAGTCCCAGAAGAGTTAGTTTTGTTATGGAAAGAAGTATATACCAAAAGTGGTATTTAAAGCCATTTTTCAAATTTTTCGGCGTTATTCCGATCTCCGCAAGAGCCAGTAAAGACTCTTTCAACGCCGTAAAGAGGAAATTGGAAGAGGGAAAAATAGTAGCGCTTTTCCCCGAAGGGGCAATCACACGAAACGGTCATCTGGGTAAATTTCAAAAAGGATTCGAACTAATATGCAAAGACAAAGATATAGATGTACCAATCATCCCCTTTTATATAAGAGGTCTATGGGGGAGTAGATTCTCTTTTGCTAGAGAAAAACTTAAATACAATGTATCCTTAAGAGAGAGAGATATCGGCGTCTCTTTCGGCAAACCTATGCCGTCGAATACAAATGCGGGGATGTTGAAAAAAGCGATATTCGAACTTCAAATAGAGTCTTGGAGTAAATATATAGACAGACTCCAACCTCTTCATTACAGTTGGCTGAGAATGGCTAAAATTCAAGGAGAAAAGCTTTGCGTTGCCGATGCAACCGGAACTAAACTTAGCAATCACAAATTAGCCGCGGTAGTTTTCGCTTTTGCTCAAAAAATAGAGGAGATCTCCCAAGAGGAGCAAAATATAGGAATAGTCTTGCCGACTTCCGCCGGGGGCGTCATCGTAAATCTAGCTACTTTGAGCCTGGCAAAAACCGTGGTAAATTTAAACTATACCGCAAACAATCTCTCTATTGCTCATGCGATAACTCTAGCCGATATAAAAACCGTTTATACTTCAAAACAATTTCTAACGAAACTAAAAGCCAAAGGTATGGATATAGAAGAGGTTTTGAAAGATGTAAACGTCGTATATGTAGAAGATTTGAAACTCAAAATCAAAAAAAGCACGATCCTTAAAAACTGGGCGTTGATGAAAGTTCTGCCCGGCTTCTTACTGGAGAAAATCTTCTTAAAACCTTGTGATTTAAACGAAACCGCGGCTATTTTATTCAGCAGCGGAAGCGAAGGCTCTCCAAAAGGGATAGAGCTGACTCACAAAAATTTTATGGCGAACATCAAGCAATTTACCAATCTTTTAAATTTTAAGGAAGATGACGTGATTATGGCTACGCTGCCTATCTTTCATTCGTTCGGATTGACGGTGGCTACACTCGCTCCTCTACTCGAGGGGGTGGCGTTTGTTTGTCAACCCGATCCCACGGATGCCGAGAGTGTCGGAAAACTTGCGGCAAAATACAGAGGAACGGTACTTTTTGGAACATCCACCTTTTTTAGGATATATGCAAAAAGCAAAAAACTTCATCCTCTTATGTTCGAGAGTATCAGTTTCGTAGTCGCGGGAGCGGAGAAACTCTCAACCGACATAAGAGAAGCTTTCAAAAAGAAATTCGGTCTCGTAATCTACGAAGCGTACGGTACGACGGAGACTACTCCCGGAATTTCGGCAAATATCCCCGATGTTCTTAATACCGACTTTTGGCATCTTCAAATAGGAAATAAAATCGGAACGGTCGGCATGCCCTTTCCCGGTTCCTCTTTAAAAATTACCGATCCGGATACATTTGAAGAATTACCTGTAGGTGAGGAAGGAATGGTGCTAATAGGCGGAACGCAAGTTATGAAAGGATATCTAAAAGATCCGAAAAAGACGGCTGAAGTGATAAAAGAGATCGACGGCGTTAGATGGTATATAACGGGCGATAAAGGCAAGCTGGACGAAGACGGCTTTTTAACGATAGTCGATAGATACTCGAGGTTCGTAAAAATAGGCGGCGAGATGGTTTCGCTAGGAGGCGTCGAAGAGGAGATACGAAAAATTATTCCGGAAGATATCGATATAGTCGCGGCAGGAGTGCCCGACTCAAAAAAAGGAGAAAAGATAGTTCTTCTTTATCACGGCGAAATAGATAAAAAAGAGTTAAAAGACCTCATCGACAAAAGCAATCTAAATCCGCTTATGAGACCTTCGGCCTATTTTTATCTCGAAGAGATGCCAAAACTCGGAAGCGGCAAAACCGATCTGAAAAAAGCCAAATCGATAGCTTTGAAATTGAGCCCAAAGAGTTCATCTTAAAAAGAGGAACTCTTAAACTAAAACGGCTTTATTTTTTAGGTAAATCGATTTTCGGTTTTACCTTCAAAATACAACGAGAACTGTGAAATTTTCTGGAATAACCAGGATTGCTAAACTCCGCATTTTCAAGTTTCCAACCGAGTTTTTTACTGACTATGACCGATTGTGCAGCTTTTCTGTTCATTCTGCTTTCGCACTCCACCTCTTTGCCGGCTTCAAAAGCCTCTTTTACGCTTTGCATACGATCGATCGTAATTTTATAATGTCCGGCTATAAGCAGGGCAAAAACGCTTATCGTGGTAAAAAGAACGAACTTTTTTACATTGCTTCTCACAAAAGGCCTGGTAGCTACGATTATCGCAATAACGAGAAAAAAGAAGGCAATCGAAAGATTACCGGCCTCTAATTCTAAAAAAGTATTCATCTTGTCTCTCCGCTCATTTCATTTTCCCAGCGCTCAAATTCAGGCGTATAGTATTTGATGCGCACCTTTTTAAACTCTCTCGTTGAGTATAGCGGTCTTTTGCTTTTATGTTCTATCTCTCGAGCTATGGACTCTATGACGGCGTTAGTCTCATCCGTCGTTTTTCCGTGAACCATCGTAAAGAGATTATATGGCCAATTTTTATATTTTGGACGAAGATAACAGTGACTCACGGCCGAAAACTCAGCCGCTTTTTTACCTATGCTCTCTCCCTTATCCGCATCAACATCCCAAACCACCATCGCATTGGCGTTAAAACCGGCTTTTCTATGATTTAAAATAGCGGCAAAGCGCCTCATGACGCCGGCGTTTTTCAATTCGTTCAAAGTCTTAAAAAGCGTATCGTAAGAGATGTTTTCACTCTCCACTATCTCTGCGAAGGGTTCATGACATATCGGAAGGTCGTATTGCGTTTTTCTTATTATATTATGATGAAACGGCGTAAGCTCCATCTCTTTGAACTCTCTTCTTGTAACCTTCTCTTTTTTGGCATCCTTTCCGGTCGTATCCAACTTCACGGCTATTTTAAACATTTTCAGAGTCGGAAGAATAATCGAGTCTTTCGCCCCGCTCTTTTTAGCCATCAACTCCACCGTCTTCTCAAGTCCCAATTTAGACTGAGGCGAAACCGCAAGCGTAAACCAGATGTTGAAATCATGATCTCTTTCGTAATTGTGCGAAACTCCGGGATGAGAATTTATAACCTCCACAGCCTTGTCGATATCCTCTTCCTCCACCATAAACGCGACTAGTGAAGAGCTGTAGCCGAGTCTTTTCGTATCGTAAATAGGAGAGATCTGCCTGATAATCGATTCTCTTTTCTGCTCTTTCAGCGTCTTTAATATCTCATCTTCACTTACATCGAGCATCTTAGCTATCTTTTCGTACGGATATCTGCTCAACGGGAAACTTTTTTGTATAATCGATAATAACTCAGCTGTTAACGCCTCTGACATATATAACCCTTTAAAAATTAAATGATAAAATTATACTTTAACAATTTCCCCCTTTTTTTGACCTGTATCAATTCAAATTTATCTCAAATCTGATAAAGTAGCCAAAAAGGAGAAACATTGAGTAAATATCTGGGTATTGCGCTTGCAACCGCATTTTTGTTTTTGGCGATCGTAGCTTTTATGCAAAGTCAACCCCAAAGCCGCGATAAAAGAGTCTATCATCTTCTACAGCCGTACATTCCCTACAAAATAGAGAAAAAAATGAGCGGACTTTTTATTAGAGATACGATAACCGACGAAAAGATCGAACCCTCTAATATGGAGGTCTATCATGTATTGGACAATCTTGAAAAAGCATGGGGTAAAAAACATTTGCGATTAAAAGAGAACACTTTGATAATCGTCGACGATACGAATAAAACCGTCGCGACCATAACTTTACAAAATGAAAAAGAGAGAGCTTATATCCACAATTTTTTCGGTCTTTAAAATCCATGCTCTAACTTTTTTATGCTATACTAGCTCAAAAATATCAGGTTGGATAAAAGTTGAAAAGTGCGATCGTTACGGGCTGCTCAAGCGGTATAGGTCTTAGCTGTGCAAAAAAGCTCCTTAGTATGGATTACAAGGTCATAGGTATCTCGAAAACCGTTGACGACAAAACGATAAAAGAGAAAAATTTCACGCCCTATATTTGTGATTTGTCGAATATGAAAGAGCTTGAAAAACTTGAAAAAGAGATCGGTAAAACCGAAATTCACACTCTTGTCAATGCGGCCGGAGTCGGTTATTTCGCTCCGCATGAAGAGTTGAGTCTAAAAAAAATCGAAAAGATGATCTTTTTAAACTTGAGCAGCGTTTTAATTTTGACGAAGATATTTCTTCGTACGCTTAAAAAAAACGGCGGATATATTTTCAATATAAGCTCTATCTGCGCGAAAGAACCGGCCGTTTTCGGAGCGGCATACGCCGCTTCCAAAGCCGGAGTCAGCCACTTCAGCGCATCACTTTTCAAAGAGGCTAGAAAAAGTTCGCTCAAAGTCATAAATATCGCACCCGACATAACCGATACCGCTTTTTTCGACGATCTACACTTCAAACCGACATCAGATCCGTTGAGTTATATCGATCCTAACGACATAGCCGATATCATCAAACATGTTCTGACCTCTCGAGAGGGAACCGTTATGACGGATATCACTCTGCAACCGCAACTTTTCAAACTTCAAAAGATCAAAAGACATTGAAAAAGATCAGAGTTTTCATAAACGGCTTCGGCCGCATAGGCAGAGTAAGCGCAAAAATATTAAGTCAGGAACCCGATGTCGAAATAGTCGGAATAAACGACCTATACGATAAAGAGCAAATGCTCCATCTTTTTCGGTACGATACGATCTACAAAGAATTTGATCGAGATATTTTAAAAAATACCCTCTTTTTCAAGGAACAAAATCCGAAAAATCTCAAAATAGAAGAACTTGAGATAGATATACTTCTACAATGCAGCGGAGTATATCTAAGCAAAAAAAGCAATGAAATTTTTTTGGAAAAGGGAGTTAAAAGAGTCATCGTCTCAGCCCCTTGCAAAGATAACACCAAAACCTTTATAATGGGAATAAACGAACATCTGTACGACGGTGAAACGATAATCTCCGCATCAAGTTGTTCAGCGAACGCCATAGTCACCGCATTGGCTCCGCTACAAAAAAGATACGGCATAAAATCCGCACAATTTAGTATGATTCACAGTTATACCGCCGATCAAAATCTACTCGATCTAAAACACTCCTCAAACGACCTAAGAAGAGCCAGATCCGCGAGTATGAACGTTCTTCCCCTTCAAAGTTCGGCAAGTAAAGCGGTCGAAAATATCTTAAGGGAGCTAAAGGGAAAAACCACCGCAATAAGCGTACGGGTACCTCTTGCATCTTGCACTTTTTACGACTTGACTCTTTTTTTAGAAAAAGACTCAAGCTATAAAAGTCTATACGAAATATTTAAAAACGCTAAATCCAACTATCTTGACATCACCGACAAACCGTGTGTCAGCAGCGATTTTATCAAAAATACGCACAGTTGCGTGATTGATATGGCATATACGACACAAATCAAAAAGAATCTTGTAAAAATCGGAGCTTGGCAAGACAACGAATACGCTTACGCCGCCAGACTTAGCGAACTCTCGCTACTAATAGCGAAGTCTCTCTAAAGTCTCAAGCTCCACCCTCTTATCTTCCGCAAACGGCTTGATTTTTTGAAGAATCTTCGTTTTTAATAGCGCTCTTTCGGTTTTATCAAAATGAGCCTCGCTTATAAGATCGCAACGAATAAATATCTTTTTGTTCTCTCTGTTATGAGAGATATAAATCTTTTCGAGAATCACTTTTTTACCGTTTATAACGAAACTATTTTTTTCCAACGCCTCTTTTATTCTCGCATCTTTCACCATCATAGAGAACGAAAAATATAGCGGTATAGAGATAAGCATAACGATTCCAAGGGATATCAAAAGTCCGTTTTTAGCTCTTTTTACCGGCGAAAAACCTAGTACCATAAATGTAAGAGCCGCCGCAAAAGCTATGCCCGCGAAGTTGGTTAAAAATAGTAAAAAAGCATTCATAAATATAGACCAGTCACCCCATCCCATACCTATACCGGCGGTAGAGAGCGGTGGAACTAACGCCACGGCGATAGAAACGCCGGCAAGCGAACCGACTATCTTTTGATTATTCTTTGCATAAGCCGCCGCTATCCCCGAAACGATAGCTACGATCAAATCAAGTAAAGATGGATGAAGACGCCCTGCAATCTCGGGTGTAATATTTTCAAAAGGTAAAAGCAGAGCCAAAACCGAAGATGCTCCAAGAACCAAAGCAATTCCCGTAATAACACTTTTTAGACCATGAACAAACAGATCCATATCAAACCGCAAAAGTCCCATCGAAAACGAAACTATCGGCTGCATCAAAGGAGCCAGAAGCATCGCACCGATAATGACGGAAGCGGAGTTTAAAAAGAGTCCTACAGTAGCCAAAATCGTACTTAATATCATAAGAGTGATAAAAGTGGAATTTGCCCTCGCCTCCTCTCTCAGAGCACTGAAAAGTTCTTGGTACTGTTTATTGTCGGCATGAGTGAAAAGAGGTATATGCGTATTTTTAGAATACTCCAAAGCATCTTTACTAACGGGAAGAGATCCTAACTTCACGACCTCTTTTTCATCACTTTGGCGAAAATTTTCCTTCTCCCAGAACTCTTCGCTCGCACAAAGTTTAACGGCCTTTTTATGCACGTCAAAAACTACGGGAGTCTCTCCGCAAACTTCGGCATCTATCTGTACGGGAAGGGGAGGTTTGCACTCGATCTCGAGTCTTTCGCTCAAAACTACCCCAGCAGCTTTGGGAAGATTTTTCGTACGTTTGAAGATAGCTTTGTACAGATACTCCAAATACTCTACGACCGAAGAAGGAGATATCAAAAGGGCGACCACTTTACCGTTACTAACGGACATAAACTCCTCTATTAAGTTCGACGCGCAGGAGTGATCGTCATGTTCTAATATAACTATACCGGTAACCGCGGTATTTATCTCTTGTTCTTTGTATGTCTTTATCGTTACATGAGACTTTTTAAGTCTTATGATCTTTTTAAAGCCCTGAAAAAGAGCTTTGAGTTTATTGGATCCGCCCTCTTTTAACATCGTCGTACTTATACTACCGTGAGGCGGCGCTTCACCTATCAAAGCGCCCCATAAAACTATCTCATCCTGACAGTAGATAAGATCGACAGGTTTCACCTCCCCTCTTAGAGCAACTTTCAAAGCTTTTACCGGATCTTTAGGTATCTCGAACGTCTGCCTCAAAAACTCTTGTTCGGCTCTAGCTATAAGAGCTATACTAAACCCGTAAATAAACGACTCCTCGAAGATTCTCTTTATCTCATTCTTCGTTCCGTAAACGATTACTTTATCGTTTTGCGTCGCTTCCTTGCTTTGTAGGAAATCGTTTATGTTCATAAAAACGAGATTCACGGCAAACTCGGAATGTCTAAAATGTATGTTTATATCTTCTTCGAAATCACAACCGTATACAAGATAGTTTTTAGGCATATCGTTCCTTTTATGATTTGGATAATTGTATCGAAATTAGAGTGATTTGAAACTGATAACATATGGATTACGAAAGATATATTTTATGTGAAAGAAGGAGATTTACCGCTAGATATAGATATATCCGCCGCGATAAATCGCTTCTTTAAAAAAAGATCGCGATGCGGCGGTTATCCGTCAATTACAACAACAAACCGTTTTTTTCACGGTTACTTTTTTATATTTTGTCGTGCACTTCTTGACACTTTTGTAGCAGACAATATTTCCGCAAGCGTCATATACCGGTTCGCATACGGTTTTACATGACTGATATGGAACGCATTTGGTGATAGTTTTGACACACTTGGTGACATTGCAACAATTTGTCGTACAGCAGTCGGCACTCGCACTCACACCGACTAGCAAAGCTATTGAGACCAGAACGGTTTTTAGATTTTTCATTTTTACCTCCTTAAAAAACCTATGTCATTATCATAACAACAAAACAGTAAAGAAAGTAATAATTATTTTACATAATCAACCTACTTAAGCGTATTTGGTAAATTTATTTTTTACCAATAAAATAAATAAATATATGCAAGAAACTATGCTAATAATACAGCTGTTTCAATCGATGCGATTTTATATTTGCAAATCACGCAAAATCATCTCTTTTTAAGCAGTATATAGATGAACAGACTCCCTCCGATCAAAGAGGTTATGATTCCGACCGGAATCTCCGAAATCGACGGTAAGACTCTAGCGACGGTATCGCAAAGCAGTAAAAATATCCCGCCGCTTACGAACGTTAGCGTTAAAAGTTCGTCTATACTCCTTCTCAATACTCTCTTAACCATATGAGGCACTATCAACCCTATGAAACCGATCGGTCCGGTTACGCTCACCAAAAGTCCGACGCTAAAGGAGATAACTATAAACAAAGTCATTATCTTTTTTTCCACGTCTATACCTTTTAAAAAGGCGAAATCGTATGAAACGGATATATATTTTAAAGTTCGGCGAAAGTAAAACGAAACGACCAAAAGTAAAACGGCACCCGTAAAGACGATAAATAGATCCCGATACCCGACCGTCAAAAGCGATCCCATCGTATATCGCAAAATCTGATAACTCTGTTCAAAACTACTCAAATAGTAAAATATGAGCAAAAAAGATGAATACAAAAAAGAGAGAGCTATACCCACCAGTACAAGTCTGGTCGTCGATATATCACCCAATCTTTTCGATATGAAATAGATCAAAAAAAGAGTAAAAAGCGCTCCTACGAACGAGAAGATCGTAATATACGAAATACCTAAAAACCCGCTCGATCCAAATCCCGCCAAAATAACCGAAGAAGCCCCGAGCGTCGCGCCTCCGGAGATACCTAGCGTAAAAGGAGTGGTCAAATCGTTTCTAAATATGTTTTGAAACAACAAACCGCTAAGAGAGAGTACTCCTCCGCTTAAAAAAGCAAGCAGAACTCGAGGAAACCGCACCTGTGTCAATATATGAAAATCGACTGACGAAGAGTCGAAGATCTTTCCGATATCCAAAGAGACCTTACCGAAAAAAGTGGATACGATTATCAACGAAAAAACCAAAAAAATCCAAAAATACTTCAAAGCTCTATCACCACGATATCATCCCTTTTTACGACACTCCCTCCAAAAAGCCGAAAAAGATTCTCTTTGTCGAAAAACTCGTCGCAATCATCATACAATCTCGCCCCGCTTTTTTGCATGAAGAAAATAGGATATCCCAACTTATAAGCAAACTGCAAATTGTGAGTTATTACTATCTTTTGTAAAAGCATATCGCCTTTTAAAATGTCGAAAACGGTTTTTACTTTCTTGGGATCGAGATTGCTAACCGGCTCGTCAAATACGGTAATCTCTCCGCCATGACATAGAGCCGAGGCCACAAGCAAAAGCTGAGCCTCTCCGCTACTTAGATCTTTGCAATAAAGATCTTGTTTCTCATATAATCCGCTTACGGTCAACGCCGATTCTATCTCACCCCTTATACGGCTAAGACGCAGATACTCCTTTACACTCACATAACTATCATATATCTGAAGTTTGGGAGGTATATAGTTTATCTTCAAAGCTCTCTTTTTATCACTTATTCTCTCGACATACTCACCGTCTATTTTAACGCTCTTTTTCGTTTTGTAGAGTGCACACATAATCTTTGCCAGAGTACTTTTTCCGCATCCGTTAGCTCCCATAATAGTGAGATTTCGATCTTTTTCCAAAGTTAAGGAGATATCTTTCAAAACCGTTTTATCACCGAATGCGAACCTATCTAAATCGACTTGCAGCATCTTTCAAAATCCTCTTGAAATCTTCTATAAACAAAACAACCCTTTGACTCGGCATAGAGGCGTATTTTTTATCGTTTATATAAATCGTACCTCTTTTTGCGGCTGTTACGGGCAATTTGCCCCAAACCTCAAGAAGTTGGTTTCTTTGGCGCGCATCATTTAAATCATGCGCTAAAATATAAATTATATCCGCATTTACCGCAACTACGCCTTCGTATGAGAGTATCGGCTGTTTATCGCTATTTGAGGCGACGGCGTTTTTATTTCCGGACGCTTTTACGATATCTTGAAAATACAAATTATTTCCGCTGACATATATCTCGTCTGATAGATCGAAACAGTTACCAAATACGATCAAAATTTTTTTATTTTCCACTATACCTTTTAAACTCTTTAAAGCCGAATCGATCTCTTTTATAATCCGCCGCGCTCTGTTTGTTTTGTCGATGATTTCGGAGATCTCCATAATGGCTTTTTTTATATCGTCCATCGTGGATATCGAAATAAGTTTTACTTTTATACCCAACTTCTGAAGTTTCGGTTTCAGCGAAAGGTTGTTTCTTTGCATCAAAACGAGAGTCGGTTTTTGAAGCATTATCTTCTCAAGCGAGACCGAAAAATATCCTCCCACTTTGGGCTTACTTTCCGACTCTTTCGGAAATGTCGAATAAGAGGTATTGGCCACTATCTCATCCCCCGCCCCTAGAGCGTAAACGATCTCGTTTATTGCGGGAGATAAAACCACTATTCTCTCTTTCGAATACGAATAGGGAGCAAACAATAAAAGAAGCGTTATTAAAAACGATTTCACCCTATTATCTTGCCTCGTATCTAAAACCGAGATAAAAAGCCCTTTTTGACGTCGCATATCCGCTGATCTGCTGATATCTTTTATCAAGAAGATTATCTATTTTCGCATATAATGAAAACTTCGGATCTATTTTGTAGTCCGCACTCAAATCAACAACCGTAAAACTCGGATACTCTCTTTGATCGACCGCAAAGGACGATTTTTCCCTCTTACCTAAAAAGTGTGCCAAAATACCGATATGAGCATCATCCACACCATAATAATCGAGTGTAAAATTGGCGCTGTTTTTGGCTCTTCTTGGTAATCTCTTATCATCTTTATCTTTAGCTTGAAGATAAGTATAGTTGAAACTATATATAATAGCCAAATCCTCCATGGCTCCTTCGTATGAGAGTTCCACTCCTTTTAGAGTACTTTCGCCGGCTATATTCGCATACTTGGAGGTAGTGAAATCATAATCTATTATATCCTCGACGGAGTTGTCGAAATAAGTGATTGCGACTCCTTTGTAATTTACGGTTACATCCCACCCTTTCGTCTTTTGGGGATTTAGCTCTTCGTTACCGACGTAAAGATCATGAAGTTGATAGAGCGTCGGAACATTGTAAGCAGTGGCATAATTAAAAGAACTCCATAATCCGTCTATCTTTTTATGTATATGTTTAATCCCGATCTTATAAGTGACCTTGTTTTCAAAAGCATCGAATTTATCATATCTCAAAGATTCGGTTAAAACTCCGGCACCGTCTATTAAACCGTCAAATTCGTTACTGTTTGTTAAAAAAATCCCCTCATTTTTATATGATTTATCGATCTTATTTTCATGCTCGAATCTTTTATAATCGACTCCGAAAGAGACGAAGCCGTCACTTGTGTAATCTATTTTCGAATTTATCCCGGTCTCATCGACACTTCCGTCAAAATTCGTACTATAACTTGAAACATACTCCCTACTAAATTTTGAGCGGTTGGCATAAATTTTCAAATCCGCGTTTGTAAATATATGTTTATATTTCAATCCGTAAAGCTTCTCTTTGATATTCGCTTTTGAAAGGGCATCGTTCGCGGCGGCGACGGCATCTTTGTCGTAACCGTCATATTCGTTTACGGCGTCAGTATAGTTGAAAAAACCTTCCACCCTATCTTTATCGGTTATATCGTATCCCAACTTTATATTCGAGGTCGTATTTTCATAACCGTCATCTTCAAAATCATCTACTTTCGCACCAGATGGTACCTTCGCGCTGAAACCGTCACTATCCAGCCTAACGACATCGAATGAAAAATCAAAACCCCCTCTTTTAAAAGCGCTGTTCAAACCGTATTTTTTGGTATTGAAACTGCCGTATTCTCCGAAAATAGAGACCGAAGTTGAATCTTTATACGCTCTTTTGGTTATGATGTTTATAACTCCGGCACTCGCATCGGCTCCCCAGACACCGGATTGAGCGCCTTTTAGTATCTCTATACGATCGATATCGTCGATCAAAATATTGGAAAAATTGGCACCACTCACTGAGGTCGGATCATTATACCTGACTCCGTCGATCAAGACCAAAACGGCTTTAGAATCAAAACCTCTTACTTTAACGGAACTACTTTTTCCAAGCCCTCCGTTTTGAAGAACCTGTATTCCCGAAACCGCTGACAACACTTGAGGAAGAGTGAAAAATCCTCTCTCTCTTATCTGTTGGGAAGTGATTATATCTATATTCGAAGTGACACTTTTTAAAGATTGAGTACTTTTTGAAGCCGTTACGACGATGGGGGCTACTCTGATTTGTGAAGAAAATGCCGCGCTGCAAAAGCACGAAACTAAAAAGATAGATAATTTTTTCATATGATTTTCCTTTATATTATATTTTTATTTTTGATAGATTTGATTTTGGTTGACGCTTTTCTTCTCGATATGAACATAAATCTTTTGATTTAACATATAAAGATCTTTTTCATATGCGAAGATCGAAGCGAAAAACTTTTGTATTTGTACATTTACGACACAAAGTAAAATGCCGAACATACTAAAGTAGTGTTTACACCCTTTGATCATCTTTTCCTCCTTACGTAAGATTTGTAAAACGTTATTTATTTTTGGATAAATTTTCCACACCCTTTCTCTTTCGTTCCGCCGAAAGTTTTCACCTCTCTTGCGGTACCGTTTCTAGCAATTTCGTTTCTTTTGCATTGATCTCTTTTGATGCACTCTTTGTTGTTGCATCCTACATCTTCCGGTACGCTCATAATATCTCCTTGAATTTTTTAGGAAAAGATTATATCAAAACAAAAGCACAATTCATAAAGGCGCGATATTTTAATTTTACTTTTTAAGCCGAAAGTACCCTAAACTTTCTCTCCAAAAAACCGATAATGTATATATTGCATATCTTGAAAAAGGGAAGTTTTAAAGTGATCGTAAAAGAATTCGAATTTGACGTTTTAACCGATAGCGCATCTTCCAGGGGATCACTCGTAGCGCTTGAAGAGAAGATAAACATCCCTTTTGAATTAAAAAGAGTTTTCTATATCTACAATCTAAACTCATTCGCTTCAAGAGGAGCGCATGCCCATAAAATCTCGAATCAAATTCTAATCTGCGTAAATGGCAGCTGCGAAGTTCTTCTGGACGACGGCAAAGAGAACAGATCCATACTGCTAAACAAACCTAACAAAGGTATCTTGCAAGAAAATATGATCTGGGGAGAGATGTATAACTTCTCCAAAGATTGCATACTAATGGTTCTTTCCGACACGCACTACGACGCAAACGACTATATAACCGACTATAACGAATTTTTAGAACTATGCAAAGCGGTCTCATGAACGTAAAAAGATACGACCGATCCTTTTATCGTATATGGAATGAATTTTTGGTAAACTCTAAAAATCGTCACTTTTTCTTCGACAGAGACTACCTCTCATACCATCAGGGTAAACTAACGGATCACTCTCTTTTGATATTCGACGAAGATGACAAGCTAACGGCGCTTTTTCCGGCAAATATCGAAAACACGACGCTCTACTCCCACGGCGGACTCACATTCGGAGGATTTGTCTTTAAAGAGAAGATAACCACGAAAAAGACGATAGATATCTTTAAGAGTGTTAAAGAGTATCTAAAAGAGCGGCGCGTCGAAAAAGTATATTATAAAGCTCTACCCTACATTCACCATATTAAACCCTCGCAAGAAGATCTTTACGCACTTTTTTTACAAAAAGCTACTCTAGTCAAAAGGGATATATCTTTGGTTATAGATCTAAATCAAAAGATTAGATACTCAAACGGAAGAAAATGGAGTGTAAAAAGAGCTCAAAAAGAGAACTTCTCCATAAATCGTTCATACGATTTCGACTCGTTTTGGAAGTTATTGGAAATAAACCTCGAAAACAGACATAACTCAACTCCGACACATTCGGTCGAAGAGATAAAATATCTTTCATCCAAATTTCCGAATAATATAAAACTATATACTTTGACAAAAGAGAATACTCTCGTTTGCGGTGGCGTAACTTATGAAAACTCGACCGTTACACATCTGCAATATGTAGCCAATTCTCCATACGGAAAAGAGCTTGGTGCGCTGGATCTTCTCATAGATCGTCTCATACGAATGAGCAAAGAAGATAAACGCTACTTCTCGTTCGGTACGAGCAGCCGAAAAAAAGATAATAAGTTAAATTACGGACTCATCGACCAAAAAGAGCGTTTTGGCGCCAGTTGCGTAGCGTACGATCACTATGAATGGAAAATATCATGATAGAGTTTTTAAATCTGAGATCACTCAACAAACGATACGACCGAGAACTTTTCGAAGCGGCTAAAAGAGTCATCGAAAGCGGCTGGTACATACTGGGAAAAGAGGTCGCGCAATTTGAAAAAAGTTTTGCCGACTATTGCCAATGCGATGAAGCCGTAGGCGTCTCAAGCGGTCTTGACGCACTCACACTGATCTTCGCCGCTTACAAACGGATGAAAGTCATAAGCGACAACGATGAAATCATAGTTCCCTCAAACAGCTATATAGCCTCCGTTTTATGCCTCGTACAAAACAATCTCGTTCCCGTCTTGGCGGAACCCGATCCACATACCTACAATATCGATCCTAAAAAGATAGAAGAGAAGATATCGCCGAAAACAAAAGCGATTTTAGCGATCCATCTATACGGCCAATGTGCGAATATGTACGAAATAAATAAAATAGCGAAAAAATATAATCTCAAGGTAATAGAAGATGCGGCACAAGCTCACGGCGCCACCCATTTTGGCAAAAAAAGCGGCAGCTTATCCGATGTCGCCGCCTTTAGTTTTTACCCTTCCAAAAATCTCGGAGCTTTCGGAGACGCAGGTTGCGTAACTACAAACGACAAAAAATTGGCCAAAACGATAAGAACTCTTAGAAATTACGGCTTCAAAGAGAAAAACCAAGCTCTTTACAAAGGCTACAACAGCAGACTCGATGAACTTCAAGCCGCAATGTTGAGCGTAAAATTGAAGTATCTCGATGAAATCAATGAAAAACGCTCGAATATAGCGAAGAGATATCTTCAATATATCGACAATCCCAAAATCACCCTTCCGAAGACTTTATCGCAAAACACTCATGTATGGCATCTATTCGTAATAAGAACAAAAGAGAGAGAAAAACTTAAAAAACATCTTCTTGCAAACTCGATCCAAAGCTCCGTACACTATCCCTTACCTCTTCATAAACAGGAAGCTTTCAGCGAATTAAATCATAAATCGTTTCCTATTAGCGAAAAAATCCATAACGAAGTTTTAAGCATACCGCTTTACGAATCGCTAAAAAACGATGAGATCGAATCGATCATAGAAGCTTTGAACGCTTTTTAAAAATGTCTTTTGAACACTTTATACAAATTCACCCGCATACTAAATTTCATAACACCCATATATAAAAGAAATTTATCGAATCTGTAGAAGTCGTCTCTAAACGAAAAAAGCACTTTTTTGCTATCTTCGAGCAATCTTATGAAATTTTCGTTTTTAACGGAACTCATATTGGTTTGATGAATTCTATAAGCACTCACCTTTTCGTCTATAAATCCGATAAGAGATTTAGAAGCGAGTTTTAGATACAGATGAAGATCTTCCATATAGATCTCCTCATCATATCCTCCGTACTCCTCGTAAAATCTCTTTCTTATCATAAGAACAGGCCCGGGAAGAGCGAAATTCGTTAAAAACTCTTTTCTTATACCCTCATCGCTAAAGAGTCTCTCTCTTCGCATATGACGAAACTTGAAAAGTGCGCTGGAGCTTATCGTATCGCCTTTTGCGTCTATTACGATACAATCGGCAAATACCGCATGTTTTCGTTTATGTTTTTTTAAATATTCATATCTCTTTCGTATTCCGCCTTCAAGCAGATAATCGTCACTTCCGAGAGTGACTATAAATTCACCTTTCGCCATAGAGACCAATTCGTTTAATGTTTTCGTCAATCCTCTATTTTTTCTGCTTTTATAGTTGACGAATATAAGGTCGCCGTTTTCATCGATCCACTCACGAATCATCCTATCGGTATCGTCCGTCGAACCGTCGTCGATAACTACGATCTCTTTGTTTGGAAAATCATCGTTCAATACGCTATCAAGAGTACGTTTTATATACTCTTGATGATTGTACGCCGGTATCAAAACCGAGACTAGTGCCATAGCGTTTCTACTTTACACTCGCGAAAGATCCGCCTTGCGGTAAAAAATGCGTCTGTGACCAATCTTCATTGTTGCTCTCCATATAGAGGTTGAAACCGTTCCCTTCGGGCAGGTTTATTCCCGCTCTATCTACGGATATTCTCATAGCCACTTTACCCTCTTCTCTCCATGATCTCACATAAAGAGGCTGAACATATACCCATCCCCATATATTTTGCTTGTTCGAACGATACAAAATACCATCTTCTATCATATAATCGGCTCCAAAACCCGGAATATCGGGATTTTTATAACCGGTCGTCGCATTTGAATCGGTATCAAGATATATCTGCATATATGGATCGTAAGCGACCGCCCAAACGTATAACTCGATCGCCGTATCGCTTTGGCGGACGGCGATTGTCTGTTCTTTATACTCTTGCGAAGCTAAAATCGGAGCGTCGTTGATGGAGTATTTTGTGTTGTCAACAACCAATTTCGTATAGTTTTGAGGCGACACCACTACCGGAATCCATCTCTTATCAAGCGCTTGCGCACTTACGGAAAACGGCTGAAACTCTCCGTTTTTTTTAAATAACTCCTTATTCAATCTAACGATATCCTCCTCACCCAGTCGGGTTATGGCGGATACTTTAGCGTTTTCTCCGCTCATCTCCCGCCAATTCCATACATTCGCGTCCAAAGATCTATAAAGTTTGTTGTTTTCTACGATATACTCGGCTCCACCCTCACTTTTGTACCCGGTGGAAAATGAGTTGTCGGCGTCAATGATAAACTGCATATTCGGCGCCGTTGATTTATGCTTGAAAACGAAATATACATATTTGGATGTTACTTTGACCGTAAACTTCTCGGAAGAATCCGAAATATCAAAGTCGGTCGTTTCGTATTCAACATCCTCATCTACCGAAAAATCCGATCTATTCTCTCTTTGCCCATCATCCCGTACATGTTTTGCCGGCTCTTTATCCATCGGATTGTTCATGTATTCGAAAAAACTATCCGGCGGCACTCTATCTTTACCGCATCCCGTTATAGACAACAAAACGACCGAAACCAAACTTAAAATTATACTTTTTTTCATAATATCCATCTTTCACGAAATTTTTTTTCATAAATCCATATATCAATATCGGCAAAAATTTTAAAAATTAAATATAGAGCGTTACAAACTTTGCTTCATAAAATAACTTTATTATTTTATTTCAAGAACAACAATAACTGGATATACTAATTATTACACCATTCTTAAAGGAGAAAAAAATGAGTAAACTCGACGATAAGATCGACTCATATCGACAAGAAGCTAAAAAATTGGGGCTGGATCTTAGTGACGATCTTATAGCGAAAGTGACAAAAGGGCTCGGACCATCTATTTACAAAAAAGATGCCGAATCGGTCTCTTGCTCGCAAGCAAGCGAACTTGAGACCATCAAAAAAAACTTCTTAAGAAAAAAACTCTCGATAACGGACGATGATGATAAGCTCGACGCCGCGATCAAAGAAGTTTGTGAAGAGATGGGCACTTCGAACAAAAATAAAAAAAGAGCTCTCTTCTACGCCCTTTTGACAAAGAAATTTTCGAAACAGAGCGTTTACGACGCTTAAAATCCGCAGGCTAAAACCTGCGGTCAATTCCGCCTATATAGACTCTCTTCGCCTCTTTCGTATGCAAAAGCACCTCGAGTGCAAGATCGTTCTTTGAAGCTTTATCGGGAAGTTTGAGAATGATGATATCCGCATCGAAATTTTTACCTATCTCACCGCTCTCTCTTTTCAAACTTTTAGCCCCCTCTTTAGTTGCACCGATCAATAATTTTTTGGAGAGTTCGTAAAGATCTACATTCGCATGCATAAAAAGGGCGGTACGCATCTCGTCCCAAAGATTTAACGAGAAGTTCGAGCTTAGCCCGTCGGTACCGATAGTAAGGTTTCGTACTTTGTAGATATCCAAAATACCGTTGCCCAAAAGCCTGTTCGAAACGGGACAATGAGTGATATATCCGATATTTTGCATAAGTCTCAACTCTTTTTCGTTCGCGTAAACGGCATGTGTGAAGAGTGTATGAACACCTCTAAAAAGCTCGATATACGAGATCGGATCGTTAACCGGTTTGGAACCTGGTAAAAACTCTTCGAAAAAAGCGGCGAAATCTCCCTCCGCTTTATCGATCCACTCTCTTTCGGCTCGACTCTCCATAAAATGCGTCGAAACTATCATCTTCTCGCTTTTAGCTATATCAAGAACCTTTTTAGCAAGCAGTGGATGCGTAGAGTAAGGACTGTGAATCGATACCGCCGGAACAAAACTCTTTTTCGAATATTTTCTACTCTCACTCAAACGACTTTTAAAATCACTAAAAAGAGCGTCTACCATAGCGGGATTTGAACCTAAAATTTCATTGAAATAGATCACGTTCAAAGGTGTTTGAACGCAAGATTTCAAATCGGCTCCGAAACTACTTATGGCACCGATCGTAGTGGTTCCCGATCTTAACATATTCAAAAGAGCGTCGAATATACACTCATCGGAGCACTTTTTGATCAACTCTTCGCGATGAGATATGACACTTTTAAGCCAAGTAATAAAATCACCGTATTTTAGCGTAGTTTTATTTGCCGAAAACTCCAAATGCACATGAGGATTTACAAGTCCGGGCATCAAAACCGAATTCTCTCCGGCATCTATGAAAAGTGCGTCGGAAAATCTGTCCCGAAGCTCTCTTTCGCCGCCGACGGCAACTATTTTATCGTCGAAAGCCACCGCACTATTTTGCAAAATATCGAATTTCTCATTCATCGTCATTATAAAGTCCGCTCGCAATATAGTCATAAACTTATCTCCTTTTTATTCTTGAATAATATTAATGTAGATATCCTTTAGGGCAAATTGGCTAAAATGAGCCGTTAATAAAACTCAAAAGGAAAAGAATGAAAATAGTCGTTATACAAGGACCCAACTTAAATATGCTCGGACTAAGAGAACAAAATCTATACGGACCGATGAAGCTGGAAGATATTCACACACAGATGGAGACTTATGCGAAACAGAGCAATCATGAGATAGAATTTTTTCAATCTAACCTTGAAGGTGAAATCGTCGATAAAATTCAAGAGTGTATGGGAGACGCCAACGGTATCATCATCAACGCGGCGGCATATACTCATACCTCCATCGCCATAAGAGATGCCATAAAAGCGGTACAGATGCCGACTATAGAAGTGCACATAACAAATATCTACGCCAGAGAAGAGTTCAGACACAAAAGCCTCATCGCACCGGTATGCTCCGGACAAATCAGCGGTTTCGGCCCTTTTAGCTACCACCTCGCCATGGTAAGCATGATACAGATTTTAAGTGAGATTCAAGCTATGCAAGAGGCTCAAGCACAAGCTCAAAAGCAGCCCAAAAACCAATAGCAAAATCATGACCAACTTTATCCTCAAAGATGAAAACGCCGTATATTACGAATGCGGTTTCTCATGTGATAACGAACTATATCTGAAATTCGGTGAAGAAAGTTTCTTTATCACGGATGCACGCTACACGACGGAAGCGAAACAAAAGATCAAAAAAGCCAAAGTCGTAGAAGCCAAGAACCTCTTTGAGGAGGCGGCAAAGTTACTGCAAAAATATAAAATAAGAAAACTTCACTTCGATCCTATCGAGCTTAGCGTAAAAGAGTTGGAAACTCTAAAAGAATCAAAATACACTTACTTCGAACAAGCTCCCGACTTCTCGAAGAAAAAAAGAATCATAAAGACGAATAAAGAGATCAAACTTATCAAAGAGGCGGCACGATTGACGAATAACGCCTTCGATCAATTCTCCTCCTATCTAAAACGCCACGGACTCGGTAAAAATGAAAAAAGGCTATTTTTCGAGTGCTGTGCAAAATTAAGCGACTACGGAGAATACGAGCTGAGTTTCGAACCGATCGTAGCTATAAACGAAAATGCGGCGAAGCCTCACGCTTTGGCTACGAATAAAGAGCTTAAAATCGGTTCGCTAATCCTGGTGGACGCTGGAATGAAATACGAAAGATATTGCAGTGACAGAACTAGAGTAGCGCAATACAATCAAGATATATCTTTTGATAAAAAAGATCAGAGTTTTCTCTCCTCAAAACGTCAAAAAGTTTACGATACCCTATTGAGAGCGCAAGAGAGAGCCATCAAAGCGGCGAAACCCGGCGTAAAAGCTTCCAGCATCGATAAAGCGGCTAGAGATGTGATAGAAAAAGCCGGATTCGGAAACTACTTCGTACACTCTACCGGACACGGCGTGGGACTGGATATTCACGAACTTCCTATCATCTCCTCCAAATCACAAACGATTATCGAGGAGAATATGGTCTTTACGATCGAGCCTGGTATCTATTTGCCCGGAGAATTCGGCATACGTATAGAAGACATGGTGCGAATAGCACACACCAGAGCCGTTTTGCTTTAGATGTGAAAAAAAGACTCTCAAAAGATTTGACACTCTATTTCGAGAAAAATTTTCCGTATCGAAATGTCGTAAAAAGCGCAAAAAGACATACCGCACTTCTTGGTATAGGATCGAATGTAGGAAATAGCCGAAAGAGGTTTCAAAAACTCTTTTTATATTTGCGAAAAAACTGCCTCGTGGATATAGTGGAAACTTCTCCTATACTCAAGAATCCCCCTTTCGGATTTACGGAGCAAGATGATTTTTTCAACTGCGTTTTTTTGATCAAAACGAACCTTTCACCTTATCGACTCTTGCGCTTTACTCAAAGAGTCGAATATATCTTTAAAAGAAAAAGAGTTTTTAAAAATAGTCCCAGAACTTTAGACATCGATATAATAGTTTTTGATAAAATAGCTATTAATAAAAGGCATTTGACACTTCCGCATCCGAAGTTCAGCGAGCGTAAAAGTGTACTCATCCCGTTATCTTATCTCAAAAGAGGGCTATATGAAACTTTACACATTCACGGCACCTACTCCCGCACAGGCGCTAAAAAAGGCTCAGCGCGCCTGCGGCGAGGAGGCGCTAGTTGTCAGTACTAAACAGATCAAGAAAAAGACACTCGCCGAAGAGGGGCTTTATGAAGTGGTCGTCGCCGTAAAAGGTACGAAAAAAGAGCCTCAAAAAGTACGAAAAAACGATGATATCGGCTTTGACGATGAGATACTTCTGAACATATCAAAGACCGCCCGCCAACTCTCCGATCTTCAATCCGAGAAATCCCATGAGAGTGATTCGCAAATCGTCGAAACTATAAAAAACGAAATAAAAGAAGACGAATACAAAGTTTTAAAAAGCGATATAGCACTTCTAACAGACAAGATCAAACTTCTACAAACTATGCTGTGGGATCAAAAAACACAATCAAGAGAAGTTGATATTCCACCCGAATTTGCGGAAATTTACGACATAGCGAAAAAAAGCGGCATTGATAAAGAACATATAAAAGCCATATTGGAAGAGACTTTGGCGCATATGCCTCTTCATATGAGGCAAAACAGCACCACGATAAAGCGATATTTTCAAGTTTTACTAAAAAAATTGATCCCGGTAAGAATCGAAAAAGAGATTCCCAAATCTAAACAGAAAATCATGATGCTTGTCGGCTCGACGGGAGTCGGAAAGACTACGACGCTTGCGAAACTCGCGGCAAGATACTCTATACTGGAGTATCGCTATAAAGTCGGAATCATCACTCTTGATACTTATAGAATCGGTGCCGTGGAACAACTCTTTCAATATGCGCAGATGATGAAACTCCCCTTTGAAGACGTAATAGATATAGAGGATTTTAAAAAAGCTCTTGACTCTCTCTCTTACTGCGATATCATTCTAATAGATACGGTCGGCAGCTCCCAACATGACAGAAAGAAAATAGAAAAACTCGCAGCTTTTTTAACGCAGACAAATCATCCCATAGATGTCAGTTTAGTCGTTTCGGCTTCCGCAAAATACGATGATCTGAAGGATATATATAAAAATTTCTCTTATTTGGATATAGATACTATGATTGTGACGAAATTCGACGAAACATCTAATTTCGGCAATATCTTCTCCTTGATTTATGAAACTCAAAAACCGATCAGTTACTTTTCTACCGGACAAGAGGTTCCTGATGATATAGAGACGGCAAACGGAGATTTTCTGATAGAGTGCCTTTTTGACGGATTTCGCCATAAGGTAAACGCATGACCCACACACAGGCGTCGAAACTGCACAATATATTAAATAATACGAACAAACGACAATCAAGTCAACCGGATACGAAGATCATCACGATAACAAGCGGCAAAGGCGGCGTAGGAAAAAGTACTTTCACGGCAAATATCGCTTATCTGCTCTCTCAAATGAATTATAAAGTCGGGGTATTCGACGCGGATCTAGGACTTGCCAATTTGGATATAATTTTCAACGTCAAAGTGCAAAAAAATCTTCTTCATGTTTTAAAGGGAGAATCTTCTCTTGAAGATATCGTCATAAATATAAACGATAATCTTTTGCTCATTCCCTCCGAAAGCGGAGATGAGATCTTTGACTACAATACGAAAGAAATAATCGATCGTTTTGCGAAAGAGGCGGCTTTTTTGGACGGTCTTGATTTTCTTCTCATCGACACGGGCGCCGGAATCGGTAAAAACGTTCAAACTTTCTTGAAACAATCGGACGAAATAATAGTCTTAACCGTTCCCGATCCCTCGGCTATAACGGATGCGTACGCCACTGTCAAAGTGACAAACTCTTTTCATCCCGATATAAATATGGCTTTAAACATGACAAGAAACGAAAAAGAGGGAGAATTAATTTTTGAGAAAATTCAAAAGGTGGCGCAAAACAATATAACAAATCCGCCGAGCCTACACTATCTAGGATCCGTCAGTCAGGATCCGGTTATAACTAAAAGCTCAAAATATAGGGTTCTCTTTTGCGAGGAGTATCCTAATAATCTCTGCTCATACGAACTATCGCTCATCACTTCAAATCTCTTACAAAAGTTGGAACACAAGGTGCTTTTACCTCCTCAAAGAAAGAGTTTCGCTCTGTTTATAAGACGAATTTTAGATCACTTTTAGGAATCACTATGCAAATCAACTTCGATCAAGAAAAAGCATCATACTTTATGACACTGCAAAGTGTACTCGAAAACCACAGCTTAAACGAACTCACGCAAGACGAGATCACTTTTTTACAACTCTATTTTTTAGAAAAACTCTCTATAAAAGAGATCAGCCGATTAACCGGAAAAGATCATCTTTATATAAAATCGTTATCGGATAAATTTAAACTCCAAAGTATGTTATAATACCCGTATCAAATCTCATGATACGGGTAGAAAATGAAAACGATTACTCTCTTTACGCTATTTTTTGTACTTATACTCGCATTAAACTCTTGCGGCTCCTCAGGAGACGATAAAAATGACAACTCAAACGGCTCACAACAAGTAAAGGATGAGGAATCGTCTTATCCAAAGAGCGATCAAAAAAACATTTACGAATGTGACGCCACAAAAACGACTGAAAACAGGTTTTCAGATACCTTCGTTACTTACGGTAAAGAGGATATTAGATATGAGGATTCGAAAAATTATTCCTCTCTTAGCGTGAAAGATATAGAGGATATTTTCAACTATGCCAGAGCTTTGGATCCAAGTATCTCTAACGATAAGAAAATGACACTTCCTTCACAGCGAATATGGGATGAGATGGATGCCGGTCAAAAAATACTCTATCTCGCAAATTCGGAAAGATGCGCCAGAGGAATAAGACCTTTTGAGGGTATAGACACCACACTTGAAAACGAGGTGGTCAAGCCGTATGCCGATTATATCTCGACACATATCGACGACTTTGAAAAGGATCCCCACAACGCGGACGGAAAAACTCCGCAAGAGAGAATAGAGTCTTCCACCGATTTGAAGCTTGGAACGAATATGCAGTCTCTGTTTGAAAATATCGCAACTTTCGCGGTCGGTTCGAGTATCGACTATCAAATCGTATATGAGAGTGAGGCGAAAGCCGTTTACGGTTGGATGTACACGGATAAATCGCAAAACTACGGACATAGAAAATCCCTACTAGTTACAGGATTGATCGACGACTCCGCAAAAAAGGACGAAGAGGGCATAATAGCCGCTTACACCGCCCAAAGTGAATATGAACAAAACGGTCTTTACTGGAGAAGAACATTTTGCGTTATGGATGGAGTCGATCCGACATCAAGCTGGGATAACGATCTTGAAAATATTAAAAGAGTTCCGCTTTATCGCTAAAAATTGGCACATTAGTTGCTTTTAAATTTATTAGTAAAACAGAAGATTTCTACATAAGGAATATAATAGAATATTTTTAGTAATATTTAATATATTGAATTTAAAGGGATGGCTTGAGAAGTGAAAACTATGTGGCGTTTTTTACCGTCAGCGGATTTTTCATCGGTCTGGTATTTTCTATCCTTAAATTCGACGAACTTTACGATATTCTTCTTTATACCGTGGTAATCACTCTGTTTTTCTATCTGTTTATCCATGTGGTTTTGATTTTTTATCTCGGTGTCATAGACAACACCATCTCCTTTTTCGATAAAGATGAGTTTGAACTCGACTGTAACGCGCAGATCAAACAGATCAAAGAGAGGGAGAATCAGATCAATGCAATGCTCAAAGCCATTCATGGTAACGACCAACAAAAAGAAGGAGTTTAATATCTATGAGTTGTAAAAATCCCGCAACAAAAAAGATCTGTTATGAAGAGAGTAATGAGATAGTTATCCAATATCTACCTGCGGTTAGAGCTATGTCATTTCGATTAAAAGAGAGGCTGCCTGCATCTGTTGATGTAAACGACCTGATATCAATAGGCATAGAGGAGATGGTCAAACTCTCAAGAAGATACGACACATCTCAAAACGACTCTTTTTGGGGATATGCAAAAAAGAGAGTTTATGGTTCAATGTTAGACTACCTAAGGAGTCTTGATGTTATCAGCAGAAACAACAGACGACTAGTAAAAGCCATTGATGTAGAGATAGGAAAACACCTCAGCGAAAATGCAACCGAACCGGATGACCACACTCTTGCAAAAAGACTCGGTGAAAGTGTAGCAAAGATCAGAGAAGCAAAAGCCGCTTCGCAGATAGCCACAAATGTTCCGTTGAACGAACAGATAGTTTCCGGACATGTAGAAAATCATGTAGAAAAAAAGATAGAACAAGATCAACTCATAGAATCCATAAAAGAGATACTAACAACTCTCTCGACAAGAGAACAGACCATAATAGAGCTCTACTACTTCGAAGAGCTGAATCTCAAAGAGATAAGCATGATCTTGGAGATTAGCGAATCAAGAATTTCTCAACTACATAAAAAACTGATGAAACAGTTAAGAGAGAGATTGGCAGGATAAATGGCGGATATTCTTAGCCAAGACGAAATTGACGCTCTTTTAGAAGTTGTCGATAGCGACGAAGAAAATATCGAATCTCCGGACGCTTTAGCGGAAGTTCAAAGTGAATCCAAGCAAGTCATGCTCTATGACTTTAAAAGACCAAACCGCGTTTCAAAAGAGCAGCTTCGCGCCATAAAAGGTATTCATGACAAAATGTCAAGAAACCTCTCGTCACAAATCTCGACGGTCATGAGATCTATCATAGAGATTCAGCTTCAATCAGTCGATCAAATGACTTACGGTGAATTTTTGATGTCTCTTCCAAGTCCGACCAGCTTCAACATCTTCTCTTTAAAACCGCTTGAAGGAAGCGGAGTTTTGGAGATGAATCCCTCAATCGCGTTTCCGATGATAGATAGGATATTAGGCGGCAGGGGCGACTCATATGATGTGGAGAGGGAATTGACCGACATAGAATCGAATATCCTCGATACCGTATTAAGAATCGTTATGCAAAAACTAAAAGATGCTTGGGGTTCGGTAATAGAACTCTATCCGTTGGTAACTTCAAAAGAGTCAAGCCCCAATGTCGTACAGATCGTAGCACAAAACGAGATCGTCATCATGGTCGTACTCGAACTTACAATCGGAGAAACGAGCGGGATGATAAATATCGCCTATCCCGTAATCTATCTTGAATCAATCCTCTCCAAACTTGCAAATAAAGATATCATGATAGGAGAAGCCAGCAGTAAAAAGAGCAGAAACACGGAATTAAAAGAGTTGGTAAAAAGAGCGGATATAACACTTGACTCGATTTTGGGCACTACTCATATATCTATAAAACAGCTTTTGGAACTCGATATCGGTGATGTAATCAAACTAGACACTCCTTCAAGCGACAAGGCGACGATTTCGATAGATAATAAAGAGGTTTTTGAAGCGAAAATGGGTGTTCACAGACACCATAAGAGTATGCAAATCACTTCACTTATCAAGAACGATAAAGATGAAATTAAGGAAATTCTGCAAAAATATGAAAAAGCGAAAAAAGAGCGCCTGCAAAAATTAAAAGGTAATGCGATAAATGAATGATTTTATAAAACTTCTCGAGCAAGAGAGTATCTCGGTTATAGAGGGGCTTACCGGTCAAAATGCCGTACTCTCCTTAAAGGCGCAAAGCGATATAGACGATGAGAGTAAATTTAAAACTCCTTGCGCCGTATCGTCCGTGTCATCCGAAAAAGGAGAGTTGTCGCTCTCTTTCGAAGTCTCTTTAGCTACGGCTCTTGGAGATCTGATGTTAGGAGGAGAAGGAGAGACTCAAGAGAGTATGAACGATGACGATCTTGATGCGGCAAAAGAGATCGTCTCGAATATTTTCGGAGCGCTTTCTACAACGCTCTCGGCTCAACCGGATCTACCAAATCTTAATTTCTCTGTAGAAGATATAAAACTATACGAAGATAAAAGCCCATCTTTGAGCTCTTTTGCCAAACTTTTCGATATAGAGTTTCAAGTGGCGTCCGTCACGGCACTGATGCAAATAGCCGTCGATAAAGATTTTATCTTAAACTTCGAAGCGAGTAACGATGAAACACCCCAAAAGAGCCAACCGCAGATTGAAAACGATTCTTCATCTGCAAATTTAACCGAAGAAGAGCTCAAAAACATTTCTCTCATCATGGATGTGCAGTTACCCGTGCGGGTGAGAATCGGTACAAAAACCGTACTTTTAAAAGATGTCCTAAATATGGACATAGGATCGGTCGTAGAACTAGATCAGTTGGCAAATGAACCTCTTGATGTGCTAATAGGAGAAAAAATCATCGCAAAAGGCGAAGTTGTCATAGTTGACGGAAACTTCGGCATACAGATAACTCAGATCGGAACACCGAAAGAGAGATTATCCCAAATTAAATAGATAGATAAAGTCAACTATAAACAAATTTTAGATATCTTTGCTTTATGAAAAAAGTATTAGCAGCCCTTAGCGGGGGAGTGGATTCGACTGTAGTCGCCTATCTTTTGCAAAAAGAGGGGTTTTATGTAGAGGGAGTTTATATGAAACTTCATGACAATCCCCCCTATCACGAAAAAAATATCGAAAATGTCAAAAAAGTCTCTTCGTATCTGGGTATAAAATATCACATCTTAGATCTGCAAGATCGCTTTGATGAAGCGGTATTTTCTCCGTTTGTAGAGACATACAAAGAGGGACTGACACCAAACCCTTGCGTACTTTGCAACAGAAACATCAAACTCGGAGCTCTTTTGGAATTTGCTAAAGAGAGAGGATTTGACTACCTCGCGACGGGGCATTATGCAAAAAATAAAGATGGTTTTATTTACGAAGCTACGGATAAAAGCAAAGATCAAAGCTATTTTCTCTCAAATGTCAAAAAAGAGGCGCTGGATTTTGTCCTCTTTCCTCATGGCGACAGATACAAAACCGAAGTCAAAGCTATAGCCGAAGATATCCCCATCCTGCAAGAGATAGCAAGACAAAAAGAGAGCTCGGAGATCTGTTTCGTAGAAGATACCTATCTTGATATCTTAAAAGAGCATACAAACATAGATCTGCCCGGAGATGTAATGGACAAAGATGGAAACATCGTCGGAACACACAGAGGTTATATGCACTATACGATCGGTCAAAGAAGAGGTTTCACTCTAAAAAGAGCTCATGATCCGCACTATGTACTGGATATAGACGCTAAAAATAACCGTATCGTTGTAGGGCTGAGAGATGAGTTGAATATTTGTGAATTCGAAGCGAAAGATCTAAATATGTTCATTGAAGACAAAACTTTCGAAGCCTATGTAAAGATAAGATACAGAAGCCCAAAAACCCCCTGCCTCGTAACTATAAAAGACAATTTGGCGAAAGTCGAACTTTTGGCGGATGTCCAGGGATTGGCTCCGGGACAAGCCGCCGTCTTTTACGATGATGAAAAAGTGCTCGGATGCGGGTGGATTGTGTAAATTAAACTCTCTCCGTAGTTATTGCTTCAAGCAGTTTTTCAAATCCGACTTTACTTGATTTCTCCACACTTTTGAAAAGTTCTAGTCCTCTCTTTTGATTCTCAACGTCCTCTTTGGCAAAATGTTCGATCGCTTTTGCTAAACTTTGATGTACGTTAACATGCTCTTTTGATATCTCGTTTACGACCGAGTGTCTGTTTTTGAATTTCGTCTTTTCGATAGTTTGAAACCATTTACCGAATCTGCAACTATTTTCATCCGCAACATGTACTTTTTCACCCTTCAAAGCGGCTTTATAGCCGGTTAATTTTAGATTTATATGATCGATTTTTCCATTGCTGACTTGGATCTCATCGGTTACGTTCGCTGTTTCTGAAGTGATCTGAGTGGTATTTTGCTGAAGGTAACTTACATTTTCTCTAAATGCCGAGAGAATCTCCATAATCTTCACGGACTCTTCACTAAAAGTTTCGCTTATGGTTATGATAGTATTTGAATTTTGTTTCAGTCCGCTTATGTTGATCTCTACCTCTTGTGTGGCTTTTTGAGTTCTCTCGGCCAGTTTTCTAACCTCATCCGCAACAACCGCGAACCCTCTTCCATGCTCACCCGCACGAGCGGCTTCTATAGCCGCATTCAATGCCAAAAGATTCGTCTGATCGGAAATATCTTTGATCAAATTTATAATCTCCGCTATCGACTGCACGGAGTCGTTTAGAGTCGTGGAGTCGTCTCTTAGCTGTTCAGTGTATTGCTGTATGTTTTCGACGGAACCGCCGATCGTTTCGGTTTGGCTCTCGACCTCGTTTACCCTAGATAGCGTCTTATCGTTCAATTCGTTAATATCGCTTAGAACTATTAGATTTTGCTCGATCGTATGCTGCAAAAAATTAACTCCGTCTTCATAACTCTCGATAAGAGTCTGCAATAAATCTTCTCTGATTTTAAGCTTTTGCTTTTGATCGTCGTTGTTTTGATACGAAAGAGCGCTTTTAAGCTGTGCTATCTCATCTTTTAAACGACTATTTTCGCTTTGCAATGCCTCTATCGTATCATTTTCAGCTTCCGCTACCGCGCTATCTGATCTTTTTTTACCGAACATAATATAATACTCCTTTTTGTATGTACTTAGTAACTATATCGGTAAAATAAGAAATAGTTTTAATTAGAGATAAAAAATCAGAGAAATATTAAGAAGCATCAACTCCTGCATCTCGATAAAAAAGCCCAACCCGTCACCGTTTAAAAAACCGATATTTCTCGATATCCATCCGTATAAAAAGATCCCCCACAAAAAAATTGAGACTATCATAGCCGGTGCGAGATAGATTCCGGTAAAAAAAATCAAAGCGGCAACCGGTAAAAAATAGTGATACTCAATTCCCTCTTGCATAAGAATAGCCAGCTTCGACTCTTTATGAAAAGAGCCGTATTTCAAAAGTACAACGGCACAAAAACGGCTTAAAATAACGCTAATAATAAAAAATGAAAATAGAGAGTTATACAAAATATACGAAATCGCCGACACTTTGAAAAAAATAAATACAAACACACCGATAGCCCCCATAGCACCGACGCTCGGATCTTTTAAAACTTCTCTGACATCTTTACCGCTATGAGCCGCGAAATATGCATCTATTATATCCGCTACCGCTTCAAGATGTAAAAATCCATACAAAAAAAGATAAAAGAGTGACGCAAAGACCGCGCCATATATAGGAGTTATCAATTTTGAAACGCCTATATATATAAAAACCGTCGTCACCGAAAGTACTAGCGCGACAAATAACAATCCCGTCGCCATATAACCATAATGCTTTTCATTTATATCGTTAACGGTATATGGAATCCTAAATATGGAAAAAAACCCGAAACTTAAAACAAGTCCTTCGAAAAATGTTTTCATTTCAGCCTTCTTGTAAGCCCCGCCACCACTTCGTAAACCTCATCGCATTCTCTTGCCGTCATCTGAGAAACTATACCGCTTAGATCAACAAACTTTCGGCTAAGTTCGTTTTGAGGTATGACTCCTCTGTTTACATCGTTTAAAACGAAAACTATATTTGCGTTGCTTTTTAGAACATTTCCCAAAATTCTCTCAAAATCGATCCCTTCTTGTAGAATATTTAAAATCCACATACTCAAACAATCTATAAGATAAAACTCATCATCTTTAAGCACTCGATCGATATACAAAGTCTCTTGTAAAGTTATAAATCTATCCTCGCGTCTCTTTTTATGTACGGCTATCTTCTCTCTCATTTGCAAATCTTCGAAAGTATCGTCATATGTCGCAACATAAAACGGCTTTTTGCTACTCATAAAGAGAATTTTTTCCTCCGCAAGATGGCTTTTACCGCTTTTTTGTCCACCTATAAAGAGAATTTTCATGAAAACAAGACCTCTTCTATCTTCTTTGTGATCCGCTTCTTATCATAACCCAGACAAGACGCCAGACAAAGCGCTCCGCCAGCTCCTACGCCCTCTTTCGCTTCACCGCTATCATAAAGCTTTAAAACGGAAATTTCACTATCTTTAAAATCAAAATCAGCATAATATCCGTCAACTTTCTCGTCTAAAAGCGATAAAAGCCCTTTTATATCCGAATTTTTATCTTCATATATCCATTTTGTCGTAAAAAGCGCTATATTTTTCGAATCGTACTCCAATCCAAGAGCCTGCATAAGTAAAAGCACGGCCGCCATCTGCGTCCCGCCGGCAAGAACCACTCTCTCTTTTTTGGAATAAACACTCGCAAATCCGGCGTAAAATAGAAGCATATTGTCGCTCACACTACCTAAAGCTTGATATAACTCTTTATCTTTCGCATTTAAAAAAGCTTTATCTATGATATCATCTTTCAAAGTCGAGGGGGCATTCGCAAAAGAGGAACTAAAATATCCCTGTGTTTCATACCCGACTATTTTGGCGACGGCTTTTGCGGTGGTGGTACCCGATGGCACGGATTCGGCTAAAATAAGTAAATCGTTTTTATGAAAATACTCTCTTGCGAACTTTTGACCTTTCAAGATTATCTCTTTCGCATCGATCCCCGCACCTTTATCGATACTTTCAGAGGCTGATATACCGAACTTATGCACCTTTTTCACTTTAGGCTCCACTACCAGACCAAGATCCAAAACCTCAAAATCAAAACCGCACAACTCTCTTGCCGCTCTTGTTATGATAGCCGGAGTGGGTACTCCTTTTGGAGTTTTCGCTATCTCTTTTAGCGAAAATATTTTCCCGCTATCGACGAATTCACTATCAAGAGTAGGCGTCAAATGAATCAAACCTGGGATTCCGGCTTGCGTGATACCCTCTATTTCACAAGTTTTGCTAACACTCGCACCCAGAAGAAAAGTCGCGCTTCGGACATTTAGATTTTTTAAAAAATCATGATCGTCACGGATAGTTTTTATCATATAAATTCCTTGAGAAAAATTGCAAAAGCTAAAGATATCAAAACAAAAATATCAACCGGCTTTTTTACGGAAAGAGACTTTAAAAGATCATCTTTTGTTATTAGCTTTTTCCCGTCGCCAAAATATGCCTTTTTTACCATTCGACCGTGATAGGGCGTATCTCCTCCCAAAGATAGATCGAAAACTATCGCCGTCGCGGTTATGGGATATCCCGCGTTCGGGCTTGAGTGTTTTTCGGCAAAAAAGCAAAGCTTTGAAAAATCGAATCTTCCATTTAATATCATGATCAAAAGCGCCGTAAATCTTGCGGGAATAAAATTTAGAAAATCATCCGCTTTCGCACTGAAATATCCGAAGTTTTCATATCTTTTTGTTTTGTATCCGACCATAGAATCAAGAGTATTTACGACCTTGTAAACGACGATTCCGGTAAATCCGAAAAGAAGAAGATAAAAAAGGGGAGCGATAACCCCGTCGCTGAGATTTTCCGAATATGTCTCGATAAGCGCCTTGTTTATATCGCTTTGGTTTAAATCTTTCGTATCGCGACTTACAAGATACGAGAGAGCTTCTCTTTTATCTTCCGCAAACAGCACATCTTTTACGCTGTTATAAAGCATATGATGCGCTAAGAACATCGAAGATAAAATCGATTCGATCCAAAAAGGCGAAAAAAGAGCTATCTGATACGCTAAAGCTCCAAAAAGCAAGACGCAACTAAACAGAAGAAAAAATCCCGATACTTTCGAGTCAGAAAAAAAATATCTCTCA
>Ga0256914_1000656_pt1 | contig 33767 bp, 39 predicted proteins | sample HulkmetaG_FD_191571 | JGI IMG/M metagenome (GOLD analysis project Ga0256914, IMG submission 191571) | Hydrothermal chimney microbial communities from Main Endeavour vent field at the Juan de Fuca Ridge, Pacific Ocean - Hulk | ecosystem: Environmental > Aquatic > Marine > Hydrothermal vents ... | reverse complement strand
GAGAAACTCGGGGTTGGAGACGACATGGAACGGAATCGACACGCCCCGTTCGTCGAGCTCCCTTTGGATCGTCTCCTTGACTCTGTCGGCGGTCCCCACCGGCACGGTCGACTTGTCGACGACGATCATCCCGTGGCTCATATGCGCCCCGATCTCCTCGGCCACCCTGAGCACGTACTGCAGATCGGCGCTGCCGTCCTCGCCCTGGGGAGTCCCCACCGCGATGAAGATGATCTCGCTCTCCCGCAGCGCCTCTACGATATCGGTGGTGAAGCGGAGCCTCCCCTGCTCGCTGTTCTCCCTCACCATCGCCTCGAGTCCCGGCTCGTAGATCGGGATGATCCCCTTTTTGAGCTTTTCGATCTTGGTTTCGTCGATATCGACGCAGATCACCCGGTTACCCATCTCGGCGAAACAGGTCCCCGTGACCAGCCCCACGTAGCCGGTGCCGACAATGCTCAGTTTCATTGGTACCCTTTGAAGTGTTTCAGATAGTATACATGATAGACCATTGCATAATCTTTATAGAGCGGGATCGAAATCGTCTCGACAGGCACAGCCGACTCGAAGCGGGCTGCGACGTCCGCAATGGCCTGACGCCGGGTGACGAAGATGAAATCCTCCCCGATATGGCGTGCCAGGTCGGTGGTGAGTTCGTAGTGATCGAGCAGAGTGTGTCGGGGATTCCACTTCACCGCGTCGAAGGGGTGGGGAGAGACGTAGAAGATGAGCTCCGCCATCACCTTCCTGTCGTCGGAAAGCAGCTTCGCACCGGGGTATCGGGCCAGGATCTTCGAGACCCGTTCACCGAGTTCGCTCCATCCGAGCACCCGCTTGTACGGGTCGCTCTTGCGCGTCAGTTCGATACCGAGCGCCCGCGCGATATCGTGGTAGTGGTATAGACCCAGTCCCAACAGAAGATTGAGAGTGATCGCCGCCGCGAGCCACCCTCCTCGTTTTCTCGTCACGAGCCACGCGACCACCAGCAGCGTCGAGGCGACATACATCGGCGCCGACCAGTTGGCGAAGGCGCGTGAAAGGAGGCTGACGACGAGGATCAGCGAAAACATCGGGACGACGAACCACCACAGCAGTTTGAACCGCTCGTCGGCGAAGATCTTCCCGATTCTGGGCAGAATGGCCAAAAGCCACCCGAAAAGGATGGGGCCGAAGACGCCGAACTGCGAACCGAGAAACTCCAGCATCTTGTCGATATGGAAATGGATGCCGGTGATATGGGCGTTGTCCCGGCTCGTGTGGACGAAGCTGACCCAGTGATGGTGGGCGTTCCACCAGAGATTGGGAGAGTACAAAAGCGCCGCCAGCCCCATCGCGGCGTAGAGGCGGGGATTTTTCAGGTGGTGGCGATAGCGGGCGGAGGTGGCGAGATAGGCGAAGGCGGAGACGACGAAGATGATCATCGTATATTTACTCAGCAACCCCCCTCCTCCGGCGATCGCCACGACAAGCCAGTGGCTCCAGCGGTCGCTTTTGAGTGCCTTGACGAAAAAGAGCATCCCCAGTGACCAGAAGAAGAGAAAGGGCACGTCGGTGGAGATGATGAGCGACGAGAGCCAGACCGCCGGCAGCGTCACGAAAGCGACCGCGCTGAAAAAGGCGATCTTCTCGTCTCCGAAGAGCTCCTCGGCCAGATAGTAGATATTGAGCGTGGTGAAGATGTAGACCACCAGCGACATCACCTTGATCCCGACGAAGGTATCGCCAAAAAGTGCCGTTCCCGCCATGATGAGCCACGCCACCATCGGGGGTTTGGAGTAGTAACCGAAGTCGAAATGTTGCGCCCACCCCCAGTAGTAGGCCTCGTCGGCATAGAGGTCGATATCGACGTGCGTCAGAATGAAAAGCCTGTAGAGCGTAATCGAAAGAAGGATGAAAATCACCGTTTTGAGCGAGTAGAGTGAACCGTTTTTCTGCATAGATACCCAATGGAAAATTTTCGGTATTCTACCAAAAAAAGCGGCAAAACCGTACGAACCGACATAATCACGGAGGGGTTGTGTCCCTCTTTTGGCACACTCTATCCCCGTCTCTCCCCACCCGCTGCAGCGATGGAGCGAAAGCTTGAAAATTTATGAAATCTTAGATATACTATAAGTTCTACCAAACTCGTCTGCCGCTTTTTGCCCGTCATTCTGTCCGTTCCGGTTCGATGCCATTCGGTGCAACGCGATCTGTGCCGGCAAAAGATCGTCACTGCACGATTCGTCTCCTCCGGTGCCCGTACCGAGGCGGCAGGCGACACATTCCAGAAGAAAGGAGAAGAGGATGAACAACGAACTCACATCACGGGTCATCAAATCGATCGTCTCCAGGCACCCGAACCTCCGCCCGATGGTCCGCAACCATCCCTACGGCAAAGTGGTCGGCATGGCCGTCGTCAAGTGCCTCGAAGAGCGGATGGGCCTTGAATCGGATGCCGTGAGCGACGAACTTCTCGAAGAGATGATCGAAAAGGGGATCGACCTCTACTGCGAAAAAGAGGAGGAGCTCCAGCGCACCCCCGTCGTCGAACAGAGGCGAAAAATGCTTTGCGACCACCTCCACTCGATCGCCCAGGAGCATCTCGCCGCCGCAGAAAGCTGAAAACTACATCCCGCGATAGAGCTTCTCGAGCGCCTCGACAAACCGTTCCGAATCGTTCGGACATCTGCAGACCCTGTACAACTCGAACCCCAACCTCTCCGCAACCTCTCGATATTCGATCTCGAGCTCGAACAGCGTCTCCGAATTGTCGATCGTAAAAGCGATCGGATAGATGAGTGCCCGCCTGTTTTTCATCTCTTCGAGCACTCTTTCGAGCGAAGGTGTGAGCCACTTCATCGGACCCACTTTCGACTGATAGGCCAGATGGACCTGGTTGAAGACGATCCCTCTTCTGCCGAGCCTCTCGACATGCAGTTTCACTTCCGCCTCCACCTGCTTCTGGTAGGGGTCCCCTCTTTTGATGACCCGGACCGGCAGACCGTGGGCGGAGAAGATGAGGTTCAAGGAGGCGGGATCCTCCTCTCCGACTCCCTCGACGATCCTCTCCTCCACCGCTTCAAGATAGGGCTCGAAATCGTAGTAGTCGAGCCGACTGACCATCGTCGGATGGTATCCGATGGCCGAAGCGCTCTGGCGGATATCCTCGATCGAAGAGGCGGTGGTGGTGGTCGAAAACTGCGGATACATCGGAATCAGGTAGACTCTTTTGACACCCTGTCGCTTCAGATTCGAAAGAACCTGCGTCGCAAACGGCGGCGTATAGCGCATGATCACTTCGACCAGAGCATCGTCGATACGCGCCTGCAGCTTCCGCTGCAGCGATCGCGTGATATCGAGCAGCGGCGACCCTCCTCCGATCCTTTCATAATTCTCCTTCACCTCCGGTAGACGCGACGCCGTGATGTAGTCGGCCAGCCGCTTGCGGACAAAAGGGGGTGCGCCGATGATACGATGGTCGTTGAACATGTTGCGCATGAAGATCTCGATCTCGTCGAGGTGGGAGGCTCCTCCCATATTCATTAATATGACTGCTTTCTCGGCTCGTTTTTCGGATCCGGGCACGCTCTACTCCCTTGTCTGGGTCGTTATTCATGATGGGTATGGTAGTCTAATTGCCGTAGCGATGTCAAATTTTCGCCACCTACCTCCATACTCCACACTTCTGTTTTCGGTGCGATTCTCTTCATCCCGCGAACGATCCGTTTCAAGTTGGTATAATAACGGTCATCTTCCCCTCGAAGGATTTTCGTATGAGCAGAGTATTGATTATCGGAGCCGGGGGTGTCGGCCGCGTCGTCGCCCACAAATGCGCCCAGAACCGGGATGTTTTCGAGCAGATCACCCTCGCCAGCCGCACCCTCTCCAAGTGCGAGCAGATCCGAGACGAGATCAAGGAACGCCAGGGGGTCGGGATCGACGTGGCGCAGGTGGACGCCGACAATGTGGAGGAGCTTGTGTCGCTCATCAAGGAGGTGAACCCCTCCATGGTCATCAACGTCGCCCTCCCCTACCAGGACCTGAGTATCATGGACGCCTGTCTGCTCACAGGCGTCCACTACCTCGACACCGCAAACTACGAGCATCCCGACACGGCGAAGTTCGAGTACAAGGAGCAGTGGGCCAAAGACCCCGACTTCAGGGAAAGAGGCCTCATGGCGCTGCTGGGCAGCGGGTTCGATCCGGGCGTGACCAACCTCTTTTGCGCCTACGCCCTCAAGCACTACTTCGACGAAATCGAGTATATCGACATCCTCGACTGCAACGCGGGCGACCACGGCTACCCCTTCGCCACCAACTTCAACCCCGAGATCAACATCCGCGAAGTCAACTCCAAAGGGCGCTACTGGGAGAACGGCGAGTGGAAAGAGACCGAGCCGATGGAGATCAAGATGGTCTGGGACTACCCGCAGATCGGCCCCAAGGACAGCTACCTGCTCTATCATGAAGAGGAGGAGTCGCTGGTCAAAAACATCCCGGGCCTCAAGCGCATCCGCTTCTGGATGACCTTCGGCGAGAGCTACCTGACCCACCTCAAAGTCCTCGACAACATCGGTCTGACGCGTATCGACCCGATCGAAGTGGACGGCTGCAAGGTCGTCCCCCTGCACGTGGTGAAGGCCCTTCTGCCCGATCCCGCCACACTGGGCCCACGCACCAAGGGCAAGACCAACATCGGCGTCGTCTGCGAAGGCGTCAAGAACGGCGAGCGCAAAAAGATCTACATCTACAACATCTGCGACCACCAGGAGGCCTACAAAGAGGTCTGCGCCCAGTGCGTGAGCTATACCACCGGCGTGCCGGCGATGATCGGCGCCAAACTGATGATGGAAGGCAGATGGATGAGACCCGGCACCATCAACGTGGAGCAGATGGACCCCGACCCGTTCATGGAGGAGCTCAACCGCCAGGGGTTGCCGTGGCACGTCATCGAGATGGACCCGGACGCGACGTTCGAGGTGAAGTAGTGTCTTGCGACTGGTGTATCGGGAGGCCGCTCCGCGGCCCTTCCGTTGCAGATTTCCGACATCAAAGGCGATAAATGCTCGACATCTCCCAAGTCCCCACCCCCTGCTACGTCTGCGAAGAGGCTCTGCTGGAGCGCAATCTGAAGATCCTGGAGAGGGTCCACAAAGAGAGCGGCGCGAAGATATTGCTCGCACTCAAGGGGTTCGCGATGTGGAGCACCTTCGACCTTGTCGGAAAATACCTGGCGGGCACCAGCGCCAGCGGGCTGCACGAGGCGCGGCTGGGCCGCGAGGAGATGGGCAAGGAGGTGCACACCTACTCCCCAGCCTTCAAAGAGGAGGAGATCGAAGAGATCGCGAAGCTCAGCGACCACCTCGTCTTCAACTCCCCCGCGCAGGTGCGCCGCTTCCTCGCCAAGGCCAAAGTGGCCAACCCCGCCCTCTCCTGTGGCCTGCGGGTCAACCCGGAGGTCTCCGGCGCGCCGGTGGACCTCTACAACCCCTGCGCCCCCTACAGCCGGCTGGGCACGACGATAGAGAATTTCGATCCGGCGATCCTGGAGGATCTCGACGGGCTGCACTTCCACGCCCTGTGTGAACAGAACGTCGATGCGCTGGAGGCGGTGCTGGAGGGGTTCGAAGCACGGTTCGGCCGCTACATTCCGAAGATGGAATGGATCAATTTCGGCGGCGGCCACCACATCACACGCGAAGATTACGACGTCGACCGCCTGATCGAAGTGGTACGGAACTTCAAAGAAAGATACCCAGGAATCACCGTTTACCTGGAGCCGGGCGAAGCGGTGGGGTGGCGGACGGGCCCGCTGGTGGCGTCGGTGCTGGATATCGTCCACAACGGCATCGACATCGCCATCCTCGACGTCAGTGCCGAAGCCCACATGCCCGACACCCTGGCGATGCCCTACCGTGCCGAAGTGCGTGGCGCGGGCCAACCGGGAGAAAAACCCTACACCTACCGCCTGGGCGGCAACACCTGCCTCGCCGGCGACATCATGGGCGACTACAGCTTCGACGCACCTCTGAAGATCGGCGACAGGATCGTTTTTGAAGACCAGATCCACTACACGATGGTCAAAAGCACCACCTTCAACGGCGTCCAGCACCCCTCCATCGCCATCTGGACGAAAGAGAATCGGCTGAAGATCGTCCGACGTTTCGGATACGAAGACTTCAAAAACCGTCTCTCGTAGCCTCGCTCACCCCTCGATCTGCGAAGCGATGGCTGCGATCTCCTCTTCGAGTTTTCCCCGATCTTCGCACGGAAAGATCGCAGGTGGCCTCTCCTCCTTGGCAAAATGCACGCAGATCGCGTAGTGCAGAAGCTCCACATCCGCATTTTTCGTCTCGTCGTACCACTCGATCGAAATCTGCGTCACCGTCCCGTCGGCATACCGGATGATCGCCGCCGGGTAGAGCCTGCGGACATCGGCTAGATCGATCTCGTTTCCCTGGATCCGTATCGTCAAAATTCCCCCCGATTCCGTGAAATCTGCCCGAACCTTCCAAAAAGTCCCCCTGGGTTGAACGGAGCGCAAACGATGGGATCCGCAGAAGAAAGAGCGATGCGTGCCCAGGTGCCAAATCCCGAAGTGCTCCGACGGGGAGCGAAATCGGCTCCGTGAACGCCAATGGCGATTTTTGAGACGGGTTCCAGTATACTAAACGAAGTCGCTTTAAATGCCGATAATACGCAAAAGAGTTGCGCAAAAGGGTATCATGCAGACATACAATATCTACTATGAATCAGCATTGACTTTCCACCTTTTGCCAATGGACGAGATCAACAGGGCCAAATCGGTACTGATTCAGATATTCAGCGGCAACACGTCACGAACCGTACTCGAAAAGCTTGCCAGAGAGGCGAAGGTCTTCTTTCCCAATGCCGTCATTGTCGGTACGACGACGAGCGGAGAGATATCGGACCAGAAACTGACGACCCACAAGACGCTCATCTCGATCTCCACATTCAAGAAGACGAAACTCTCCTCCTTTTCGATCGACGGCATCTCACCGGAAAACAGTTTCAAAGCGGGTGAAATCCTCGCGAAGAAGCTGGTCAAAAAGGATACACGGCTTCTGATCCTTTTCACCGAAGGGCTCTACGTCAATCCCGACGACTTCCTCTCTGGCGTATCCCGGAACGCACCGGACGTCCCCGTATGCGGTTCCGTTGCGGCGGATAACGGAAAGTTCTTCGAAACCTTCGTTCTGCACGAAGACAAAGTCCTCTCCAAAGGGGCGGTGGGAATCGCACTGGGCGGAAAGCACCTGAATGTCCAGATGGAGCATATGAACGACTGGGAACCGGTGGGTCCCGAGCTGGAGATCACGAAATCCGAAAAGAACAGGGTCTACGAAATCAACCGCCAAAACGCCGTCGATCTCTACCGGCACTATCTTGGCGAACCCTTTTTGGAGAGTCTTCCCGAATCGGGGTTCGAAATCTCGTTGAGCATCGAACGCGACGGGTGCCGGGTCAACCGCAACGCAATCGCCATCGACCGCGAGGGGGCACTCGTCTTCACCGGCAACGTACCCGAAGGGAGCCGCTGCAAATTCGCCTATCTCGATCGCAACAAGATCGCCTCCAAATCGTTTTGCGGATTGAAGCTTTTTAACGATACACATATCGAAAGCTTCTTCATCTTTTCGGGAATGGGGAGAAAAAAGTTCCTCAAAGAGGTGAGTGCGAAACAGGTCGAACTCTTTGCGAAGGCGGCGTCGGTCAGCGGATTTTTCGGCTACGGCGAATTCATCAACATAGAGGGAGAAAACTGCCTCCTCAACCAGTCGTGCTCTATTGTCGGGCTCAGTGAAGGGAGAGGGGCGTCCGAAACCGAATCGGTCTGCATGATCTTCCACGAGGAGGAGGGGTGCGAGATTCAGCGGACGCTGGCGCACCTCGTCACGGTCACCAACGAAGAGCTCGAAGAGAAAGCGAGACAGTTGCAGATGCTCCTCTCCTACCTGCCGGTGGGGGTGGTCTACTTCGACAAGAACCTGCAACTCACCCTCTCCAACGATCTGGGAATCACGCTTCTTGGAATCGACCGATCGACCGAAGAGTATCGGGATCTCAATCTCTTGAACGAAGGGTGGATCGCCACCCTTTTCAAAGAGACGCTGCTTCAAAACGAGAGCATCTCCGGCGGGGCTCTCACCGAGACATCGGCCGGAAAGCGGATCTACATACGGATCAAAACAGTACCGATGGAGCGTGACGGTGAAGTTGTCGGAGCGATGGCGATGATCCAGGCGGAAGGAAAACTCTGAGCGCTCCTTGCAGGCTGTGCCCGTCCGCCCGTTCAGGCTCCATCCGGGGAGAGAGACAGGCCCTCAAAAGGGCCAGATGGACTCCACGATCTTCGTACCCCACCCCTGTTGCGTCGCCTCCTTCACATCTCCTTGCGATTCGTACAGAATCTTCGCGTCGGCGATATATTTGGAGTTGATCTGGTTGGTCTGCGTGATATCCTCCGGACGGATGACACCACAGACATGGAGCACCTGTTTCTGGCCGTCGATAAGCATCGCACGCCTGCCGTCGATGAAGTAGTTTCCATTCTCGAGGATCTTGATGATCCGTGCCGAAATGGTTGTCGTGAACTTTTCGCTTCTTTGGTGCGTACCCGAACCTTTGAAACTGACCGTCGAGTCGATATTCAATCCCACGTTCGCCAGCTTGTTGAACTGGTTGGCGACATTCCCCATCAGACCACCTCCTCCACCGGAGTTCATCACTCCTCCTCCGAGCTTGTCCGCCGTCGTCTTGGCGATGCTCTTGGTCCCGCTGGACGACGAGAGGATGTTTTCGTCGATGACCACGGTCACGATATCGTTGACATTCATCGCTTTCTTGTCGGAGAAGACCGGGCTCTCTCCCCTGCCAAAGAGGCTGCCCGGATTGTAGATGCCGTTTCTCGGCTCTTTGGGAGGCATCTGCTCCACATATTTCGGCGGTTGAAAATCGATTTTCGCCTCCGTATTGCGCGCACTGCACCCTCCCAGCAGAAGGACTCCCGCAAGAAGGGCCGAGAGTTCGGATGTTCGCATGTGCACTCCTCTCTTTTTGGTATAATGGCAGAAATTCCGGGACACTGGTTGCATACACGGCAGCAAAAACCGTTCCAAAAAGAAGGAGATTTATGAGCGGACTCAAAGAGAGGCTCCAAAACGATTTGAAAACGGCGATGAAAGAGAAAGATACGTTCAGGCGGGACGTGATCCGTTTCGTGATGAGTGCGATCAAACAGATCGAAGTGGACGAGCGCAAGGAGCTCACCGATGCGGATATCGAGGCGATCCTCGTCAAACAGATCAAGCAGCGTAACGATGCGATCGCCCAGTTCAAAGAGGGGGGACGGGAAGATCTCGTGCAGAAGAACGAAAGGGAGGTCGAAATCCTTCGCAGCTACCTTCCCGAACCGATGAGCGAAGAGGAGGTACGGGCCATCCTCGCTCAAATCATCGATGAAACGGGCGCGAAGGGGATGAAGGAGATGGGAAAAGTGATGGGTGCGGCGAAGGCGAAAATCGGCAGTCGGGCCGAAGGGAGGGTGATCAACGCCATCGCCAAGGAGCTTCTGAGCTCCTGACACCCCTTCCCAAAACAGCTCCCCCTCTTCCCGTTTTGCGCAAGAGGAGGGGAAGGTCTCTTCCCGCTTTCGGCAGACGGCATCCTCCAGTCCGCGGAACTTGAAATTTTTTTTCCATTGTGTTATACCGTAAAGAGATCGAGATCGCGACAAAGGAGAACCGATGTTCAAAGACCGATTCGAAGCGGGCGAGCGGCTGGCCGACAGACTCGAGAAGATGGGACCGTTTGAAAACCCGATCGTCCTGGCGCTTCCGCGGGGTGGAGTACCGGTCGCCTACCGCGTCGCCAAACGGCTGCATGCGCCGCTGGATCTCATCATCGTCCGAAAACTCGGCGCACCGTTCAACGAAGAGTTCGCCATCGGCGCCCTGGTCGAGGGGGAACCGGAACGGATCGTTCTCAACGAGGAGGCGGTCTATCGTCTCGGAGTCGGAAAGGAGTACCTCGACAAAGTCGTCGCCAAAGAGCGCGAGGAGCTGCACCGGCGCCAGAAACTCTACCGTGGCGGGCCGAACCCCCTGGAAAACCTCTCGGGCAGAACGGTGATACTGATCGACGACGGCATCGCGACCGGATATACGATGAAAGCGGCACTGGCCGCGATCCGGGAACAGAGGCCCGCCCAAATCGTCGTCGCCGTCCCGGTAGCCCCGCAAGATACGCTGGGAGAAATGGAGCGGCTGGCCGACAGGGTCGTCGTGCTCGAGACTCCCGAACCCTTCTGGGCGGTAGGCGCCCACTACGAACACTTCGATCAGACCTCCGACGATGAGGTGATCGAACTTCTGAAAAGAGGGGGCAGGAGAGCACAGAAGTGAACCGCAAAGCCGGAGGCGGATACGAAAGGGTGGAAGCTACCCGCTTCACTCCCCCCCTTTGAGTCTCTTCAGTGCACCGGCGATGTCGTTCTGTCGCATGAAGTGTTCACCGACCAAGAAAGCGTCGGCACCGACTTCGTGCAGATGTTTCACCTGCTCGTGTTCGTAGATACCGCTCTCGGCGACAATGATCTTGCTGTTGGGAATAAGAGGGATCAGTCGTTCGCTCAGCCCCATATCCATCTCGAACGTTTCGAGATTGCGGTGGTTGATGCCGATGATGTTGGCTCCGGCGAAGATCGCTTTGACAAGATCTTTTTTGTCGTGGATCTCCACCAGTGCCTCCATCCCAAGATGCCACGTATACTCCAGCAACTCCTTGAGCTGCTTGCGGCTGAGCGCTTTGGCGATCAGAAGCACGAAATCGGCTCCATAGACGAGCGCTTCGACGAGCTGGTATCTGTCGACGATGAAATCCTTTCGCAGCAGAGGCATCGGTACGTACCGGCGTATCTGGGTGAGATATTCGATGTCGCCCTGAAAGTAATGGGGCTCCGTAAGCACCGAGAGTGCATCCGCCCCACCCTCTTCATACGCCTTGGCGATCATCAGGGGATCGAAATCCTCACGGATCACACCTTTTGACGGGCTCGCCTTTTTGACCTCCGCGATGATTCTGTACCGGTTTTCTGGTGTCGATTTCAACACCTTGTGCACATCGCGCGGAGGAAAGGGGTTATAGGCCAGCGAACGGCCGAGCCAGTCGAGGGGAAACTCTTTTTTTCTCTTTTCCAGATCCGCTTTCGTCCGTGCGATAATTTCGTCGAGTATCACTTCTTTTCGCTCCTGCATCGATTGATTTTTTCCCAGTGTTGCTTGATCTCCGGATCGTCCAGGCCCATCTTGCCGATCACCTTCTCCATGATACTGCGAGCCTTCGCGCAGACTCCGAGCTTGTAGTACCCCCAGGCGAGAGAGTCGAGATAGAAGGGGGAGTCGGGGCTCTTTTCCAGCGCCTTTTCGACGAGCTTCATCCCACGCTTCAGATCGAGATCGTGGTCGATGAGAAGATATCCCAGATAGTTCAGGTAGAGCGGCTCGTCCACACCCTTTTCCAGTGCCGATGAAAGCGTCTTGACGACGCGTTCGAGGAGTTTCGGATCCTCCTTCTTTTCGGCCGCTTCATACATCAAAACACCATACTCGGCCTGCCAGATCGGGTCGAGTGTCTCGTCGTAGAGTCTTTTGGCCAGCTTCAGCGCCTTGCCGAACGCACGCGACTGTTTGAGCACCGCCAGCAGGAGCCGTTCGTCGGCACGCGACTTTTCGAGGATGCCGATCGCTTTGTCATACTCTTTTTCATAGGTGTAGATCTCTGCGGCTTTCTGCGCATACTCGCTCTTTCCCGTCGCATCGTAGAGACGGGCATAGACCGATGCGAGATTGTCCAGGTCGTTCTCCTGCCGGTAGATCTCGGCCAGGAAGAGACAGACCCGTTCGCTGCAACCGATAATTTTGCTGTGTGTCTCGAGCAGACCGACCGCTCTTTTGCGTTCACCCATCTTGTGAAAGAGGATGGTGGCCATCCGGATCAAAGAGGTATCGTCGTGATGACGCTCGTAATAGGTCTCGTAGACGTCGTACGCTTTTGGACTCTCACCCTCCGCCATATAGATCGAAGCGACCAGATCGGCGTTTGCCAGGTTGTCCGGATCGAGTTGCAGAGCCCTTTTCGCGGCCCGAAGGGCCTCTCTCTTTTGTCCGAGCTTCATATCCGTGATGGCCAGGAGCCTGTGGTATTCGGTATTGTGCGGATCCTTTTCGATCAGGATCTCCAGCTCCTTGCGGGCCTTCGAATACTCTTTCGACCGTATCAGGAGTTTGGCCGCTTCGAGCAGGTACTCGGGGTTTGAGGTTCTCTCGTAAAGCTCCCTGAAGAGGGTATAGGCTTTGGCGTAGTCTCTATGCTCTTTGTAGTAAAGAGCGTGGATGATGTAATCGTTCTCCCGCTCGAACGTCCTGTACGGACTCTTTTTCGCGACACTCTGCATACCCTCCGGACGGGGGCCGCCTTTTTGGGAGCAGCCGACGATCAGGAGCGACACGGCGATCAATGGTGCAAGATACCTGGACATTCGTTTCTGAGTTCCTCTTCATGATCTTTGAAATAGTCCCAAAAGGGAAAGGTCCGACACTGCAGGGGCCGGACCGGATAGATGGTGCATCGGCGTCGATCCCGATCGAAAAAGATGCAGTCGTACTCTCCCCCCACCCTCTTTTCTCTGAGAGTATACCGGTATCCGACCTTCTGCAGATAGCGGTCGACAAACTCATCGGTACCGATACCCAGAAATGCCGCCATCTGCGGAATCTTCTGTACGGAGACCCAAACATATCCGCTCTCTCCGGTACAGCAGTTTCCCGCGCACGCTTCGCACGCTTGTGGGTCGAAAGCGTAGCAAAATCCCTCTTCGGTCATCAATCGATCTGACATTTTATCGTATGTGTCCTTGCTTCTTTGAATATCCGCCGCGCTTCCGGGCCGTACCCATCGTCTCCAAAGGGAACGAGCGGATTCAAAACGACCGTTTTCGCCCGGGAACCGCTCCGCGCATGCACCATCACCAGCTTCGCAGGCTTCCGTGCTCTGGGGTGGACGAACCGCAGATGCTCCACCGTCAGCGCGGCATCGACGAGCGAACGGAGAATGTCCCCGATCTGGGACGCGTCGTAGCAGAAAAGAAAGTGGCCCCTCGGTTTGAGAAGCTCTCCAACTTTCGAAAAAAATGGGGCGGGCGGCAGATGGAGGTTGTACCGGCAGGCATGCAGGTGCGGATCTTCGCTCTGAATCACGTCCTCATGGTAAAAGGGCGGGTTCGAGACGACGAAGTCGAAACGGTTCCCTGCCCGATAGTCGAGAAAGTCGCAAACCTCCACCTTCGCTTCGATCCCGTTGACTTCGGCGTTTCTTCGCGCATACGCGGCCATGAGGGGCTGCTTCTCCACCAGCGTCGGACGGAGGCCGAAATCCCTGGCGAGCAGCAGTCCGATCACCCCGACGCCGCAGCCTACATCCAGGAGATCTCCTTTGGGTGAGAAGGAGCGAATGAAGTCGTACAGAAAGATCGAGTCGCTGTTGAAACGGTATCCGTTCTCCGGTTGGTAAAATAGCACTCCATCCCCGTTTTTTTGGTAGAATTATACCCAAAAAGGTATGGGGATGATAATTATACCGGCCCGCCTCGGTTCCACACGTTTTCCCGAAAAGGTGTTGGCCCGCATCGGTGAATATCCGATGGTGGTCGCTACGGCGAAGGCCGTCGAGTCGATCGACCGTGTCGCCGTCGCAACAGACTCCCGGAAAGTGATCGATATCTGCTCGGCATACGGGATCAAATCGGTCATGACCAGCAGTGAGCATGGAAGCGGCACCGACCGGATCAACGAAGCGGCTACACGCCTGGGGCTCGACGAAAACGAAATCGTCATCAACGTACAGGCCGACGAGCCTTTCATCGAAAGAGAGGTGGTGGAGCGGCTCAAGAGACTCGTGGAGAGGCAGAGTCCAAAGGGGGAGGTGATGATCTGCTCCGCCTACAGAAGCGTAAGCGCCAAAGAGGCGCACGACCCCAACCTCGTGAAGGTCGTGACGGACGAAAGCGACTTCGCCCTCTACTTCTCTCGAAGCGTCATCCCCTACGACCGGGACGGGGGATTCGACGACTATAAGGGGCATATCGGGATCTACGGCTTCAGGCGCGGTATGCTGGAGCGTTTCTGCACCCTACCCCCCTCTTTGCTCGAGTCGACCGAAAAGCTCGAACAGCTTCGGGCCCTTTCGCACGGCTACAGGATCGCCATGTGCCGCGTGGAGACGGAGAGTTTCGGCATCGACACCCCCGAGGATCTCCAAAAGGCGAAGCGTCGATCTCCACGCTGATCCGAACTCTCTCTATGCGCCGCCGAGCACCTCTTTCCGGTTGGTTTTCGTCTGCAGGTAGTCCGACAGCTGCATCAGCGAGAAGGTCACCAGGAATATCATCAGGCCCGGAAAGAGGCTGATCCACCAGGCGATCTGCATCACCTCTTTCCCTTCGCTGATGAGACTGCCCCAACTCATCTGCGGCGGACTGATCCCAAGCCCCAGAAAGCTCAGTGCGCTCTCGCTCAGGATCGCCCCCCCGACCCCGAACGTGAAACTGATGAAGAAGATCGGTGCCAGCATCGGCGCGAAATATTTGAACAGGATTTTGGGAGTGGAGACGCCTCCGATCTTCAGGATCTTGATAAAGGGTTTCTCTCCGATCGAAAAACTCTCGGCCCGTATCATACGCCCCATCGTCATCCATCCCGTAACCGATATGACGAAGATCAGAACCCATATCGAAGCCTCGATATAGCTCACGAGCGCCAGCAGAAGGAAAAAGGTCGGAAAGGTAAGAAAGAGGTCGACGACCACGACGAAAACTTTGTCGACCCTCCCCCTGAAGTAGCCGGCCGTGATCCCGACGATCAGGCCGATCATCGAAGCGATCAGGGCACTTCCGACACCGATGACGAGGGAGACCCTTCCCCCCTGCATCAGGCGCGCCAGAAGGTCGCGCCCCAGCCGGTCCGTCCCCAGGGGGTACTCCCCCGACGGCGGCATGAGCAGGGCTTCGGGGTGGAGTTCGTAGGGACTGGCCGTATAGAGCAGTGGACCGATGAAAGAGAAGAGAAAAAGTGCCACGAGCAGCGCTGCGCTGAGACACGGACATCTCATCTGCTACTGTTTGATCCCAAGAAGTGTCTCGATCATCTGATCGATCGTCGTGATCACTTTCGCACTGGCGCTGTACCCGGTCTGGTACTTCATCAGATTGGTCAGCTCCTCGTCGAGATCGACCTTGCTGATACTGTCGAACTCGTTGACGACCGCATTCAGAAGAGACTCCGCCGTATCCGCCGCGGTATGCGAGGCGAGTGTCTTACCGGCGACATCGGTCACGCTCATTCGAAAAAATCCGCTGAGAGTATCGGTCGAATAGGGCTCTTTCGGATCGTCGATATAGAAGTCGATCTTGTCGAACTGAAGCTGCACCATCCGGTTGGCGAGCGTATTGTCACCCGCGACCGGTGCCGTATTGCCCGCGATTCTCGTCGGATTTTCATCCAGGTAGTCGTTGAGCTTCAGGCTTTTGGCGTCCGTTCCGTCGAAAAACCGCTCCATCCCGAGCGCTCCGGCGAAAAGAGATGGATTGTCGGGATCACCCTCTTCGATCGAAAAACGGTAACCCTGGCTCTCCAGATCGGCATCGAGTGAGAGTGACAGATGCCCTGTCGCGTCGAACGATGCCGTCACGAAGTCGTCGACGTCGTTGCCTGTCGTATTGTCTCCGTTGTCGTCGACGGCCGGATCGTTGATACGGTCCGCCACCTCCTGAAACGTCCTGTTCTTCAACGGTACGCTACGCTCGGCGACGATGGCGCCCTCACTGTCGTAGACACGGACTTTGAACTCCCGGTCGGTATCGATTGAAAGTCCACTGTTCTCTATCTGCAGATTCGGATCGACCGATACGTCGCTCAACATCCGGTTCGTGGCATGGGTGGCGTAGATATTGTTCGTATACGTGATCAAAGAGGAGGCGAAGCTGTCGAGCTTGTCTAGAATCTCCTGAATATCACCGTTCATGAATTTACCCAGCTCTTCGTTGTAGTCACTGCCGCGAAGCGAAAGAATGGCACCCACCTTCCCACCCTGGATGTAGTTCGTGATATCGAAGCTGACATGATCCTGGCGCTGATAGTAGATATTTGAATACTCCGTTCCGTCGCCGGCCCTCTCCAGCACAAGAGGGTGGAACGTCGAACCGTCCACGAACGAAGAGCCGCCGATACTCAGATGGTACTGTTCCGTCGTCTCTACAAGATGTGCATCGACCGTCGTATCCGATTGCAAATCGCCTTTGGTCACGGCGATATCGACGAGTTTGCTCAGGGCGAGTTCCAGTTTGTCCCGCTGATCCCGCAGGTCGTTGGCATTCCCCCCTCCCGTTTCGTGCGTATTGATCCGTACGTTGATTTCGGCGATCTGCCTGCCGAGGCGGTTGATTTCGTCGACCGCCGTCTTCAACTGTTCATCCAGAGAGTTTTGCGTCTGCTGAATCTGGTCGCGGGTATCTCTCACCGTTGCCGCGAATGTTTTGGCCTGTTGGGCCAGATCGATCTTGAGCGAGCTGTCGTCGCTGTTTTTCGAAAAATCGCTCCAGGCGTCGAAAAGGTTGGACAGACCGTTGTAGATACCGTTTTTGTCGATCTCGGGAAAGTAGCTGGAGACTTCGTCCATCACCTCCTGCCTGAACGAGGTATAGGCACTGTTTGCCGACGAACTCTTGAGGCGCTTGTAGACGAATTCGTCGTGGATGCGTACGATCTCGGTGATCTTCGCACCGAGTCCTATATCTCCCGGCGTCGTGTTCAGGGGGGTGTTGGGTTCGATGACCACCCGCTGGCGCGTATAGTCCGGATTTTGTGCATTGGCGATGTTGTGGCCGGTCGTATCGATCGCGATCTGCGATGTCTTCAGACCGCTGTACCCGATGTTGAGTGCATTGAAAATGGAGGCCATCGGTCAGACCCTCAGTTCGATCAAGGATGCGACTTTGGGGCTTTTTCCGGTATAACCGTCTTTTTCGATCGGAAACATCTCTTCATAGAGTGAATTGTAGAACTCTCCGACCGTAATGACGAAACGGGCGTAGTAGCGGTTGAGGGACTGGAGTTTTTCGAGTGTGTCCCGTAGCTCGCCGAGTCTTCGGCGCGTCTCATCCTCCAGCAGTTCGGACAGGTCACTCTCCGGATAGGCTTTTTGAAGTGCGGCAATCTCTCCGTCGATCCGCGCTTTTCGCTTTTCGAAACTCTCGAGCGTCCGCTCTTTGAGCGCGATACGTTCGAACATCGCATCGTGGCGCGCCCGCTTGATGTCTTCGATATCCATCGATGTCAGTTCCATCAATCGTTCGAGATCTTCGATCGCCTTCTCCAGATTGTGCATCAGCATTGGATTTCCTTGCTATTCGGGTTTGAGCTCCTGCGCCATTTTGGTCGCCGTCGCCCGCAGATCGATCTTGTATTCATCGTTCTTGACCTGCTGCTTCAGCTCTTCGATACGGCTCTGCTCTTTCATCTCCTGTTTTTCAACGGCCATATTTTCGTTCTTCTTCATATCGTTCATGATGGTCGAACTGTTGTTGGCACCTACATTTCTGATCATTTTGTGTCCTTTTGCTTTGTTGATAGTATCCGCTTAATTATACTATCGGCAAAATTGAACATTCATTAAGGGGTTCCCGAGACTTTTCTCTCGGTCAGAAACCGGTAGAGAAGCTCACTGTATCCAAAGGCTCCACTGAGCTCCCTGCTCATCTGCTCGTTCTGCATCGAACGATAGATCTCCCGGCCCGGATCCTTCGGAAGCAGGGGATCTTCGGCACGTATCGCATCGTCGAGGAGCATCTTGATGATGATCGCCTCAAAGGCGTCCGTCTGCTCCTTGAGTTTCGCACTCTCCTCTCCTTTGCCCGGTGTGGGAAGGGGCTGTTGATATTCATTAATATTCAAAGGGTACACGCGCTGCTCCTCTAAATGATCTGCAGATCCGCATGGATCGCACCGGCATTCTTCATCGCCTCGAGAATGGAGATGATATCCTTTGGGGTGGCACCCAGCTTTTTCAACGATCGTGCCAGATTCGCGACCGTCGCCGCCCCCGGTTTCGCGATGAACGCGTGATCCTGCGGCTGAAGCTGCGTATCGGAACCAAGATTCATCGAACCGCTCCCTTTCCTGATAACAGGAAGGCTCTTGCGCTCCTCGATCTTGATCGTGATATCGCCGTGGGTGATCATGACCGGCTCGACCTCGACCTCGACACCGGAGACGATGGTGCCGGTCCGTTCGTCGATGACGATCCGCTGTTTGGCCCTGTAGTCGATCGATACCTCCCCCACTCCGGCGAGAAACTCGACCATGGTGAGATTTTTCGGTTTTTTCAGCCGTATCGTTCTCGAATCGATGGCGACGGCGATACGCTCTTTGTAGTAGCGGTTCAGGATATTCTGGATCGATACGGCATTTTGGAAGTTGGACTCTTTCAGGCTGAGTGTCGCTTCGCTCTGACCGTAGAGGTTGAACGGAACCTCCTGCTCGACAAGAGCTCCTCCGGGAATCCTTCCGGCTGTGGCATGGTTCAGCGAGCCCGCACCTCTTCCGTTGCGTCCCCCGATCGTCACGGAGCCCTGAGCGAGGGCGTAGATACGGCCGTCGACCCCTTTGAGCGGCGTCATCAGGAGCGTTCCCCCTTCGATCGACTTGGCGTCTCCGATGGAGGAGACGATGACGTCGATCTTGTCTCCCTGCCTCGAAAATGGCGGGAGCGTCGCCGTCACGACCACGGCGGCGACATTTTTCGACTTGATATCCTTGGGGTCGAGCTTGACATTCATCGACTGAAGCATGTTCGAAATGGTCTGGAGGGTGAATTTTGAGGTCGTACCGTCCCCCGTCTTGTTGAGTCCGACGATCAGACCGTAGCCGATCAACTGGTTCTCCCGCACACCGATGATGTTGCTGATCTCTTTGATCTTCACCGCATGCAGAAGCAGCGGAAAAAGAAGCACAAGCAGAAGCGTCCGTCTCACACGATCCCTTTCGCTCGGCCCGAACGACGCGGGCGGATTTACGAAAAGTGAAAGCAAAAGCCGTTCCTCTTTTCTATCGGTCCGGCCGGTAGTAGGTCAGGGTACTCTTCCCGAACCGCTTCTCCTTTTTCTTGGAAAAGGCCCCGATCGTTTCGGGAAACTTCTCTTTGCTCATATGTTCCACGATGATGGCATGGATCGTATCCGGATCGATCCGGGCAACCGTCTGCACGACTCTTTGGTAGATGTCGGCACTCCCTTCCCGGATCGAAAAGGGGGGGTCGATATACAGATACGCCTTCTCGCCTTCTCTCTTCAACTGATCCAGAATCGAAGGGAGGATTCCAAACGCATCGCCCAGCCGGATATCGCAGCGGGCCGGCTCTATCGAGTCGCAGTTTGCCTGCAGCGTCTTGAAGGAGTCGGTATCGAGCTCGATAAACCAGGCACGTTTCGCTCCGCGGCTGACTGCCTCCAGCCCCACCGAACCGCTACCACCGAACATCTCGATGAAGTTTCTGTCGACCAGTTCGAACTGAAGCGTGTTAAACAGCGACTCCCTGAGTCGGCTCTTGGAGCTTCTTGTCACCTCCCTGGAAGGGAGGTAGATCTTTTTTCCGCGATACTTTCCGCCGATGATATGGGTATGGATTCTATCTCTTTTTTTCATAGTGCTCTTTGATGATCTCCGTCAACTCTTCGGCAAATCTCTGCGCCGCCCGGGCGATCTTCTCTTCGAGGCCCTCTTCCTCGATCGCCAAGCGGGTGACGGCCTCCTTCGTACGATCGGCCCGAAGCTTCTCCTCGAGTTTGATCATGAGCCGGGAGCGGGAGAAGGGTTTGCTCAGATCGGCTTCGTGGTCGGCACCGATACGCAGCATCGGTTTCTCACTGTTCATCGGGTGGTCCGCGATGATGAGATCGGCTTCGTGGTCGGGAACGAGGTAGGCCTCGAGAAACTTTCGGAGACTCTTTTCAAGCAGAATGGAGCGGCACGACAATGCGATTTTCATGGTTCTCCTGCCGTTTTGGATTTTTCGACATTATACCAAAGTGGGACTCTGCCGGGCTTTCACGACACACCTCTTAACAAATACTCCATCCGACCGATATTCCCTAAAACAGAAATGGAGGACAGAGGCCATGGAGATATTCAACGCCATGCGTACACAGCAGACACACGCCTCTTCACCCCCGGGCACGGAAAGCGTGGGCCAGTCTGTATCGCAGCAGAACAGGAGCACGCAGAGTTCGATACGGGAGGAGGCCAGGCAGGTCGAGGAGAAGGCGGATACCCAGAAGCTCAAAAAACAGCTTCAGGAGATCACCGACCAGCTGAACAAGGAGATGAATCCGCTGAACACCTCTATCCGGTTCGGCTTCGACGACTCGGTCGAGGAGCTCTATGTTTCGGTCATCGACACCAGCAACGATCAGATCATCCGAAAAATTCCCTCCGAGGAGGCGATGAGACTTGCCGCCAAGATGCGTGAACTGGTCGGAATGATCTTTGACAAGAAAGGGTGATACCGCCCACACACAGCAAGGATGCAACACTTCACACTAAAGGATTGAAAATGACTGCAGCAGCCGCATACGACACCTACACACAGAACAACATCCAGATCGAATCGCCCGAAAAGCTGATCGAGATGCTCTATGAGGGGATCATCCGGTTCTGCTCTTTGGCAAAGAAGTCGATCGAGCAGGGAGATATCGAAAAGCGGGTCTACTGGACCAACCGTGCCGTCGCCATCTTCGTAGAGCTGATCAACACTCTCGACGCCGAGAAGGGTGGAGAGGTGACCCACTATCTGGGCGGCCTCTACGACCAGCAGATCAAGTTTCTCAACGAAAGCAATGCACAAAACAGCTGCGAGTATCTGGATATCGTCATCCGCGTCACCAAAGAGCTGCTCGAAGCGTGGCGGGAAGTGACGGCCGATGAGTTGGCATAAATCGTTCACCGCGGCACTCGTGGAGGAGAATGAGCGGACACTTCTGCAGCTTCTCGACGAGATGCCACCATTCAACGAGGTCGTAGAGATGGAAAGCGCCCTGGAGCTTCTCTCCCAGGCACTGCACCTCTTCGAATCGAAAAAGTGTGCGCTTCATCGACAGATGCAACAGATCCAGGCCGAAAAAAAGTTTGTCGATTCGGAACAAATCTCTCCCCAAACCGCCCGTCTCGACCTTCACTCATAAGAGTTTCAACTCACTTACGATAGAATCCCGGAAATCTCTTTTTCCAGGATCAGACACCCATGAAAAAACAGGTCAAAAAAGCGGTCCTCGCCTACTCCGGAGGACTCGATACGAGCATCATTCTCAAATGGCTTCAGGACGAGTACAATTGCGAAGTGGTCACCTTCACCGCCGATATCGGACAGGGCGAAGAGGTGGAGCCGGCGCGTGAAAAGGCGCTCAGACTCGGTATCAAGCCCGAAAACATCTTCATCGAAGATCTTCGCGAAGAGTTCGTACGCGACTACGTCTTCCCGATGTTTCGGGCCAACGCCATCTACGAAGGAGAGTATCTGCTGGGTACCTCCATCGCACGCCCACTGATCGCCAAACGCCAAATCGAGATCGCCGCCCTGACAGGTGCCGACGCCGTCAGCCACGGCGCCACCGGCAAAGGAAACGACCAGGTCCGCTTCGAGCTTGGCTACCTCGCTCTCAATCCCGACATCACCATCATCGCCCCCTGGAGGGAGTGGGACCTCAACAGCCGTGAAAAGCTCCTCAGATACGCCGAATCCCACGGAATACCGATCGAAAGACACGGCAAGAAATCTCCCTACTCGATGGACGCCAACCTGCTGCACATCTCCTACGAAGGGGGGATCCTCGAAGATCCGATGAACGAACCGGAAGAGGAGATGTGGCGCTGGACCACCAGCCCGGAAAAGGCACCCGACACCCCCGAGTACATCACGATCACCTATGAAAAGGGGGATCCGGTGGCGATCGACGGCGAGCCACTCACGCCGGCCCGTATCCTCACGAAGCTCAACGAGTACGGCAACCGCCACGGAATCGGCCGTCTCGATATCGTCGAAAACCGCTATGTCGGCATGAAGAGTCGCGGCTGCTACGAGACACCGGGGGGAACCATCATGCTCAAAGCGCACCGCGCGATCGAGTCGATCACCCTCGACCGAGAGGAGGCGCACCTCAAGGACGAACTGATGCCCCGATACGCGAAGCTGATCTACAACGGCTTCTGGTTCGCTCCCGAGCGTTCAATGCTCCAGGCCGCGATCGACCAGACCCAGGCCAACGTCAACGGCGACGTTCGGCTCAAACTCTACAAAGGGAGCGTCTCCGTCGTCGGACGCCAGTCGCCCAACTCTCTCTTCAATCCCGAATTCAGCACCTTCGAAGAGGACAGTGTCTACAACCAAAAGGATGCCGAAGGCTTCATCCGCCTCAACGCCCTGAGATTCATCATCGAGGGCCACGCCCGCAAAAAGTGACGACACCTGCGTGTCGTTACGCGGGCGTGGCGGGCGGAGCGTTGTGCGCCCATCGCACCGCGAAGCCCCGGTTTCCGATGTAGTGAGTGTAGCGAACGGGTTCTTCGGCGAAAGCCGAAGGCCAATGCAATCGGCAAAAAGTGACGACACCTGCGTGTCGTTACGCGGGCGTGGCGGGCGGAGCGTTGTGCGCCCATCGCACCGCGAAGCCCCCGTTGCCAGTGGGGTATGAAAAAACGCGTCCGATATGGTGACGGATCGGCCGGGAAAAGGAGGCTTTTGATGAACGGTACTCTCCTGTGGGAAGCCTTTTCGATCATCTTTGTTGTCGCCGTCGTGACCCTGATCACCATCTACTACCAGAAGCGGATGCGCTGAGGCGCCCTACCCCAGCGCCTCTTGGGCACGCTCCGCCAACTCTTTTGGACTGAAACGGATCACAGAATCCTCCAGCCCGACCATTCCTGGCACGATCTCAAGCAGCAGGTAAAAGAGCAGAATCATCGGTAGAAAGATCCACATCTCCCGCATGAAACTTCGGTAGGTATAGCGCTTTTTGAGCCACTCCACCGCCTCGGGGCGTCCATGCATCAGCAGCAGCGCCTGGACAGCAAAAACGAATCCCCAACTCAGATACGTGAGGATCGAACCGATGAAAAGAACATACTCCCAGAACTCCAGATCGCTCACGCGGAAACGGCCAGATCGTAGAGTCGGACCAGTGCGTGCGGATCGGGATCGCGGCCGAGCCACTCACGATAGAGCCGGTCCATCGGTTCGCTGGCACCTTTCTGCAGGATCGTCCGCTTGTAGCCGTCGGTTCTTTCCGTGTCGATCCCACTCCCATCGAAGCAGGCGAAGAAGGCATCGGCACTCAACACTTCGGCCCATTTGTAGCTGTAGTAACCCGCCGCGTACCCGCCGGCAAAAATATGAGCGAATCCCCACTGGAAACGGTTGTATGCAGGCGGCCTGATGAGAGAGAGGCGCGCTCTGAGCGAATCGAGAAGCCTTTGCACCTCATCGCCCTGATAGAGCTTCCGATGGAGCATGAAGTCGAAGAGTGCAAACTCGATCTGTCGCAGCATTCCCGAAGCGGCCATGAAGTTCTTGCTCTCCTTGATCTTGCGCATCAGCTCTTCCGGCATCGGCTCGCCGCTGCGGTAGTGGCGTGCGAAACGCTCCAGCACCCCTTTTTCGTAGGCGAAGTTCTCCAGAAACTGCGAGGGGAACTCCACCACATCCCAGGCTACGCCGTGGATGCCGCTGACGAACCGCTCCCTGACCCTGCTGAAGAGGTGGTGGATCGCATGTCCCATCTCGTGAAAGAGGGTCACCACGTCGTCGTGGCGCAACAGGGATGGGGTCTTGTCGCCCGACGGAGGAAAGTTGCAGACGACGAAAGCCGATGCCGGGTGCTCGACGCCCCTCTCGTCCTCGTGATGGGTCTGCCAGTCGTTCATCCACGCTCCGCCCCGTTTGTTCCTTCTCGCCTCCAGGTCGAAGTAGATCCGAGCGAAGGGTTCACCGCTCTCTACCAGATCGTACACCTTCACCTTCCCGTTCCAGACCGGTACGTCGACCGGTTCGAACCCGATATCGAAGAGTTCACCGACGAAATCGAGCATCCCTTTCAGGGTGCGCTCCTGCTCGAAGTATGGACGCGTCATCTCGTCGTCGAAATCGAGCTCCCGCTTCTTGAGGCGCTCGCTGTAGAAGGCCACATCGTAGCTCTCGATCGTCTCGACGCCATCCTCCAGCGCCAGTCGCCGAAGCTTTCCAACCTCCTTTTCCGCCGCGGGCAGCGACGCCTCGGCGAGTTCCTCGAGAAAAGAGAGGACCGCTTCGTCGTTTGGAGCCATCTTGGTCGCCAGGGAGAGTTCGCTGTAGTGGTCGAAGCCCAGAAGCTTCGCCTTCTCGTCGCGCAGGCGCAGAATCTCGTCGATCACTTCCCCGTTTTCGGGAGCTCTGGTCACATAGGCGCGATAGAGCTCTTCACGCAGCGTTCGGTTTGGGCCGTAGGTCATGTAGGCCATATAGCTTGGAATCTGCAGCGTGAAGCGCCAGACCCTCCGGCCATCCCGCTCACACTCGGCCAGCGCCAGGTCGCTCTCGGGGATCCCCTCCACATCTTCGGGGTTTTCGACGATCAGTTCATAGGCGTTGGTCGCATCCAGAAGATTCTGGGAGAAGCGGTTGTTCAGCTCGCTCAGCTTCAGGTCGATCTCCTCGAGGCGCTTCTTCTTCCCTTCCGGGAGATCGACTCCCGAGAGTTTGAAGTCGCGAAGCTCCTGCCTGAGCACTTCACGCTGCGCCGTATCGCCCCCTTCGATCTTTTTGAATACCTCATACAACTCCCGGTTCTGGGAGAGCCTCGTATGATAGTGCGAAAGAAGCGGCAGGGAAGCTTCGTACGCTTTTTGCGTCGCCTCGGAGTTTTCGACACTGTTAAGATGCGACAGCGGGGTGAAGAGAAGGTCGAGCCGTTCGAAGGTCTCCATATAGGGGCGGACAAAATCGTTGTAGCCGGTCGTGCCACTTCGGATGAGAGCGTCGATCTTTTTTTCGTTCCGATTCAGAAGCTCCCTGAGATCATCGACGAAACGGTTGTAGTCCGGTTCTGCAAAAGAGATAAACATATCGCGGTCCTGGTTCGTTTAGATTTTCGCAATTATAGCCGATTTTACGCTATTTTCGATATAATCGACTCAAACCAAAGAATCAACGAAACGCGAGGAATCGAGAATGAAGGTACTGCTTGTAAAAGATGTCAAAAACCTGGGAAAAGCGGGTGAGATCAAAGAGGTGAAAGATGGCTACGGGAAAAATTTCCTGGTCGCCAGGGGGTTCGCCAAAGTCGCGACCGAAGAGGTGATCCGGGCCTGGGAGGAGGAGCAGAAGCGCAAAGCGCAGGAGGAGGCCGAAGAGATCGCACGCCTCGAGGCGCTCAAAAAGAGACTCGAAGGGTTGAAACTCGTCATCTCCAAGAAACTGGGAGCCAACGGCTCTCTTTTTGGAGCGATCACCAACCACGACCTGGCCGATGCCCTCAAGAAAGAAGGAATCGAGATCGAGAGAAAACTGATCCATCTCGACGGCGCCATCAAGGCCACGGGCCTCTACGAAGCCGATGTCAAACTGGGCCACGGTATCCATGCGACACTCAGATTCGAAGTGGTCGGAGAGTAGTACATGTTTGAAGCGACCACGATACTCGCCTATCGAAGCGAGAGTGTCGCCGTCATCGGCGGCGACGGGCAGGTGACCTTCGGAAATGCCGTACTCAAAGCGAACGCCACGAAGATCCGCACACTCCACAACGGACAGGTGCTCGCCGGATTCGCCGGCAGCACCGCCGACGCTTTCAACCTCTTCGATATGTTCGAAGGGTTTCTGCAAAGCCGCAAGGGAGATCTTCTCAAGGCGGTGATCGAATTCTCCAAAGCGTGGCGCAAGGACAAGGTACTCCGGCGGCTGGAGGCGATGATGATCGTTCTGAACAACGAACATATCTTCATCCTCAGCGGCAACGGAGATGTCGTCGAGCCCGAAGATGGAAAGATCGCCGCCATCGGAAGCGGCGGCAACTTCGCAATCTCCGCCGCACGGGCCCTGGCCCGTCATGCGAAGATGGACCCGAAAACCCTGGTCGAAGAGAGCCTCCATATCGCGGCCGACCTCTGTATCTACACAAACCACAACATCAAGACTCTGGAACTGAAACGATGAACAACAAAGAGAGTATGACCCCAAAAGAGATCGTCGCCTACCTGGACAACTACGTCATCGGCCAACAGAAGGCGAAAAAGACGATCGCCATCGCTCTGCGCAACCGGTATCGGCGGATGCGGCTCCCCAAGGAGCTCAGGGACGAAATCATGCCCAAAAACATTCTGATGATCGGTTCGACCGGTGTCGGAAAGACCGAGATCGCCCGTCGGCTCGCCAAGATGATGGGCTACCCCTTCGTCAAGGTCGAAGCGAGCAAGTATACCGAAGTCGGTTTCGTCGGGCGCGATGTGGAGTCGATGATCCGCGATCTGGTCGCCACCTCCGTCGCTCTGGTGACCCAGGAGCAGAAGGATCTCAAAAGCGGCGAGATCGACGAGTATGTGGAAAAGATGATCATCGAAAAACTTCTTCCTCCCCTTCCGAAGGGGGCGACCGAAACGAAACAGAGTGAATACAGAGCCAGTTTTGAACGGATGCAAGAGCGCCTCAGAAGAGGCGAACTGGACGACCTGACGATCGAGGTGGAGATGCCGGCGCCGAAATTCGAGATGGGCGAGGGCCATATGCCGCCGGAGATGAGCAAGGTACAAGAGTCGCTCGCGAAGGTCTTTGGAGCGCTCGGACGCGAAAACAGGAAAGAGGTCAAGGTCAAAGAGGCCCGAAAGATTCTTCGACAGTCGGCGAGCGAACGCCTTCTGGACGAGGAGCAGATCAAGCAGGAGGCGCTTCGGCGGGCACAGGAGGGAGGCATCATCTTTCTCGACGAGATCGACAAGATCGCCGTCAGCAGCCAGAACAGCGGTCGGCAGGATCCCAGCAAAGAGGGGGTTCAGCGCGATCTTCTGCCCATCGTCGAAGGGAGCAGCGTCAACACCAAATACGGACCTGTCGAAACCGACCATATCCTCTTCATCGCCGCCGGAGCTTTCCATGTGAGCAAACCGAGCGATCTCATCCCCGAACTGCAGGGGCGCTTCCCCCTGCGGGTGGAGCTCGACTCTCTGACCGAAGAGGCGCTCTACGAGATTCTCACCAAGCCGAAAAACTCCCTGATCCGCCAATACCAGGCCCTTCTGGGTGTCGAAGGGATGGAACTGGTTTTCGATGAGGAGGCGCTGCGCGCCATCGCGAAGATGAGTTATCAGGCCAACGAGAGAACCGAAGATATCGGCGCACGACGTCTCCATACCGTCGTGGAGCGGGTCCTCGAAGAGATCAGCTTCGATGCCGACGAGTTCGAGGGTAAAACATTTACGATAACGGCCGATTATGTACATGAGAAGCTCGACGCGATCGTAGAGGACGAAGATGTCGCACGATACATCCTCTGACCTCTCCACGAAAGCCGGCTTCGTCGCCGTCGTCGGTCGTCCGAACGCCGGAAAGAGTACACTGCTCAACTGGCTGGTCGGCGAAAAGCTGGCGATGGTCAGCAAGAAGGCCCAGGCGACCAGGAAACGGATGAATATCATCGTGATGCATGAAAATGCGCAGATCATATTCGTCGATACGCCCGGTATCCATGAAAAAGAGCGGCTCTTGAACCGCTTCATGCTTCAGGAGGTCTTCAAAGCGATCGGAGATTGCGACCTGATCCTCTTTATGGCCCCGGCCAGAGACAGACTGGATCACTACAGGAAGTTCCTGGATCTCAATTCGCGAAACAGGCCGCATATCGTCGTTCTGAGCAAGATCGACGAGGTCGGCAGAGAGGAGCTTTTGAGGAGGATCGGGGAGTATCGGGCCTATCAGGACCGTTTTTTGGCGCTGGTGCCCGTCTCGGTCAGCAAAAACATCGGAAAAGAGGAGTTGCTGGATCAGATCGTAAAACATCTCCCCGCTTCTCCCTGGCTGTACGATCCGGAGCTTTTGACGACGACCAACATCCGGGAGATCTACAAAGAGATGATCCGGGAGTCGATCTTCGAGAATCTCAGCGACGAGATCCCCTACGAGACGGATGTCGTCATCGAGAGGATCGAAGAGCTCCCCGGACTCGACCGGGTACAGGCTACGATCGTGGCGGAGAAGAAGAGCCAGAAAATGATCCTGGTAGGCCGGGGTGGATCGACGATCAAGAGGATCGGACGTGACGCCCGGATCAAGATGGAGCGTTTTTCGGGGAAAAAGATCTATCTTGAACTTTTTGTCAGCGTGAAAAGCGGTTGGTCCAAAACCAAAAAGTCACTCGCTGAAATAGGTTATCACTTCGAGTGATCGCGTTTTGCCCCGAAAAATGGGCGTTTTTTGTTATTTTTAAACTGGTCTTTAAGCTGGACTGGGTTAAAATCACCAAAAGTAAAAATTATAGGCTGGAGCGAAACTCCGGTTGAAACATATCTCATAGAGGCAATGGAATGTTCAAATCATCGCAGGACAGAATGGAAAAAGAGAGTGTCGGCTTCCAGAAAATCGTTTCGGTCAACGCGTATCAAAACGTCTACTACCAGTTTCATCACAATGCGTTGCAAAAGATAGAGAAACTCCAGTACGACAAGAAGAATTTCGTCGTATCGACTCTCGATTCGAAAGATTTCATCTCGTCGATCGTGGAGATCAGCGTCAACATCCCGCCCGAAGATCTTCAGGATGCCATCGAACTCAAGGCCTACGACGACCTGGGACTGGACCAGGCGGTCGAATATATCATACGGTATATCGAAATACCGGGGCGCAAGACCGACAAACTTCGCTACTTCCATGTCTTCGTCGCCGAACCGGAAGTGATCCACGAGGTCTTCGACCCGGTCCGCCAAGAGGTCAAGTACATCGACTACATCTATCCGAAACCTTTCCTTATTCAGAACGTCTACGAAAAGGACATTCTCGAAGCCTACGGCGTACACGGGTTTCTCTACTTCCAGAAAGAGGACGCTTTCTTGGCCCTCTTCAAGGATGGAGAGTATATCTACTCGAAGTCCCTGAAATACTCTTTCGAAAATATCTATGAACGCTTCTGCGAACTCTACGGCGAACGGGTGGATGAAGCCCCTTTTTACGAAATGCTTCAAAACGAAGGTCTCAAGACATCCAATTTCGACTACCAAGACCACCTGATGAAGCTGTTCAGCGAGATCTTTCTCTATGTCAACGACATCCTCATCTACGCAAAAAGAGCGTTTGAGATCGAAAAGATCGACATGTTCTATACCGGTTCTGAAAGCGGACCGGTTCTTGGCCTCAACGAGTACGCCCATACCTACCTCGGAATCGAAGCCAGCGATTTTGATTTCGATTACGAGATGGAGAAGGGGGACTGGTACATCGACCAGTTCCACTATCTCTCCGTTCTTGAAGCGATCAAGAATATCGAGGGGGAGGAGAGTCCGAACTTCACGGTCTTCTTCCGACCCCCTCCCTTCGTGGCGCGCCGAAGCGGACAGTTCATCATCACGACGGCGGCCACGATCGTTCTGGCCCTCTCGCTGCCGGTCTACAACTATACGTACGACACGTACGTCAAAATCAGCAACGACCGGCTCAAAAAGGAGGAGAGGCAGCTCAACGAACTGGTCACGTCGATCAAAAACGAAATCGCTTCGCTGCAGAAGCAGAAAAACGAGATTCTCGCGAAGATCAAAGCCGAGAACGATCTCTTCGAGACGAAGAAGAAGATTCTGGCCGCCATCTACGACAAGAAGGTCAACTATCCGATGAAAGCCAAAACCATTGTCGGTTTCGGCAACAACATGACGAAATTCGATGTCAGAGTCACCAAAATCACCGACGAGGACAACCTCTTCACCCTTTCGCTCTATTCACGGAGTGAAAAGAAGATCACTCAATTTATCAAGTTTCTGACCGATACATATGAAAACAGAATCCATACCGATATCGAGGAGATCTACAAAGATGAAAAAACCGGCATCTATCACGGCGATCTAAAGGTTACTGTATTATGAAAATCATTGAAGATTTGCTCGAAAAACTGGACAACTACTTTGAGGAGAAGAAAGAGAGTGAATTCTACCTCATGGTACTGGCGGTCGTTGCCGTCTTCGGACTGATCTCCTACTCCTATCTGATTCCGATCACGGAGAAGGAGCTGAAAAAGGATCTCAGGATCCAAAAAGAGCTGGAGAGCAAAATCCGGGCCGAAAAGTCCTATCTCGCCTCGGTGACGGTAAACGGAGATCAGCGCTTCAAGATCAAGAAGCTTCAGAGCGAGATCGCAAGACTCAAAACCCGATATGTCGATCTCAAAGAGATCAACGAATACTCCGACTATCAGATCCAGACACTCTCGGAGCTTCTGTTCAACGAAAAGAACTGGGCGAAATTCCTCGACTCGATCGCTCTGAAAGCGAAGAAGAACAGTATCGACATCTCGCTCATCTCCAACAAGTTCATCAACAACAAGGACAGCTTCGGCCACGTACTGGAGATCGGTGTCGACTGTGAAGGGAGCTACAAGAATATGATCCGTTTCATGAACGAGATTGAAGAGAGCGAGCTTGTCGTCGATATATACAACATCAATCTTGAAAGCGACAAATTGATAAAAGCAAACTTTAAGGTATCGGTATGGGGAATCAACTATTGATCAAAACGGCGGCACTGGCTTTGGCGACGACGGCACTGCTGCATGGCGATATCACGATCAACGATATCGACAAGCTGGTGAACGACATCAAGCAGGAACGTATCGGACTGAAAGAGAAAGAGATTCTAACGGCCAAAGATCCGTTCATCTATCCCAACGGAAAAATGGGTCGGGTTCTACGGACCAGTGAGGTCAAAAAGAGACGATACCGGTTCGTTCTGAGCGCTATCGTCAACGATCGTGTCAAAATCAACCGGAAATGGTACAGCCTGAACTCGAAGATCCATGGATACAGGGTGAGCAGAGTCGGGAGGGACCACGTTTTGCTTACGCGTAACAATGAGCGGATTCGTGTCTTTTTGAAACGGGCAAAAAGCAAAAAAATCAAACTTTTCGTAAAATAAGGATTGGGTTATGAAATATATGAAAACGATCAAAATATCGCTTTTGGCAGCGGTTGTGACAGCCTCCCTCGGAACGACGGCGGATCTACAGGCGGCGTGTGAAGACAATCTTTTCAATATCAAAGCCAACCAGGGCACGAGAATCTCCGAACTGATCAACCAGTTGGCCGATCAGTGTGACCTGACACTGATTATCAAAGACAAAGAGGCTGAAAAGAGACTTCGCAAGCGGCTCAACCGCTTTTCACTCAAAGATGTCACGCTACCGGAAGTGTTGGAGGTCGCCCTGAACGAACACAATCTCAACTACTCCCTCGACGGAAACATTCTGAAGATATCCTATCTTCTGACGAAAACTTTTCACGTCAACTACATCAGTACGGAGCGGCAGAGTTCCAGTACGACCAAAGTGACACTCTCCAGCGGTGCGAGAGTGCAACAGACAAATCAGAAGAACAATAGTGGACCAAGCACAAGTACGATGAGCGCAGGTGAGTCGGAGAGTGGTATCAATGTCGTCTCCGACGACAAGTTTGTCTTCTGGTCCGGGCTTCTGAGTCAAATCAGAAATATTCTCAACCGTCCCGAGGATACCTACAAAGCCGGAGATCCCGTCGTCGACAAGGAGTCGGGACTCGTCACCATTACCGGGACGAAAAAACAGCTCGACAGGGTCGAGGAGTATATCGACAATCTCATGGAGCGATTGCACAAGCAGGTATTGATCGATGTGAAGATGTATGCCGTCGTTCTCAATAAAGGAAACGAGACCGGTATCGACTGGAGACAGATCTACAATATCCAGAACTTCAAAATCAATGCCGAACGGCTGACCACCAACGACAGGATTCTCGAAATCAAGTACCCCGGGAGCAGTGACGTCCCCTATATCAGCAAGTTCATCAATGGGGGTGCCGCCACATTCACCGATATCGTCATGACTGCAAAGATCGGAACGATCGTCAAGTTCCTGCAATCCCAGGGGGATGTCCACTCGGTCTCCAACCCAAAAGTTCTCACACTCAACAACCAGGCGGCGATGATCACCGTCGGCAAACAGTACTTCTACAAAATCAAAAACAGCACCACCACCAGCAATACAGGCGGCAGTACCGTCGCACAGAACGAGATCATCGATTCGGTTTTTGCCGGAATCCTTCTTGATATCACACCCGAGATCGCAGCCGACGGCACCATCACTCTCAAAATCAACCCATCCGTCAGCGACACGATCACGCCCGTCACCAACGACAACCAGAACCGAACCATGCCGCCGGATCTCGAGCGGCGCCAGATGGCATCCGTCGTTACGGTCAAAGACGGTTCACACGTCATACTCGGCGGTCTGATCACCGACAGAATCAACAAGTCGACCAACAAAGTTCCTCTCCTTGGAGATATTCCTCTCCTTGGATATGCGTTCAAATACGATGAACTTACCGATGAAAAGGTCGAACTCGTCATCATCGTCACACCGCATCTCGTGACGGCGAAATCTTCGATGACGCTAAAAGACCTGGGATACGACCGGCTCTCCGACAGCAATTTGACCAAGATGCGATGAGTAAATACAGACAGCTGCAGAGTATCTTCATAGACAGGATCGAAATCAGCCAGTATATCGGGCTCGATACTTCCATCCTGTTCTACAACAAACTCCAGGAGAGTATTCAAAAACCGCTCAAGATGATCCTTCTTTACGGAAAGCCCGGAACGGGGAAAAGCGTCCTGATCAACAAGATCTATCACGATGCGAAAGACAAACGCAACGTCTTTCTCATCTCCACCCCGATCCAGCAGGAGGAGGAGTTCATCAAAAAACTCTATACCTTCTTGCTTCCGGAATCGACGATTCCGGAAGATCTGAGCTACAACCGCTTCATCGACATCTGTTCGGCTCTCAAAGACAAGAAGCACATCACCGTTCTTCTCGACGAAGCGCAGCTCTACCCCTCTTCGATGATGGAGAAGATCCGCCTGATATCCGATACCCGTACGATCAAGTTCGTCGTCTCTTTACACAAGACGGAAAAGGAGGATCTGATCGCCAAAGAGCACTTTCAATCCCGAATATGGGAGACGATCGAACTCAAAAACGGAACCATCCACGATACGCACATGTATGTCCAGAAAAAGCTGATCCAGCAGAACTACTTCGAAATCGCCAATATGTTTCATCGAAGCAACATCCGACTGATTCACAGATTCACCAAGGGAAACTACAGGGAGATCAACAAGCTGCTCTTCACGCTTTTTGAAATTTACGACTACTACGAAAAGAATCAGCCTTCGAAAATCGCCCACTCCCGGATCAAAAACAAGTTCATCGAAATGTCGGCACTGAAGCTGGGGTATATCCATGCTTGAGATCGAAAAACTGGAACGGGATTGGCGCAGATACAGGGCCAAACGACTACGGCCCTGGCTTCTTTCGCTTCTGGCACTCGTACTGGTCGCATCGGTATCTCTTCTGCTTCGTGATGACCGGTTCGCTCCTTTTGCGTTCAAAACATCCGATACCC
>Ga0256914_1000655_pt1 | contig 33847 bp, 39 predicted proteins | sample HulkmetaG_FD_191571 | JGI IMG/M metagenome (GOLD analysis project Ga0256914, IMG submission 191571) | Hydrothermal chimney microbial communities from Main Endeavour vent field at the Juan de Fuca Ridge, Pacific Ocean - Hulk | ecosystem: Environmental > Aquatic > Marine > Hydrothermal vents ... | reverse complement strand
TCTCGTTCGTCTTCTTTATGCTCTTCCACTTGTCCGCCAGCTCGAACATGGCCCTTATGGCGTCGATGTTCTCAGGCACCACGTCGCTCTCCTGATGAACGGCCTGAATGTAGAAGAGCCTGTTTCCTCTCACGCTTATGCTTTCCTTCCAGACGGCAATCTCGTAGAGGTTGTTCCACTCGCGGTGCAGGTCGCGGGCGAACTCTATGAGCTGGGCAGTGCTGTCGAAGCCCTTCTCCTTCTCGAAGAGCAGAACGCGCGTGGTGCTCTCAAAAATGCCTATGACGTCCTTTGTTTCGAGCGGCTTCTTCAGCTCAACCATTATGCTGTGGACGTGCATGAGCGTGGTCGGAACGACGAAGGCACTCGTCTCGATGTTTATCGGAATTACGGTCTGGACATCCGGCCCGTGGTGCGAGGGAACGGTGACGCTCGGCGTTATCGCGTTTATGGGCCCTCGTTTGGTGTCACTTGGATCAGCTGCACGGCGGATCATCACAGCGTAGACGTAGTCTATGTACTCCCGAATGGCTGAGAGGGTTCTGGTCAATCCAGTCGTGTTGCAGGAGACAACTCTAACGTAGTCTTTTCCTAAAGCCTTCTCGTAGTTGGCTTGGGCCACGAAGGAAACCTCAGCAACGCTTGCCTTCTCTCCGCCTTGGAATATGGCCTTGACGCCGGCCTTTTCATAAACCGCCTTGTTCTTTGCTCCCATACCGCCGGGGGTGGCATCGACTATGACGTCGACCTTTTCGAGAAGATCGCTGAGCGTTCCGGCGACTTCAAAACCGGCCTTTTCAAAGCGCGGCAGAAAATCCTCAGCCGCAGCATAAACCGCAATCCCGAGCTCCTTAGCACGGTGAGCCTCGAAGTCAGGTTTTGTCTTGGTAACTCCGATTAGCTTCATGTCGTCCTGTTTTGTTACAGCATAAGCTACTCTCTTTCCGATGGTGCCGTAGCCGTTGATTCCCACCCTAACCTTCATTTTCTTCACCGGGATATTTTATAAAAGTGAAATACTTAAGCCTTGTTTTCACCGGAGGTGTTATGAAAATAGAAAACTCCAAAAAGATGATAACCTAAACACCTGTGGTGATGCTCATGTTTGCCGAAATTCTTACCATCGGGGATGAGCTCTTAACTGGAAACACTGTTGACAGCAACTCCACCCATATTGCCCAAAAGCTAACAGAGAGAGGCTACTGGGTAAGAAGGAAGACCACAGTGGGAGACGATACAGAAGAAATAAAGACGGCTATCAGAGAGATCCTTTCAAGAAAACCTGAAGTTCTCGTGATCTCAGGTGGTCTTGGGCCGACCCACGATGATGTTACAATGTTAGCGGTCGCAGAAGCTCTTGGCAGGGAACTTATCCTCTATGAGGAGTGCCTTAGGAAAATTGAAGAGTTCTACTATGAGCTCTACAAGAGAGGTCTCATAAACGACCCAGAACTCAACGAGGCCAGAAAAAAGATGGCATACCTCCCTGAAGGTGCCCAGCCTCTTGAAAACAGCGAAGGTGCAGCAGCTGGAGCATTCATTGAGTATGAAGGGGTAAAGTTGTTTGTTCTTCCCGGAATGCCGCGGGAGATGAAGGCAATGCTGGAACGAGAAGTACTTCCAAAGCTTGGAAAGAAGAGATTTATCCAGAGGAAGCTTCTGGCGGAAATTACGGATGAATCAAAACTTGCTCCCATTTTGAACGAAACCATCAGAAAATTCAATGTCAGAATACACTCCTCTCCGAAAGGTTTTGGAAAGTATATAGGGATAATAATCTTCGCTGAAGAAGAGAAGATCATAGAAAAGGCTAAAAGATTCATGGAGGAAAAGGGAATAAAGTTTGAAGAAGGCTGGTGATTCCATGCTCCCAAAAGATGTCAGGACAATCATCGATGAAATGAAGGCTGAACGGATTCGAGGAGCAAGTTATCTGGCAGAAAGAGGTGCTGAGGCATATTTAAAAGCAGCTGAACTTCTGGAGGGGGAAGAGCTCTTAAATGCTCTGAAGGAACTACGAAGTGAAATCATAATGGTCAATCCAACAATGGCCTCCCTCTACAACCTGACACGCTTTATACCGCTGACAGATAATCCGGATTTTGTTAAATTGAAGGCTGAGGAGTTCATAAAGCTCAGTGAAGAGGCAAAGAGAGAGATTGGCAACATAGGGAGCGAGCTTATTGACGAGAATGAAGTTATAATAACCCATTCCTTTTCATCTGCAGTTCTTGAGATTTTTAAATTTGCACAGATGAAAGGCAAAAGTTTCAGGGTAATTCTCACAGAAAGTGCCCCCGATTATGAGGGTCTTGCTCTGGCCAGGGAACTTGAGAAACTTGGAGTTCCCTTTGAAATCATAACTGACGCCCAGATTGGAATATTTACAAAGAGGGCAACTATGGCTCTGGTCGGAGCTGATAATATGACCCGGGATGGGGCACTCATCAACAAAAGCGGGACATATCTCCTTGCATTGGCATGTTATGACAGCGGTATCCCCTTCTATGTAGCGGCTGAAAGTTTTAAAATCCACCCCAAGCTAAAAGCAGAAGAAGTCAAAATCGTAGAGAGAAAATTTAAAAGAAATCATCTCCTGATCAGAGGGTATGTTTTTGATGTAACGCCGTGGAAATATGTGAGAGGAGTAATAACGGAATTTGGGATTCTCGTGCCGCCAAAGGAAATTTAACCCATGTTTAATGTTCCTCACACTCACAGGGATTTTTACCGCAGTAAGGACAAACTCCCGGATATTTCTTTTTTGCGGCCTTTTCAAGGTCTATCCCAAGAAGATTCGCTAAGCTGGAAAGCCACGCCAGAACATCTGCAAACTCTTCTTCTGTGGCATCCCTATCATTCTTCCTGATGGCCTCTGCTAACTCCCCCACTTCTTCAACAAACCACAGGAAGGTTTTATCGACTCCCCTTTTAGAGTCTTTATTATAGTAAAGCTCCCTGATCATTTCCTGAAATTCTCGAATTTCCATTTCTCTCACCAATACTGAAAACAGGAATAACTTTAAAAAACCACCTCTTATCCTCCTGAAAGCTTAGTACCCTGGGACAGATACGCGGGCTTCCGAAGTCTCCGCAACTCGACAACATTCTCTTAATCCAGTACCAGCGCCTCTGAGGGTTATGAAGGATTTCCCCAAGTAGTTTGGAGGCTTGCTAAAACAAAGAAACTGCCCCTCAAGCTCCAGCATTTTCTCCTGCAAATAAGAATACTCCCCCATATAACTTCCTCCTCTAACATCCCAAAGCCAAAATTCCACCGTTACAATGCTTTATCCTCACAGTTAGAGGAAGTACTTAAACATTCCCCACAGGATTATAAAACCCTCACAATCTCATCCCAAATCTTCTCCGATAAAGTACGTTTTTCCATCCGAGGGTATTTTTGTATCGAGTTTAATGTTACAAGATACACCTCATTCTCCTCACTGCCAAAGGCAACTTCACCTTTGTTGGCAATTACAATATCGCTCCCGGCTTTTTCTATCTGTTTTCTTGCTCTGGCTATAAGTTCTTCCTCATCAACACCATATTCTGCTTTAAATCCAACTAAGAAGATGTCTGGCCGGATTTCCTTTATTCTTTGGATTATCTTCGGCGTCGGAACCAGCTCAAGGGTAAGGGTCTGCGTGCTCTTTATTTTCCTATCTGCCTTTTCTTTCGGTTTAAAATCACTGACAGCAGCAGCAAGGATTACGACATCATATCTCCTATTCATAAGCTCATTTTCTATAGCATGCAACATTTCTTCAACGGTCTCAACTTCAATCTGATTCTCCACAAAGCTCGGCACGCTACCTTTAGTTCTAACCAATGTTACTTCAGCACCCCGGAACTCAGCCTCCTCTGCCAGAGCAACGCCCATTTTTCCAGAGCTCCTATTTGTAATGAATCTTATTGGATCAATGTATTCTCTTGTGGCTCCTGCTGTTACTAACACTCGCTTATCTTTCAAATCCTTCTTGTGGAGCTTTTTGATAACGTGGTAAACTATCTCGTCAATGCCGGCAACTTTTGCTTTGCCTTCCTCAAATTTCGGCCCTATGAACTCCACACCAAGTTTTCTGAGCTTTTCCATATTCTCCTTTACTATTGGGTGTTTATACATGCTTGAATGCATGGCAGGAGCTATCATTATCGGCGTATGTGCAAAAGCTGTTGTCACAACTGTTGTCACTGGCGTATCATCTATGCCACACGCTATCTTCGAAATTGTGTTAGCGGTTGCAGGACACACCAAAATTAGATCTGCCTTGTTCTCATGTTCTCCCGCCAACTCAACGTGCTCAATAAAACCTGTAATTTCAGTGACGACAGGATTTCCTGTTGCAAACTCCATTGCATAGGGATGTATTATCTTCTGAGCGCTTTCACTCATGACAGCATAAACCTCTGCACCATGTCTGATAAGCTCTCTGGCCAGTTTAACACACTCTACTGCTGCTATACTCCCGGGTATAGCCAGAACAATTTTTTTTCCGAGAAGCTTTCCACTCTTCGTGGCATGGATCAGCTTAACATGATGGAGCATATTAATCACCAGACAGAAATCCCTCAAGTACCTATATAATGTTTTAGGAAAGCTTAAACTTCTCTCACAGCATCATTTTCGAATTTTTTTATTTCCTCCTCGGTACCTACCCAAACTACGATAACAGGTTCAACAGTTATCATACCATCCTTTATCATGGGTTTTACTTCGTTGATTGCCTCCTCTATTTTATAACCTCTATCAACAACTTCAATTACTATTGGTAGATCAGTTGAAAGCCTTAGAACATCGCTTTCATGCATTCTACTCTTCTTCCCAAAGCCTGCTGTTGCTCTATAAACCGTGGCACCCGCAATGCCCAATTCCCGGAGTTTTTTAAGTATCCCTTTATACAGAGGTTTTCCATCCCAGCGATCGTTTTCCCCGATGTAAATTTTCATTCTGAGCGTGTTCCAATGCTCAATCTCAACCATAACATCACCTCCGTGCTAAAATAAACCCGAGAAATACTAAAAGAACAGTTATTATAACATTTATTGAGACATTCAACAATGCTAAAAAATGCTCCTTCTCTCTTATCAAGTTAAATGTTTCGAATGAAAATGTTGAAAATGTGCTCAAGCTTCCGCATAATCCAATTCCAAAGAAAGCCCTTAATTCAGGAGGTACCTCAACCCCCCAAAACAATAGTCCATACAGATATCCAAGCATGAAACTGGCTAAACTGTTAACAAGTAATGTACCAATAGGAAAATCATTATAAACAGGTAAGAATCCAGAAAGATAAAATCGTATAAATGTCCCCAAAGCACCGCCCAATATAACAAACAGCGAAATTCTAACGTTCATGTTTCTTCCTTCCCGCCATTAGATATTTGTCAACTATCTCTTTAGCATCCTCTGGAAGCCTATTCCCTCCCATAAGCAGATTCTCGCTTAGATAACCATAAATTCTTATTGCAAGAGTTCTGTTTGTGATGTATGCATCATAAAGTTTATAATTTAGAGCAGCTTGTTTTGAGGATAACTCCATTATTTCTCTTCTTAATTCTTCCACATCTCTGTTTTCAGTGAGAAACTGTTTAGCTTTTTTGAGATACTCCATATCCATGCTTCTGCCCCTCCAGAAGCCGTCTGTTTTCGGTTTTTAACTTTTTCAACAGTGCCATAAGGATTTCCTGATCTCTAAGAACCTCTTCATATTTTTTCTCCATTAATGTTACTTCTTTTTTTAATTCATCTCTGAACTTGAGAAGTTTAGCAACTTCCTCCAGCTCATTCACGACTATCAAACCCCATGTAATAGTGTATTAACTCCTCGATCTTAGAATAATCCCTTTCCGGTTTTCCAAGGATTTTCCTAAGCCGTTTATTTTCTGCAATTAGCCCTGAAATCTGGATAGCCAAATTTTGATTATCCATTGCAAGATAATATGTTCTAAATTTCAGTGGAGACCATTTGCCTTCCAATTCATATAGCTCTCGTTCAAGGGACTCAATCTCTTTTTCTAATTCCTGAAAGTTTACATCCCCCCTATAATCAACAAATCCTCTAAGGATTATTATTCTAAGAATTTTATCAAGTCTGAATCCATATTTCTCCTCGAATCTTTTGATTTTTTCAAAATGATCATCCGGAATTTTGAAAACTATTTTCCTCCATCCAACTTCAGGTTTTACCACGATTTTCATAGGTGCCCACCTCAAGTTGTTGCCGAAATTCACAATTTTCTTTACTTAGCTGATGTCGTATTCTAAGAAGGAACTCTTTATCGTCCATAGCTTTTTTTTCAAATTCTAATAGCTCCTCATAATTGCGTTTCATCTCATCAAGCTTCTTTTTGAGTCTCTCTCGATGTTCAATAAGATATCGGAATCTGAGGGCTTTTAATGTATTTTCCAATTCATCTAACCTATAAAATCTCCTTTTAATTTCCTCTTTACTTTGTTTTATTCGTTTAAATTCTTCCTTACTAACCCTAAGTTCTATTTCCAAATATAACACCTCTAATGCTTGGTTTTTTAGAAATCTCACAGAAATTTACCTGTAAGGGTAAGCCTTTCAAACTCTCAATTGCAAGAACAACTGCTTCTGCCTCTTTTTTTGTAGGAGCTTTTGTTGCTCTATAATCGAATTTATCAATAAATCTTTCTACTCTACTTCTGATTTCCTTAAGTTTCATAATCTGTATTTTTCTTAGTTCCTCTGATAAAGGAGTATTTTCTTTTTTTAACTCTGCTGATAGCATTTCGTAATGTTTTTTGCATAATATGGCTTCAGAATCCCTGTAAATCCCAATGAATTCCGCAAATCTCTTAGACAAGCTTGAGATGATGCTCTTCTCTTTCTCTTCCATTCTTTCACACAGAAAGCATCTGCCGGTTTTAATTTTCTGATTCTGTTCTAAATTTTCTATGTAAATAGAAAGCATATGGTCATAAATAACTGCAACCCCGAGTGATCCTAAAAGAGGATCTGAGTATGCTATCTCTTTTAATTTCCAAGCATGATACGAACAGAGTCCCAAACTTTCTTTAAACTGTTCTCTCACAGAGGGATTATTTACATGTTCATAGAGAATTGTCCCTATCTCATTCCGCTCATACTTTCTCAGGAGATTACACACAGGACAGCCCGAATTTTCAAGGGCTTCTTTCAGATAAATCCCAATCAGGTCCATTTTAATCACCAAAAATAAAATCAGAAGGCAAGAAGATCATCCAATGCCCTGAGTGCTCTATAGGTATTCTGGAAGTTAGAGATACCCATCTCAAGACTTCTCCTAAAGCCTCCATTTGGATTTTGAAGGGCTCTGATAAAATTAATATGACTTTTGATATATCTGGGTCTATCTCCCAGAAGCCTTAATCCCCTGATGGCATAGAATGTGGGTTCTAAATATGGAGGTAATGAATAAGGAACCTCTGTAAAGCCTCCATAGACCTCACATGCATCAAAATGCCGTGTTCTGGGAACATCGTAGCCAAGAGCATTAAGACTAAAAATAGCCTGATATGTCATCGTTGTCGTTGGCTGCTTAACTCCAAATCCATCTCCTTTTTTAAATTCCATGATGAAATCCCTTATCCTCCCCTTCATTTCCAAATCCATCCTGTAGTTCAAAGCCTTTAGCGCCCTTAAAACCCAGTAAGTCGCTTCCAACGGTGTTGATGTTCCAAATTCTTCACTCCCACCGAGTCCTACAGCAAATCTCCCTTCAAGAGGATTGTACTTTGAAAATAGCAGATCAAGCTTTTTCTCTGCCAGATCTTTAGCCCCGAGTAAAACCATGCCCTCAACTGCCATTGCAACAGCTACCACTGCTGTTTGCTTCCCTGCAGCACTAAAGAGGAACTGGGCAGTTTTTTCTCTCTCCGGGATTTTCAGTTCAAGTAAGTCATAGATCTTTACCGCATAGTATGTATCATTTATGTTAGTCTCATCTAAGAGAGTTACAAAGCAGTAACCTCCATCCTCATGCCGTCTCTCTCCAATGTATTTGATAACGGCATTAGCGTTAACATATTTTCCGATTTCATAAAGCTTCGAGCCCATTCTACCGCCTCCCAAAGGTTGTAGAACAGGCGTCATCAGCCCTTTTGGGCAGTTTGGCTCGAAGCCTGGGCGGACGCCATCGCCCATTAACCACTACAAAAGCCACTTAAAAACTTTTATGGTTCAATGACCTAATAAAACAGCAAAGTTATTATATCATTAAAATATCCCCACATACAGGTGATATCAATGGAAAAAGGCTTTATGGAATATTATCCCTACAATGATCAGATTAAAAACAGTCTTTTAGAATTTAGGAGGATACCAACAAAAATACTCCCTCACAAAAATGTAAAGTGGCAATACTTAGTTTTGGGAGAGGGTAATAGAACAATCCTGTTTTTACATGGTATGGGAGGAGCGTATGATATATGGTGGCAACAGATATTAAGTTTAAAAGATGATTATCAAACTGTCAGCGTCACCTATCCGCCAGTAAAGTCTCTTCATGGTCTGGCAGAGGGTATAATTGAAATTTTGAAAAATGAAGAGATAGAAGAGGTATTTGTGGTAGGATCCTCTCTTGGAGGGTATCTTGCCCAATATTTAACCTCATTCTATCCAGATATTGTAAAAAAAGCTGTTTTTGGAAATACTTTTCCTCCAAATGACCTTTATGAGAAAGAGAACCGGTGGCTTATTAAACTTGTCCATTTACTGCCAAATTCGGTGGTAATGCAGATATTAAAAAGGAGAATGCTCAAAAATGTAGTTCCAGCATCTCAAAATTCCCCAATTGTCAGGGCCTATATCCTTGAAATGTGCGAAAGAAAAATGAACAAAGCCGATTTACTCGCAAGGTATAGATGTGTTATCGAGAAGTTCTTGCCATGCTGTCATTCATGCAAAGCTTCTCTAATGCTTATAGAGTCCGAAAATGATCCGATGGTCCCACCCCAATTAAGGAAAACATTAAAAGGAATGTATAACTTTAAAAGGGTTTATACCTTCAAAAATGAGGGCCATTTCCCCTATCTATGCGCAGCTGAAGAATACACAAAGCTTCTGGTGGATTTCTTTGGGATATAACATAAATATAACAAATAGCAAAAAGCTTAATAACTTGAGTATCCCCCACTTTAGTGTGGGGAATTGATGCAATTCATAGAAACAACATACGTTGGGAATTTTATAGAAAAGCAAACACTGTTCGATGTTTTCGAGGAAGTCAACAGATATTTCACTAACAATAATATAGACATCAGACTCATCTACATTGGTCCCCTAAAATTAGCTCCCGGTTATCTAATTAACATAAACACTACCAAGGGAAAACTTAAGGCATACCCTCTGGAAGCACTTATTGAAACCCTCTACTCCAGACTTCTTCAGGATATCAAAGAAACCACAAACAGGGGGGAAAAACCGGATAGGAGAATCGTTATGAACAAAATCCTTGCACTTACAACTTTTCCAATAATATCAAGAAACCCATACTTCGATTTCTATGAAAAGTTTTTAGGTTATCATGAAACCATAACCAACTTGCGGATTATGATACTCTCCACAGAACCATTTCACTCTGAGGACAGAGAAAAGTTCAAAATGCGGCTTTTCAAGGGTATCCTCCATGAGATTGGTCATGCATTTGGACTTGAGCACTGCAACAATGAGTGCGTCATGAATCCTCCGAAAACTATTGAGGAGTGGGATCTAAGACCATCAACTTATTGCGATCGTTGTTTCTTGGAACTTAAAAGAAATGTTGAAATACAGTTATGGACATAATATGAAAAAAGTTTAAGTTCTGATAGTGATAACCAATGAATGATATGCTGTTTAGACACGTTGAAGTTGCTGAAATTAAAAGTGCAGAAAACGCCCTTCCCCACTATTTTGCATTGCTACGGGGAGATGAAAAGCCGAATTTTTACTATGCCCGAGAGGTGAAAGTGTCCTTCAGCAAAGATTGTTCTATTGATGAACTCTGGCAGTTGCATGAAGAAGGCATTGAAAAACTGCACAATAACGAGCTCTCAGAAAAACCCGAACAGAGTCTTCTTGACTTAAAATCGCTCATAGCTCACAGACTCATGGAAGAATGCATACTGTGTGAGATAAAATGCCGGGTAGATAGAAAGAAACAGCTTGGCTATTGCAGGGTGAAAGAGAGCAGAATTGTGAGTGCCTTCCTGCATCTCGGAGAAGAACCTGAGCTTATACCCTCTTATACAGTTTTCTTTTCGGGCTGTAACTTCCGCTGTGCCTTCTGCCAGAATTGGGACATAAGCCAGCAGAGAGTTGGCATAGCTTACTCCCCTGACGAGATTGCCATTAGAATTGGAGTGGCTCGAATGGAGGGGGCGAAAAACGTTAATTTTGTTGGAGGGGAGCCCACACCAAATATTCCTTTTATTCTTGATATTCTCAGAGAGATCGAAGTTCCAATACCAATCCTCTGGAATTCCAACATGTATATGAGCGAAAAGACCATGAGGCTTCTCGATGGTATTGTGGATATATACCTATCGGATTTTAAATGGGGAAACAACAAAGATGCTATGAAATATTCAAAAGTTCCCCAATACTGGGAAACTGTTACAAGAAATTTCCTTCTCGCAAAGGACCATTACAGAGCAGAATTCCTCATCCGACATCTGGTGATGCCCAACCATCTGGAGTGTTGTACAAAACCTATTCTCAAATGGATTTCAGAAAACCTTGGCAGAGATGTCAGGATAAATGTGATGTTTCAGTATAGACCAGAATACAAAGCTAATGGATATCCAGAGATAGCAAGAAGGCTCACCTATGATGAAATGGAAAAAGCCGTTGAGCTTATTAAAGGCTTTGGATTTAAAAATGCCCTTGTGGGATAAAAAGTTTCTATTCTTTAATTAAATTCTTTAAAATTTTCAGGACTTCTGCTGTATGACCTTTAGCTTTAACCTTAATCTTCTTCCAAACCATTTTTCCTTTGGTTTCCCATGCGTCTTTTTCTCCATGCTCCAATGTTTTTATTAATGTGGCATTTATTCTATTTCTATCTCTCTTTAAAGCGCTGATGCGATTTTTACTGAATCTCTACTCACTCCAATTATCTAAGCCCCTGATCCCGAATAGTAACTCTGAAAAATCCCCAGCATCTACAGTACATCCGGGAGTGTTGTTCCCAGGATAAACATATAGAACTGTCCATTTTCCAATTATCAACTCCTTCAGTTTTAACTTCATTGCCCGTTTCGTCAATTTAGTTTCAAGGATATTCATACTATGACTGTGCTGATCTTAGACTATCCTAATTTATTAAGCTTGTGCATTTGATATAATAAATATCATAGACAGAGGACAACAACAGTGGAGGGTTCAGACCCCAACCTTTTTATTACCTCCATGTTCTACATTGATTGCAATGAACAGATTAATGGAAGTTTTTATACTATCTCTACTACCTACATTCGAAGGCAGATATGCTGTTATCTATGGAATAGGTAGAGGCTACCCTATCCAAGGAACTCTTATAGTGGCTTCTATTGCAATTTTTGTTCTCTCATTTCTTCTCCCGTTTTTCCTCCCATATATTGACATTATCATGTTGAAATTAGAACGAACTGAGCTAAGAAGAATAGGACAAAGTTATCTGAATTATATCAGCAAGGTAAGGAACAAAGCTCGCCCATATGTTGAAAAATGGGGATTTATCGGATTAATTCTTTTTGTTGCAATACCTCTCCCGGGTACTGGAGTATGGACAGGAAGCTTAGCCGCTTATCTGTTTGGTATGGAACGAAAAAAGACTGTTCCTGCTTTAATCATTGGAGGACTTTTAAGTATCCTTATCACCACAATACCAGCTATCGGTGTTTCCTCAATCTTGGGTTAGTATTATTTAAGTAGTAATTGTGATATTCCAATATAGGTGAAGTTTAATGAGACTGCCAAGTAACAAGACGAAAATTATAGCTACGATTGGGCCATCTTCAATGAACAGGAAAACAATTGAAAGCATGATCAAGGCAGGAATGAGTGTTGCACGTATTAACTTCGCTCACGGAGACTTCAAACAACATGAAAGAATCATTAAAATGATCAGGGAAATTTCTGAAAGGATAAATCGGAGAGTCGCAATTCTTGGGGATCTGCCCGGAGTAAAAATCCGAGTGGGTGAACTGCAAAATGGATCCGTAACCCTACGAAGATGGCAAACGATAACATTAACGACTAAAGATATAGTGGGAACAGAAGCTGAAATCCCAGTAGAGTTTAAAGACTTCCCCAAAATGGTCTCAAAGGGAGATGTCATATATCTCAGTGACGGTTTCATAGCCCTCCGAGTAGAAGAGGTAAAAGAAAATGAAGTTCTATGTAAGGTTCTGGTTGGCGGAACTCTATTTTCCCACAAAGGAATAAATGTTCCAAAGGCTCGAATGGCTGTTGAAGCCATAACAGAGCATGATCTGGAGATATTGGACTTTGCTATTGAAAAGGGAATCGATGCTGTGGGCATTTCCTTCGTTGGTTCAGCATACGATATACTGAAAGTTAGACGCTTTACAGATGAGAGAAAGAAGAGAATCTTCATAATTTCAAAGATAGAAAGGCCTGATGCTGTTAAAAACTTTGAGGACATACTCTGTGCCACAGATGGAATAATGATCGCCAGAGGTGATTTAGGGGTAGAAATGCCAATTGAAAAACTACCAATCCTCCAGAAAAAACTTATACACAAAGCAAATTTGGCTGGGAAACCTGTTATAACTGCTACCCAGATGCTCGAAAGTATGACCGAAGAAAAATTACCAACCAGAGCTGAGGTCACGGATGTTGCAAATGCTATACTTGATGGAACCGATGCTGTAATGCTTTCAGAGGAAACCGCTGTTGGAAAATACCCCGTTGAGACCGTCAGAATGATGGCCAAAATCGCAAGAACCACCGAAGCCTACAGGGATTCAATGTGGTCATCCCGCATAGCGGACTGGAAAACCCTGGAATGGAAGGAGAAAATACCCAGAAAAGGGACGATTAAGGATGCAATAACAAGAAGCATCATAGAGGCTCTAAACTCAATAAACATAAAATATATTTTAACTCCAACAAGAACAGGACAGACAGCACGACTGATCTCGCGCTTCAAACCAAAACAGTGGATTCTGGCCTTTGCTACAGATGAACAGGTTGCCAATAGCCTGATGTTTTCCTATGGCGTTTATCCATTCCTCGTTAATGAGACAAGCGAGAAGGAGATAATCAGCGTAATCAAGGGGCTTGGATTAGTTTCAGAGAATGATACTGTTCTCCTAACTAAAGGAACTCCAATAGGAAAAACCGCAGGAACAAACACCATAAGAATTTTCACCGTCGGCTGAATTTACTTTTTTTATTTTAAACAATCAGGCAATCATACAAACAGATTAAGAAAGAATTAAGAGAAAGTCAGAGAAGCATCCTGGCATCGACTGCAACTGCACTATCCTCATAGGCAAAAATTGGATTGATATCGAGCTCTTTTATTTCTGGAAGCTCAAGTGCCAGCTCACCAACTTTTACAATTAGATCAGCGAGGGCATCTATGTGAACAGGCTTCTCACCACGTGCTCCAGCTAAAATTGGATAGGCTTTGATTTCCTTTATCATGTCAAGGGCTTCCTCCTTGGTTATCGGGGCGACGCGGAAGGAAACATCCTTGAGGATCTCGACGAAGATCCCCCCGAGGCCGAACATTATGGCCGGGCCGAACTGCGGGTCGCGTATCATGCCGACTATGACCTCCTTGCCGAGCGGGAGCATCTTGTAGATTATAACGCCCCAGAGATCAGCATCCGGTTTGTAGTTCTTAGCGTTCTCCATTATCTTCCTAAAGGCTTCCCTTGCCTCCTCGTCGCTCTTGATATTGATTTTGACACCACCAGCGTCGCTCTTGTGGATGATTTGGGGAGAGACGATCTTCATAACGACAGGATAGCCGATCTCCCTGGCAAACTTCACAGCTTCTTCCTCGTTGGTGGCAACCTTGAAGTCAGGAACCGGGACATCATAGAGTTTGAGTATCTCCTTCGCCTCAGGCTCGACGAGCGGTCGGTTTTCGACCTTGGCTTTCTCGATGATCTGCCTTGCTTTTTCAATTCTTTCCATATCTATCACCTCTCAATCATTGGAATGCAATCCCAACTATGTCTGGAGAGTTAAAAGGATTTCCCTTCAACTCAGATTGAAGCTGTCGCTCATTATAAATAGTATGAGGATAAAGACTATATCGGGTGATGAATTTGAAGAAAAAACTCATTGGCAGTTTTGGAATTATCATACTGGTTCTGGCACTTCTATTCCTCCAGGGGGAACAGGCAGCCCCTAAAGGGGAAACCGTTGTTCTCTATGACTCGGCAAAAGTTGGTGTAATTGAGAAAAACATTACACTTAGTTTAAAAAAAGGTATAAACGAGGTTCCACTCGATGAATTGCAGGGGCTCAATATAGAGGAGATAACTCTAACACCCTTAAGCAGTAATGTTTACGTCCTCGGAATTGTGAGCCAAGTGATGCCAGAAAAGAGTGTTTATGAAGCTAACACAGGAAAAGAAGTAACAGTGAAGCTTAATGATGGTGAAGAGATATCAGGGAAGCTCCTCGGATTGAAGAACGGATATGTTGTTATAGAAGGAGATAGACTTTATGTCATAAATCCTGATGAAATCTCATACCTGAAGGTTTCAGGTCTTGACAATAACAGAGCCCAAGCTTACGCCATAATCCAAGCAGAAAAGGATGGAAAATACTCCTTCGACTTGATTTACCGTGTGAAGGGAATAGGATGGAGCTCAAGATACAAACTCTATATAGGCAACAAAGCAAAACTCTTGGGTTACGTCGTCATAGACAATCCTACAAGGGAGAAATTTGAAAACGCTGAAATAGCCCTCGTCTCAGGAGAAGTTAGCTTCTATATGCAACCCAGAACACTTTATACACTCACAACCACAACAGAGAAGTCAGGTACAGTTTCCTCGATAGAACCTGAAAAGTTAGAGGCATTTTACATCTACAGACTTGGCACTGCATCTGTAAATCCTTTTGAGAAGAAAATGATACCTTACATCTACCAGGAGACACCATTCAAGCGCGAATACCTTTATGAGAGCTATCCCTACAGGGGCAGTAGTGCAGTTTATGAATCAATATCATTTAAGACAGAAAAAGTCCTCCCTGCCGGAATAGTCGAAATTTACAAAGATATGAACGGAAGCAACATCCTTATTGGAGAAAGGTCAATTGAGCACACTCCCAAAGGAGATGTTTTAAGGATAGGAATTGGAAAGGACATCGACCTAAAGGGAACAACTCAGATACTCGAAGAGAAACATGGCAATCACTATTCCTACTATAAAATTAAAATTACAATTGAAAACTTTGGGAAGGAAACAAAAACAGTGATCGTAAGGCATTATAAACGTGGGGTATTGAAAACATCCTCAATAAAACCTCTCAATGAAACAGCAAACTATGTTGAATTTAAAGTAACCGTGGGACCGGGTGAAAAGAAGGAAATAGTATTCGACTATGAAACAAGCTATTAAGCCTTCCTAAGGGCAATCTCAAAGTTTCTTTCTCCTTTCATTATTTGGAGGATAAGCGTTTTGTCGTAATCCAGAAATCTGGTTCCCTTTAAGGTGTAACCCTCTTCTTGGAGGTGCTCAAGAAGCTTCAGGCCAAGATCTTCAAACATTTCAGCAGCCATAGTTGCAAAGCTTGGTTCTTCTATACCAAGCTCCTCATGATATCTTCTTGCCAACTCAAAAACATCCATAACACCACCTCATATATAAATATGCCATTCCAAATTAAAAACTACCGCTGTTACTGCTGGGATAATTTTGACGTGCCTGCCAAGTGTTCAGGTTTATACTTTCTTGGAAGCATCATTAAACTAATAGTATGTTACTGCCCACCAAAAGGTTTAAAATCTTCATTGCTTACTAACCTTAGTGGTTATAATGGAGGAGAAGGTCCTGAAAAAGGGTAAGAAATACTTCAGAGAAGGCAGAGTATTATGGGTTGTAAAAAAAGGAAATAAACTGTTTTCTAAGGTTTTGGGCACATATCCATATTATGTTGAACTTGGAATAGAGGGCGGGGGGAATAAGTGCACCTGTCCCCTTGGAGGAGACTGCAAACATGTAGCTGCAGTTATGACTGCCTTTAATGAAGGCTTTTACATTAAAACAGACAAAAAATACGCTGAATTCTCTCCTGAATGTATCGTTGATATGTACTCCATCGCAAATCCCGAATTCGGGATAGAACTCACATTGAAAGAGCTGAGATATATGCTCAACAATGACGAAAGTGGGAGCGAAGTGGCGAGACTTTTCAGAAAGGCTTTAAAATTTTTGGAATTATTCCCCAAGGAGAGAACATATTTTGAGCTTGAGGAGATACTTGAGGAATATAAAGAGCTTTTTTCAGAGTACAAATTGGCTGAAATTTTGAAAAAAGAGTTAGAACATGCCTCTCAAAAAGCCTTATAAAAGAAGCCATCACTAAAAGAGAGATTAGAGGGTGGTAAAATGAAGGCCATCTACAAAAGTATGTGTCCAAATTGTGCTGGTAGGATTTGTGATGAGAGGCTTTACAAAAAGAATCCATGTGAGACATGTATTGAGGATGAAATTCACGCCCAGATGTATATTGATCTTATAACAGCTGTGAGAGATGCTCTAAAAGTTAGGGGCACCCTGAAACAGTGGGAGGATATTTACCGGCTTGAGACTAAGCTTAAAGAAATTGAAAGCCTCTTCGAAAAAGCCACGGGTTTTACATTCTGGAGTGCTCAAAAAACATGGGTTAAAAGACTTGTGAAAGGAAAAAGCTTCTCTATTATAGCCCCAACCGGGATGGGCAAGAGCACCTTTGGGGCTTTTATGGCCATTTATTACGCTATACAAGGAAAGAAGAGTTACATGATCGTTCCAACAACCCCTCTTGTAATTCAGACAATCAAAAAAGTGACCCAGCTTGCGGAAAAAGCCGGGATTCAGGTCAACCTTGCTTATTACCACGGCAATTTAAGGAAGAAGGAGAAGGGAGAGATGCTTGAAAAAATTAAAAGTGGGAATTACGATATCCTTATAACAAGTGCTCAGTATTTAGCGAGAAAATTTGATGAGGTCTTCATGGACAAGCATTTTGACTTTATTTTCGTCGATGACGTCGACGCATTCTTAAAAGCCTCGAAGAATATTGATCGCTCCCTTATCCTGCTCGGATTCAATAATGATATAATTCAGAAAGCATGGGAAATCATAAGACTCAAAAAGCAGATGGCCCGGTATCTAAATGGCAACTCTGAGGACAAGAATGAGCGTCTCAAGGAGCTGAATGAGCAGATCAGGAAGATTAGTCAAGAGATTGAAGAATTTAAACAAAAACATGATATTGGGGTTTTAATCATAGCTTCTGCCACCGGAAGCGCTCGTGGTGACAGGATAAAACTCTATCGCGAGCTTTTAGGGTTTGAGGTTGGTAGCGGAAGATCGGCACTTAGAAATGTAGTTGACAGCTACCTGTTCCCTGAAAAAGACCCTAAAGAACACGTTGCTGAACTGCTTAACAAACTTGGGGGAGGAGGCTTAGTTTTTGTTCCGATTGATCAGGGAATAAGCTATGCTGAGGAACTCACGAGCTATCTCAAGGAGAGGGATTTAAAGGTAGAGCTAATCTCATCAAAGAGCAAGAAAGGGCTGGAAAAGTTTGAAAATGGTGAGGTTGATTACCTCGTTGGAGTCGCTACTTATTACGGGAGTATCGTTCGTGGCTTGGATTTACCCCATCTCATACGGTACTCCATCTTTACGGGAGTTCCTAAATTCAGGTTCTCGATAGACCTTGAGCATCCTACTATTTACCGTGTCCTCGGGCTGATGAGCGAGGTTATGGAATTTCTTGAAAAAGACCAAAGAAAAGAGGCAGAAAAATTATACGCCCGATTAAGGAGGCTTATAAGAAACATACCACAGTTCGAGCTGTTAAAGATTGAGGAGGCTTTAGCTGAGGGGCTGCCACTTGAGGGGTTCCACAATCATGTTCTGGGTGTATTCCGGCAAACTGTTGAGTTTCTGAGAAAAGTACTCAAAGATGAGAGTGTTCTAAAAAGGATAGCTGAAGATCCATTTGTAAGTCTCAATGAGGAAAAAGGAAAGTGGTACATTGAAATTCCCGATGTTAGAACATATATCCAAGCAACTGGAAGAACAAGCAGGCTTTTTGCAGGTGGGATAACCAGGGGGTTAAGTGTTCTCATTGTAGATAATGAGAAGGTCTTCAACGGTTTAATAAGACAGATGCGCTGGCGCTTTACAGAGTTTAAAATGGAGCCTTTTGAGGAGCTGAACTTGAAGGAACTTTTGAGGGAAATAGACGAAGATAGAATAAAGGTCAAGCTTGTAATGGAAGGAAAAATAAGCCAGAAGACAAAGGATCTTGTTAAATCTGCACTAATGATAGTTGAATCTCCAAACAAAGCCCGGACAATAGCAAACTTCTTTGGTCAGCCGAGCAAGAGACGCATAGGGGACTTAGTAGCATATGAAGTTAGCATAGGTGACAGGATGCTAACAATCTTAGCAAGTGGTGGCCATATGTTTGACCTCGTTACAAATGAAGGTTATCATGGGGTGTTAATTAGGGAGACAGACGGTAACATGTTTTTTGTTCCTGTTTATGATACAATAAAAAGATGCAGGGACTGTGGCCATCAGTTCGTCGACTGGGAAGAGAGGGGGATCTGTCCAAGATGCGGCTCCCAAAATGTGAGGGATGCCTTTGAAAATGTTGGGGCAATGCGGGAGATTGCTCAGGAGGTGGATGAGATTCTCATAGCAACTGATCCCGATACAGAAGGTGAGAAAATAGCATGGGATATCAGAAACGTGCTTAGTCCTTATACTCCCAACATCAAGCGCATAGAGTTCCATGAGGTTACACGGCCAGCAATATTGAAAGCACTGGAAGATGCAAGGGATGTAAATGAAGCTCGTGTCAATGCCCAGCTTGTCAGGAGAATAGAAGACAGATGGATAGGATTTGAACTTAGCCAGAAACTCCAGCAGGTCTTTGAGAACAGGAACCTATCTGCGGGCAGGGTACAGACACCAGTTCTGGGATGGATTATCCAGAGATACAAGGAATTTACCGAGAGCGAAACCGATTTCATGCTCTTAACTCTCGAAAATGGCTTAACGGTGATGTTAGAGGGAGTTAAGGAAGAAATCAGAGAGATAACTGTGGAGGAAGTTAAAATAGAGGAGAGAGAGCTCAATCCACTGCCACCATACACGACAGACACAATGCTTCAGGACGCATCCCGCTACCTTGGCCTCTCCGCACCCCAGACAATGCAACTTGCACAGGATCTCTTTGAGTTAGGTCTAATAACTTATCACCGTACCGATTCGATTCACGTGAGCAATACAGGAATCGATGTTGCAAAGGAATATATAACACAGGAACTTGGGGAAGATTATTTTGCTCCGAGAAAATGGGGTGATGAAGGCGCCCATGAGGCAATAAGACCTACCAGACCAATTGATACCGGAAGGTTAATGCAACTCATTAGAGATGGGGTTATCACACTCGCAAGAGGTCTAACCAGAAATCATTTCAGGCTATATGACATGATATTCAAACGTTTTATGGCAAGTCAGATGAAAGCGGCCAGAATTCTCCATGAAAGAGCTGTGATAGATGGTAGAGTAGCCAAAGCCGAAGTTGAAGGTTACATTAACATACTTTACGATGGCTGGGCAAAGATAAGAAAACTCCCGCTATGGCAGATTCCAAAGCTCAAAAAGGGACAAAGACTTAAGGTAAAAGAATTTAAGAAATGGCGTGCTCCGAAAGTCCAACTTTATACACAAGGAGATATAATAGCTCTGATGAAAGAAAAGAAGATAGGTAGGCCCTCAACTTATGCCAAGATAGTCAAAACGTTGCTCAGTAGATATTATGTTATCGAAACTAAAGGCAGGAAAAAACTCGTCCCCACAGAACAGGGCATTAAGGTCTATCATTATTTGGTGAGCAAATACAAAGAGCTGGTCAGCGAAGAAAAAACAAGAGAATTGGAGGAACTCATGGACATGGTGGAAGAAAATCGTGTTGATTACCAAAATGTCCTTGTGCGGTTATATAATGAGATAAAATCGTACATCAGTTCCAATGAATTATGACATAACATGTGTATAAATTCAGATTTTATTACGTCTTAATCATTTTTTACTGGATCAAAAAACTTAAAATCTAAGATGGAGTAATCTTTTTGTATATCCATGCAACATCTGTAATATCGGCTGAAGTTATATTAAGTCATTGGATTTAATAACCGGAAAAACTTTGATATTAAGAAAAAACCTTATATACCATACCGTCAAATAACCATAGTGGAAAATTTGGTGGTGGTAAAAATGGTTAAAGATAGAATGGTAGAACTTTTACAAGACCATTTTGAACTAAACTTATACGAAGCCAGAGCATACGTAGCGCTTGTTGGTTTTGGAGTTTTAACTCCTGCAGAGCTTGCAAGTGTTTCGGAAGTCCCAGCCCCAAGGACATATGATGTCCTGAGAAGTCTGGAAAAAAAGGGATTTGCAATCAGCCAGCCAGGAAAAGTAAATAAATACAGGCCAGTTCACCCTGAGAATATTCTTGAGAAATTCATTGAAGAATGGCAGGAGCGCATAAAAGATGAATTGGAAGCAAAGAAGAAAGCTAAAGAAGAGCTGTTGGAGTTAATGATGCCATTAATTGAAACTGAAATTCCAAAATATGGTGTTGAGCGTGTCTGGGTCGTCAGAGGTATAAGAAACGCCACACTCAAGACTAAAGAAATGTTCGAGGAGGTTAAAGAAACAATACTACTGGCAGATGATGGTTACATAGCAATCAACCTCGAAAATGACATTATAAAAGCTATCGACAGAGGAATAAAGGCCAAGATTATAGTAACGAAGCAACTCCTGCCTCGGATGCAAACTTCAAAACTTCTCGACTATTATAAGAATGGAAAGCTCGAACTTAAAGTTGCTGAGAAACTCGAACTTCCGATGCTGATTTGTGATGACGAGGTATTTTTTGCATTAGAGGACATGGCTGCCAGATACTTCAATTATGAGACCCAGATTTGGATTAAAGACTTCAGAGTAAAATCTCTATTTGAAGGAAAGTTCAATGAATATTGGGAAAAAGCCGAAAAAGCTTAGGCTCTTGTAACTATACGTATTTAAATTTCTCCTCTTTCTCATCCTTTTCTTTAATTTTCCAGTAAATTTTGCCTTCTTTCTCGAAACTTTCGACTTTCCCCTGTTCTGAGAGCCTCAAAAGAAGCTTTCTTGCTTCCATGAGAGGGATATTGACTTCGCTGGAAATATCCTCAAGAGTTTTTTCTTTCTCCTTTAAAGATTCCAGAATTCTCAGATGTTTCATCATCCTCCCTCCAATTTTTTATATCGCTCCAACAAAGTTATTATCTTTTCCATGACACTTAAATGTTTTTCAAGCTCATTAAGATCATTGGGAAGATCATCCGCCAGTTCTTTTAATTTTTCCTCCAGAATTCTTTCAATATCTCCTACGTTAGCTTTTCCCTGTTTTTTTCTATATTCACAAACGGGGCAGAACACCCTACCATTTAAATCAAACATAGGAGCACCACATTTTGGGCAGTGTTTATCAAGCATCTTAGCGCCGGATAGGAGGAGCGGGGTTATAACTTCCCTAATTTCCTTTTCACTAAGACCCATTCTCTCATCCCCCACTTAATAGCTGAAAAACTTCAACTAAGGCCTTCTTACCTAATCTCGAACGACGTATTTTTTCTGAAATTTCAGCGATATCAAAAGCTATTATGTTAAAGTTATTTTTGATCTCGGATAAGATTTCAAGGAGATCATCTAACGTAAGTTCTCCATGTTGAAAACGGGAAATTCTATATTCAGGTCTCAAAACATCCATATCTACCGTCAGATATATATCACTTCCGAGGTATTTTCTTGCTTCATGTATAATTTCTTCCACTGAGCTCGTTTGTAAGTTCTTATATGCTTTCCATCTATGGCCAACTTTTTTACTCCTTAGTAGGGCGGGAAATATTTTAACTCGTCTGGTCCATAGTGAAGTCCTTTCAGTAGTCGGTATCATAAGTACTGCTCCTATAACTGCCGCTCGGTTTATTATCCTTTCCTCCAGAGCATATGCAAGCCATGAACCATGATCAAGATAATCGTGCATTAAATCTGTATGGGCGTCTACACTCAACAAACTTGGAGGAGTCAAACTTTTAACTATGCCATAGCTGGCTAAATGTTCTCCAATTATATAAACTTCATCCCGAGGGACTCTATCTGCTAAAAGCTCAATATTACTGGATTCCACAATCATATAATCCTCAAGTAATTTGTTCCTTTTGAGATAATTTAGAACATAAATAACACCATCTCTATTAGGTTTTTCACCGAAAGGGATAAACGTAACCATTTTCTTTCCCTATTAAACTTCAGTGAGGAGCTTTTAAATCTTAGTAATCTATTATTAACATGAATTTGTAAAAGATTCGTGGCCAAAGTTTAAAAGTAGGGATGTCAATGTTAAACTGAAAATCAGCTGGAGGTATCAAGATGATCCTGCAGGTGGCATTGGACTTAACTGATATAGAACAAGCTATTTCTATAGCAGAAAAAGCCGCTCGTGGAGGAGCCCACTGGCTTGAGGTCGGAACACCTCTAATCAAGAAAGAAGGTATGAGAGCTGTTGAGCTTTTGAAGAGGCGCTTCCCTGATAGAAAAATTGTGGCAGATTTGAAAACGATGGACACTGGAGCCCTTGAAGTTGAGATGGCCGCTCGACATGGTGCAGACGTCGTTTCTATTCTCGGTGTTGCCGATGATAAAACAATAAAAGATGCTGTGGATGTTGCAAGGAAATATGGCATTAGAATCATGGTCGATCTGATTGGAGTAAAAGATAAAGTGGAACGGGCGAAAGAACTTGAGAAAATGGGGGTTCATTATATCCTTGTACATACTGGGATAGACGAACAGGTTCAGGGTAAGACTCCTTTAGAAGACTTGGGGAAAGTGGTTAAAGCTGTAAAAGTCCCAGTTGCGGTTGCTGGCGGGTTAAATCTACAGACAATACCCAAGGTTATTGAACTTGGAGCTACTATAATAATCGTAGGTGGGGCTATAACAAAAGCAAAAAATCCGGAGGAAACCACCAGGAAGATAATTGATCTTTTCTGGGGGGAATATATGCTTACAATAAGAAAAGCCATGGTAGACATAGTAGATCATATAAGCCAAGTAGCTGAGACACTCAAAATAGAACAGGTTAGGGGCTTAATTGATGCCATGATAGGAGCCAATAAGATATTTATCTATGGAGCCGGAAGGAGCGGATTAGTTGGAAAAGCATTTGCAATGCGTTTGATGCATTTGGATTTTAATGTGTATGTTGTTGGTGAAACAATAACCCCCGCCTTTGAGCCCGGCGATTTGCTGATCGCTATCAGTGGAAGTGGAGAAACAAAAACAATAGTAGATGCTGCAGAGATTGCTAAGAAGGAAGGGGGGAAGGTTGTGGCAATTACCTCGTATGCAAATTCCACCTTAGGCAAAATTGCAAATATTGTCGTTGAAATACCCGGAAGAACAAAAACAGATATACCAACAGATTACATTGCAAGACAAATGCTAACCAAATACAAATGGATAGCACCTATGGGAACATTATTCGAAGATTCTACAATGGTATTTCTTGATGGCATTATAGCTCTACTTATGGCGACGTTCCAAAAAACCGAAAAGGATATGAGGAGGAAGCATGCTACCCTTGAGTAGGGGTCTTTATGCTGATTTCTTTTAATCACATTTTTGTAGGAATAGGAAACAGTGGGGTCAGGATAGTAGATAAAATAAACATAGATAGTGCAGTTAGGGTTACTATAAACCCAGCATACTATCTTGCATCCCACAAGGCTGTTGAATATATAAACAGGATAGAAAGCTTTTTTTCAAGCATACCTAAAAATACCATGCTCTGGCTTATTTTTGAGGATAAACCTATAAATCTCGAAATAGCAAATTTAATAACATCCAACACACCAGAAGATGTGATCAAACTTGCATACACATTAACTCCGGAAAAGGAACTTGTCGAAGAAAACAAACCCAAATGGGCTGGAAACTTTGAAACTGTATTTTATGATTCTCTGTGGGAATTCATGAGCAGGGAAAAAACCGTTAATCTTGCATTTGAATATGCTACACACCAAATTGGGAGTATGTTTTCAAAACTTTACTATTATCTTGAAAACGAAATGTTGGTAAATATTGACTATGCCGACCTATTCAATATGATAAGAGGAAATAACGTGGGTATATTAAGAATGCTCAATACCGTAGATTTTAACTGGCACTGGGGGATCTGGGAAAGAGGCTTGATTAGTATTTTAGTTGGAAAGGAGGTACCCCTAAAACATGCATATCACATACTTTCACATTTTCAGGAAATACTCAGTGAGAAAGATATTATATGGGGTGTTCGGGTTGCTAACGGCTTAGAAAAAGAAATAGAGATACTCGCCCTGCTAACAAAGAGGTGGTCAGATGAAAGCAGTATTATTCGACATTGATGGGACTCTTCTAACTGAAGAACCACTTATAATGCTTTTTTTACCTTGGGTTTATGATGATCTCTCAAAAAAACTTGGAGTTAACAAAGAAGAAGCTCGGAATAAATTCATGAAAGAAATAATCGGCAGGAGAGGCACCTATGATTGGCATGACTGGAACTTCTTTTTTAGCCTGTTCAGCATAGATCTCAAATATGAAAACCTTTTGAGAGAATATCCTCATAAAATCCACGTTTATCCCGATGTCCCACCCACCCTCGAATGGCTGAGATCAGATGGATATAAGCTGGGCGTAGTAACCAGCGGACCTTCATATCAAAAGCTAAAGCTAAGGGTAGCAAAACTGGATAGGTATTTTGATGTTATCGTCACAAGAGATGATGTGAATGCAATAAAACCAGAACCCAGAATTTTCCTGCATGCTATTGAACAACTGGGTATAGAGCCTGAAGACGCCATGATGATAGGTGATTCACTGCAACAGGATGTTTATGGAGCTAAGAATATCGGTATGAAAGGAGTATGGATAAACAGGAAGAATGAAAAAGGATATAATTTTGCGGACTTTGAAATTAGAACACTCCACGAATTGAGGAAAATACTGGAGGTGTTAAGATGAAAAAGATATTCCAGAAGGAAGGCGTCTTCGTGATGTATGAAACGAACAAAATAAAACTGAACGGAAGAAATGATGAGCTCGTTCATAAAAAGGAAAGTCCCACAAAACTCTGGTGGGAACTCAAGGAGAGGATAAAAGGAAAGAGGGTCAAAATCGTAGTCTATGAGCTCGATGAGGGAGAAGAATGATAGCCCATTTAATAAACACGGATATTGGTAACCGGGGAGTCACGAATCTCTACCTGCAGTATCGAAAGAAAAATTTTAACTTTTTACATAATGCAGCAAAAATGTTATTGAAAAACCATGAGAATGTTTTAATAGTGACAGGCTTTCCAATACCTCCAAAACAGCAGCCCGAGACAGATGGACCCTCTGGAGCATTGGCATTGTACAGAGCAGTTGAAAAAATGGGTGGAAAAGCAGAAATTATGACGTATCCTGAAATCAAAAAGTCTTTGGAACTATTTAATGTCAGATTTGTGGATGATCCCAATCTTTCGGAATATTCCCTCATAATCAGTATCGAAACCCCTGGAAGGGCGGAGAATGGAAAATATTACTCTATGAGCGGCCTTGAAATTACAAGAAATCCTCTGGATTGGGCAGTAGTGGAGGCAACAAAACTCGGAATACCCACAATAGGAATCGGTGATGGAGGAAACGAAATTGGCATGGGGAATATAAATTCCATCGTCAAAAAATACGTCCCCTTAGGAGATAAAATAGCTTCAATAATTAAAACCGATGAGCTAATACTCTCAGCAGTGTCTAACTGGGGGGCTTACGGATTAGTAGCGCAGGCTTCAATCGAAAGGGGCGAGAATTTCTTTGAAGATTGGAATGAAAGAGAGGTTATTAAACGGTTGGCAGATACAGGGTTAATTGATGGAGTTTCAAAAAAGATTGCCATGAGTGTTGATGGGATAAGCGTTAAGGTTCATGAAAAAATGGTGCAGCTTTTAAAGGGAATCATTAACGAGAAACTTCAGGTGGTTGGATGAAGCTTGGGGATTATATAAGGGACGAAAACAGTCTTGAATTGATCAGAAGGGCCGAGGAGTTTTCAAAGAACTTTTTTGAAAGAGAAGGCACTCACGGGTTTTCTCATGTCCAAAGGGTTTTAAATCTCTGCATTCATATTGGAAAAAAAGAAGGAGCTGATTTAGAAGTTTTAGCTTTAGCTGCTTTGCTTCATGATGTCGCAAGACCCTTGGAGGACAAAGGCAAAATTGAGGATCATGCCATAGAAAGCGCAAAGATTGCTAAGAGGTTTCTGAGGGCCTTGGGATATAAGAAAGTTGAAGAAGTTGCTCATGCTATCGAAGCTCATCGTTTCTCAAGGCCTCCTGAACCGCAGACCTTAGAAGCCAGAATATTAAGCGATGCAGATAAGCTCGATGCAATTGGTGCCATAGGAATAGCAAGAGTCTTCATGTATTCAGGAGAGCACGGAAGGGACATTGAAACTTCTCTAAAGCATTTTGAAGAAAAAATATTGAAGCTCAAAGACATGATGTATACTAAAACGGCGAAAGAGATAGCACTGGAAAGACACAAATATACAGAAGAGTTTATCTCAAGAATACAAAAAGAGATTGAAGGTGAGCTTTAGTTTTCCAGCTTTTGGTGATACTATCGGAATATGCACTCCAAAATTATCCAAGAGCGTAATTCTGTTCTATGATAATCTTTTTAAATGGCATTCGCAAAAAAGTGTTAGCTTTATTTCATTAATTCTTCAAAGAATCCGGAGGTGAGCATATGAAAGCACCGATCTGTGAGGTCTGCCTAAAAACGGACGATATTCTGTGCCCCGCCGATGAAAAGAAGCTTCAGGAAGGGATAATTTCAGAACTTGATGTTAAAATTTCCCGCTTGCTTTACAGGCTCCTCGGAGATGCTGATATTGAGTTTAAAAAAGCTGTTGAGGCTGGAGATCTTGTTGTTATCGTTGTGGGCGAGGGGGATGTTCCTCTAACAATAGGTAAGGGTGGAAAGAACATTAAAACATTAATGAGAGAGCTTGGAAAGAGGATCAGGGTTATTGAAAGCAGGGAAATAAAAGGGACAAATGATGTTAAAAAGCTAACAACAGATTTACTGTATCCTGCAGGAGTCTTCGGTGTCAACATAGTCTATAAGCCCGGAGGCAAAAACTACTACAAGGTTCTCGTGCTCGGCAGAGATAAAAACAAACTTCCTGAGAAGGCAGAGGTTCTCGAAAACATCCTTGCTCAGATTGTGGGCAAGGATATCAAAATCTCCTTCATCTAATTCTTTTATTTGGGAGGTTTGGAGATGTATAGAACCCATTATTCAAACCAAATTACTGAAAATCTGAACGGAGAAAGAGTTAAGGTTGCCGGGTGGGTTTACGAAGTCAAAGATCTGGGTGGAATAAAGTTCGTATGGATCAAAGACAGAGAGGGAATTACCCAGATAACCGCTCCAAAAAAGAAAGTTAGTCCTGAGCTGTTCAAACTAATTCCAAAGCTTAGCGCGGAGGATGTTGTAGCTGTTGAAGGGATCGTCAACTTCACGCCAAAGGCAAAACTTGGTTTCGAGATTCTTCCAGAGAAAATAGAGATTCTAAGTAAAGCCGGAACCCCTCTGCCGCTTGACCCCACTGGAAAGGTAAAAGCAGAACTTGACACGCGTTTAGACAATCGCTTTATGGACCTAAGGAAACCTGAAGTGATGGCCATATTCAAGATACGCTCAAGTGCCTTTAGGGCTGTTAGAGATTTCTTCCACAGTGAAGGGTTCATAGAGATACATACACCTAAAATCATAGCCACAGCAACTGAAGGCGGGACCGAGCTATTTCCAATGAAATATTTTGAAAAAGATGCTTTCCTTGCCCAGAGTCCTCAGCTTTACAAGCAGATGATGATGGCTTCAGGGCTCGATAAAGTCTATGAAATTGCCCCAATATTCAGAGCAGAGGAACACAACACGACAAGACATCTGAATGAGGCTTGGAGCATCGATGCAGAGATGGCATTCATTGAAAACGAGGAAGAGGTCATGGAATTGCTTGAGAGACTTGTAGCACACACTATTGGATACGTTAAAGAGCACAACGAAAAAGAGCTCAGGACACTGAACTTTGAACTTGAGAAACCAAAGCTACCTTTCAGAAGGATCTCATATACAAAGGCCCTCGAAATTCTGGCAGATTTAGGCAAAAAAATTTCTTGGGGAGAAGACATCGATACGGAAGGAGAAAAACTGCTCGGTAACTACATTAAAGAGAACTATGACGAAGACCTCTACTTCCTTTATCAGTACCCAAGCGAGGCAAAGCCTTTTTACATAATGAAATACGACGAGAAGCCTGAGATAAGCAGGTCATTTGACCTTGAATACCGGGGAGTCGAGATAACCTCCGGCGGGCAGAGAGAACACAGGCACGACATCCTCGTTGAGCAAATAAAGGAGAAAGGTCTCAATCCCGAGAGCTTCGAATTCTACCTCAAAGCCTTCCGTTATGGAATGCCTCCGCATGGTGGATTCGGTCTGGGTGCAGAGAGGCTTATCAAGCAAATGCTCAATCTGAGCAACATTAGGGAGGTTATTTTATTCCCAAGGGACAGGAAAAGACTCACACCGTAAGGCCTTTATACTTTCTTTCACTTTTACAATTTAGGTAAATCGATATTTGGAGGCTGGAAATATGAAAAGGTACATTGCTCTAATTGTGGTAGGTATACTGATTCTGTCTGCTATGCCCCTGGTAAAATCTGCAAGCATACCTCCCCAAGCAAGTTTGGATGTAATCACCCTCCATATGGGGGATTCCATAATTCTCGGGGACTATAAAATCACATTTGCGGGGTTAGGTAGGATAAATCCGGGAAATATCTTAGCTGCAGACATTGAGGTTTCCGGACCAGAAGGAAAGGATGGCTATCCCTTATCAAATGGGGATTGGGCAGTCTACCCCTCTCAAAGCAACCCGCTTCTCAATATAAGTGTCGTTTGGCTGAAAGAAAGTGAAAAAACAGCTCTTGTAAGAGTTAGCTCTCCCTTAGAAAAACTGATACCAGATGAAACTCTCTCTGTTGGAGGTTCAATAACCCTTCCATCAGGTTTCCCTAAAATAAGGATAAAGTTGGCTGCAGCCTACTCTACAAAAGCTGTATTTAATGTGTATCTGCCTTATTCCAGCACTCCAAAAACATACACTGTCGATGAAGACGACGGATTCGGAGTTTCATATAAGCTCTCCAAAGATGTATCCTACGGACCTTATGTGTATGTTTATCTAAAGGATTCAAAAAGCGGTTCGAGTGCCAAATTTGATGTATATGTTCCAAAAGTTTTTTCCACAAAATTCCAAATAGAGAGAGCCGGGGAGCAAACGACGACCACAACTACAACAACTGTAATTGAACTGGTTTACAATGATATCCTATACACTGGCGAAAGCTTACCAATAGATGTCAATGGTACCGAATATCACATAAAGTTGCTCTCCACAATACCAAACATAGCCAAGGTCTCTATTCTTAAAGGAAATTCGGTTGTTGATACACTAATTTTAGAAACTGGAGATGTTCCAAAAAAAGCCAAGAATTCCCCATTTGAACTTGCTGTTCAAAATGTCGATGTGAAATATAACAGGGCTTTGTTGAAAGTCTATGCCCCTCAGGGCTCTACTGCAATACCCATACTCCGTTCGGCAGATATACAAGTTGGAATTGACACCAGCCAGAAGGCATTAATGCTTGGAGATAACATGGTAGTTGTGATAACTGTCCAAAATAAAGGAAAAGGGGATGCATATGATCTCAATGTAGCGGCCCCGATCCCCAGTAACTTTGAAGTTGTTAGCACCGTAAAAACATGGGAACTAAAGACTCTTCCTGCATTTGCGGACATGCCAGCGCTTATTTATGTACTTAAGCCCACGAAAGTTGGGGAATACAAAATAGGCAGGGCTGTGGTAACTTTTTATGATCCCAAAAGCATTGATACTGGAAAGAAAAAAACTGCCATATCAAATGAACTTAGCGGGATAAAGGTCTATGGTATACCCCAAATTTCAGTAAAAGGACTGGCATATAACGGAACATGGAGCAGTTACATCCATACAGATTCAGGAAAGCAAATTAAAGTTAAATTCTCTATTAAAGCCTCATCTGGGAATCCGGAATTTGAATTCATAAAAAATGCAACACTTAGGCTCAGCCTTCCAAATAACCTGCAGGGACAGAGTGTGATACCCATCGGCACAGTAAAAGCAGGAGAAGAAAAAACAATTGAAAGTACCTTTAAAGTTATAACAAGAGACTTAGGCCTCCTGAATGTGCAATTAACATATTTAGATGCTCTTGGAAACCAGCATGAGATAAATCTGGGAAACTTAGTGACAATAAATAGTTTACCTCCAAAAGTTAAGGTAGTTGAAAAGACCATCAAAGTCTATCCAGAACCAAAAGAACTTCCGAAGTTTATAAACCAAACCCTCGCAAAAATGACAGATGCTACTCCACTGGCGAAAGAAATCGTGGGAATTGCAAACGAATACATACCACCCAAGAAAAGCACAAACTATTGGAAACCCCTCGCAGTACTCTTCCTGCTACTTTCCATAGCCCTTGGGGCCACAACTTACATATACTGGTCAGGTTATGAGAAAGCTATGCGAGAACTCAGGAGGAAGAAGAAATCAAGACCCGGAGGACTTCCCAAAAAGGAGGAGCTTGAAGTCGAGGAAAGCTCTGAAGAAAAAACAGGTGAAGAATCTGTTTAAATTTTTTTACTTTTATTACCCATGCGAATTTTCAATTAAACAACTTTAACTTTATAAGCCTCTTTTTTTATTCTCCTCTGTGATGTGTAATGTTCAGGTATAAGCAGGTCCTGATCATCAGAAAGGATTTAAAGCTCAGCCGCGGAAAAATGGCAGTTCAAGTTGCTCATGGAGCTGTTACCGCTGCTTTAAAGGCTCAAAAAGAAAAACCAGAATGGTTTAGAGCATGGTTCCATGAGGGACAGAAAAAGGTTGTTGTAAAGACTGAAAATGAGGAGGAACTGTTGCGACTTAAGGTCGATGCAGAAAATCTTGGTATCCCCACAGCCCTTATAAAGGATGCAGGCCTGACAGAAATCCCTCCGGGAACAATCACATGTCTTGCAATCGGGCCCGCACCAGAAGAGCTTGTAGATAAGGTTACAGGACACTTAAAGCTGGTTTGAGTGGTAGAGTGATAGAAATGGATTATCATGAGTTCTTCAGCCAGTTTCTATACCTGAGTGAGAAACCTGGTATTGGAGGAAAAATTAAAGAAAAGCCAGAGGACTTTATCGTGATAGAAGTTCCTCCAGCCAATATCCTCGAAAGCGGTAACTGCCTTATTTATCTTCTTAAAAAAAGAAATTGGGATACCATGGCCGCCATTAAGGAAATCGCAAAGAGAACAGGGATTCATTACAGAGAGATCGGATTTGCTGGGACAAAGGATAGAAAGGCGGTAACATTCCAGTACATAAGCATATGCAGCAAGAAAAAAGAGGAATTGAGGGAGAATCTTGATTCCTTAGAGATTCAGGATATTGACCTGAAGTTTGTGGGGTATGGGAAGAGACTACGTCTTGGCGCTCTTCTGGGAAACAGATTCCGGATAATCGTCAGAGAACCGAATGTCCAAGGAGACAATGCTTTGGGGAGAGTTAGGGATATCATCGTAGAGCTTAAGGAAAAAGGTGGCTTTCCTAACTATTTCGGGTACCAGCGCTTTGGTGAGAGGAGAGTAATCAACCATGAGGTTGGAAAGCTTCTGCTTCAGGGAAGGTTTGAGGAAGCTGCTCTGAAGTTTCTCGGTGAATACACTGGAGATATGAAGGGGGATGAAGCAAGAAAAAACTTCCTTGAAAGGAGGAATATTGAGAGGGCTTTGGAGGAGTTCCCCAGATTTCTTAGATATGAGAGAGCCATGCTGTATAGATACAAGGAAACAAAGAGCTGGAGAAAAGCATTTGCTGTTCTTCCCGGCCCTATAATGAGAATCTTTATACACTCATATCAGTCCTATTTGTTTAACAGGGTTCTTTCAAGGAGGATTGAGGAGGATCTCCCGCTAAACGAAGCCTTGGTAGGGGATGTTATCTGTCAGGTAAAGAATGGAATACCCCTCAGAGATAGAACGTACCGCGTGACTGAAAGCAACATTGAGTTTGTCAATGATAAGATCAAACAAGGAGGGGCCATGGTAACAGGTCCAATTTTCGGTTATCTGATGAGAAGGGCAAATGGTGTGCCGGGAAGAATTGAAAAGGAAGTTCTGGAAGAAGAAGGAATTTCCACGGAACAGTTTAGGATGAAGAATCTTAAACTAATGGCAGAGCCAGGAGGGAGAAGAGAGCTTTTGATAAGACCGATGGAATTTAGATACAGCATTCTCATGGACGGCAGTGTGCAATTTAGATTCTTCCTGCCTAAAGGGGTATATGCCACAAGCCTTTTGAGGGAGATTATGAAAGATCACTGAGGTGAGAATTGTGGTAAAGGTCATCTCCGTCGATATCGATGGCACGATAACATATCCTGATCGGAGACTGCATGAAGATGCTCTGAGGGCGATAAGAAAAGCTGAGGAACTCGGGGTTAGAGTGATGCTCGTCACTGGAAACACAGCAGGTTTTGCAATGGGAGCGAGCATCCTAATAGGGACGAGCGGTCCAATAATAGCGGAAGATGGTGGTATTGTAGCTGATTGCAGAGGAGACAACAGAATTTACCTTGGAGACATGGGGGAGAGCACAATATTATGGAGCGAGCTGAAAAAACGCTATCCCAAGGCTGAGATGAGTTACACCATGAAATATGGGGAGAGAAAGGCAGGACTCGTCTTAAGAAGAACTGTCCCCGTTGAAGCTGTCAGGGAGCTCATAAAGGAGCTTAACTTAAATCTTGAGGCAGTTGATTCGGGTTTTGCTATCCATGTAAAGCAACCATGGGTGAATAAAGGTAATGGCATTAGAAAAGCCTGTCAGATAATGGGAATAAAACCCAGTGAAGTTGCTCATATAGGTGATGGAGAGAATGATTTGGCAGCTTTTAATGTGGTGGGATATAAAGTTGCCCTCGCCCAAGCCCCTGAGAGTCTGAAAAACAGGGCAAACTATGTTACCCGAAAAAGTTATGGTGCGGGAGGAGCTGAAGGGATACTCCACATCCTGAAGAGGTTCGGTTACCTCGGTGACTAAAGGCAGAAACCAGCTTAACAACAGAAAAACATCTAATACACATCAGCAAGAAGATTGTAGATTCATAATTAGACCCCATATCAGTAAATCTCCCCGATAAAAGCCACCGAAAGATTTATAAACTCGCTCCGATGATGGAGTTATGGCGTCAAATGGGAGTGGGCCGGTAGCTCAGCCTGGTATGAGCGCCGCCTTGGCAAGGCGGAGGCCCCGGGTTCAAATCCCGGCCGGTCCACCATCCTCGGGCGGGCCCGTGGTCTAGACTGGTTATGACGCCACCCTGACAAGGTGGAGGTCCGGGGTTCGAATCCCCGCGGGCCCACCA
>Ga0256914_1000654_pt1 | contig 33852 bp, 36 predicted proteins | sample HulkmetaG_FD_191571 | JGI IMG/M metagenome (GOLD analysis project Ga0256914, IMG submission 191571) | Hydrothermal chimney microbial communities from Main Endeavour vent field at the Juan de Fuca Ridge, Pacific Ocean - Hulk | ecosystem: Environmental > Aquatic > Marine > Hydrothermal vents ... | reverse complement strand
AAAATATTTTATATACAGGTAACTGTTCTTGTTCGACAATTATTGATGGAACCCAGGCCGATGATCTATTAAAGCAGCGACCTGGATTATTTGCCCTTCAAGAACTAGAGATACAGATACCTTTGGCTGAAATTGGTTTTACTAAAGCAGATATTCGTCGTTGTCTTAGGATGTGGGGATATGATTTCTGGAATCTACCAGCAGAATCCTGTCTTACCACTAGAATTGGATATGGCAAAAGGCTCACTAAAGAAGTACTGATGAGAAATTTTGATCCTAGGTATAAAAAAAACCAATTTAATGTTTTTTAGTGGATTTTTTGTTATTTCTTTCAAAAAATCCTTGCCATTTCCAATCTTTTACATAAGATAATGAAAACAAGCTCATTGTTTGGGCAAATATCAATAAATCGGGAGGGCCTTCATGAATAAAGGACAATTGGTCGAGCAGATGGCAACTGGTGCAGGGATCTCCAAGGCTGCTGCTGAAAGGGCGCTAAATGCTTTTATGGATGCGGTAATGGATGCAGTAGCCGCAGGAGATAAGGTAACTTTGGTGGGTTTTGGAACATTTTATGTAACGGAAAGAAAGGCCAGGACAGGTCGGAATCCTCAAACCGGCAAGAAAATGAAGATACCCGCAAAGAAGGTGGTAAAATTCCGTCCTGGTTCCCGTTTGTCCGAGGCGGTAAAATAAAGTTCTCCCTCAAAGACCTTAAGAGCCGGCCAATGCCGGCTTTTTTTTTGCCATTTCACTATAATACGAATTTGGCTTGAAACAGTTTACTTTTGGAGTAAATTTCCCCTGCTAGATAAGCAGAAAGAAAAAAGAGGTGAATAGGGAAGACCATGATAATTATTATGAAACCAGATGTGGACCCAACTGGTCCGGAAGTCCAAAAGTTACTGGATTTTTTGTCACAATTTAAAGACATCCAAACACGCTCCTCTGGTATTAGAGGTGCCCAACGTGTTGTAAATGAAATATATCTAATTGGACCAACTCACCATATTCCCTCAGAAGTCATAGAGAGGATGCCTGGCGTTGAGAAAGTGGTAAGGGTCTCCAGTAAGTACAGACAGATAGGAAGACACGGTGGGCAGGTAGATGACATTGGTTTTGTATACAACGGCATAGAGTTTAGTCAGCAAAACTTTAACTGCTTTATTGGTCCCTGTGCTGTTGATACCCCTGACAACGTAGAAACCATATTTAGGAATATGAAAAGGACTGGATTGCAGACTGCCAGAATGGGAGTCTATAAACCAAGAACTAGTCCATACGATTTCCAGGGACATGGTAAGGCCTGCCTACCATGGTTATTCGAACTGGCAGGCAAGTATGATATAAAAGTCATAGCAATGGAGGTTCTGAAGGAGATTCATATTGAAGAGATATTTCAGGCATTAGAAGAGGCTGGCAAACCTACAGGCGTAATGCTTCAAATAGGAACGCGAAATGCTCAGAATTTTGAACTATTGAAGGCAGCGGGCTCCCAAACCGAATTTCCTGTCCTTTACAAAAGAGGGATGGGACTCAGCTTGGAAGACTCCTTAAATGCATGTGAGTATATAGCCAGTGAAGGAAACAGAAATATTGTTTTTTGTCTAAGAGGAGTTCAGTCTCGTCTTGGAGATCCTCATAGAAACCTTGTCGATTTCGCTCACGTCCCTGTAGTAAAAAGGCTTACTCGCTTGCCAGTGTGTATAGATCCTACCCACTCTGTAGGCAGTAAGGATAGAGCACCAGACGGTATCTTTGACATCTTCCACGTGACAGCCCAGGGAATAATAGCAGGTGCAAACATGGTGCTCACAGAGTTCCATCCCAGGCCAGAAATGGCACTGTGTGACGGACACCAAGCGCTCACCATGCCAGAGCTAGATTATTATCTTGCAGATATAGAGGCAGTTAGGAAGTGCTATCAGGAAAGACTTCAGTTGGCTCAACAGGCGATTTTTAAACAATGGCACAGCGGAAAAGGCCAGGAGGGCTAAAAAAATGAAGATTCATTACCTGTTGCATGTGCCTTTTGAGGGCCCCCAGGCAATAAGCACATGGGCCAAGCAAAAAGGACATTCTGAATTCTATTCCAAGCTGTATGAAAACTATTCCTTGCCCTCAACAAAGGACTTTGACCTTCTTGTCATCATGGGTGGTCCGATGGGCGTACATGATCAGGACAAACATCCCTGGCTAAAGAAAGAAAAGGCCTTTATTCAAGAAGCTATAAACGCAGGGAAACCGTGCCTTGGAATCTGTCTTGGGGCCCAGCTTCTGGCCAATGCGCTTGGAGCAAAAGTCCATAAAAATCTCTACAAAGAGATCGGCTTCTTTCCTGTATCCCTTACACCACTTGGCTGGAACTCACCAATCTTTGGCAGAATGCCTGCAACTTTTGAGGCACTTCACTGGCATGGCGACACCTTTGACATGCCCAAAGGGGCTTTGCACATAGCCAGCTCTTCTGGTTGTGCGAATCAGGCATTTATCTTTGACAACAGGATTGTTGGTTTTCAATTCCATATAGAAAGTACTAGACCTGGTCTGGAAAACCTTATCAAAAATTGTGGAGATGAGCTTTTGACTGAGGGAGAATATATACAGCGGCCAGAAGCCTTGTTGGAAGACAGTCACGACTTTGAGGCCATGAACAAGACACTATTCATATTTCTTGACGATTTTACAGACTATCTCCAAAAGGAAGGAATCATCTCTCCATAAAAAATGGCTGCTTTTCTTGAAGACAAGATAGAAGAACTCCTAGAAAAGGGATATAGCAAGGAAAAGATTAGAGAAATTTTAAAAAAGGATGACAGGGACGGAGAACTCGACTTTTATCTAAAGAATATAGCCTATCCTTCTGATAGGATCCGATACCAGTTTGTAAATCTATCCCTGTTCTTCATCCTTTTGTTCATTACACTCAAAAAACTGTATTTTGCCCTTTCTTTCGGACAACTTAGCATTGTTATGCTGCTTGCCATGGTGGTGCCAACAGTAAACCTTTATATCCTTAGGGAGATAATGCGCTACAGGCGCATAGGATATCTTTTTTGCATGGTCCTTTCTGCGCTCTCACTGGTAAATGCAGAAAATAGGGCATTCCCTGAAATCTTTCTTGTCCCTACCATGGTCTTCCTTTCTGCCTTCTTATATACGAAGCTTTTTTGGCAGTATGAAAAAAAAGGAAAAAAGAAGATTTTTTAATTTTAACAGGTCCTTATTCCTGTCAATGTCACCTTAAGGGCCTTCCATGGATGTTTCACCGTGTCAACTACTGCAGTGGGTTCATAGCCACAGTGAACCATGCAGTTTTCGCACCTTTCATCTCTCCCCCTACCATACCGGCTCCAGTCCGTTTTTTCTATAAGCTCCCTATAGGTTGGATAGTATCCATCGTTTAGAAGATAGCACGGCCACTGCCAGCCAAACATATTTCTCGTAGGATTGCCCCAAGGGGTGCATTGATAGTCCTGGTTGCCTGCCAAAAAATCCAGATAGAGGATACTGTGATTAAACCTCCACTTTTTTTTCTTTTGCTTTTTAATAGCAAAGATCCCCTTGAACAGATCTATAGTGGTGCGTCTTGTTAAGAAATTTTCCTGATCTTGTGCCTTCTCATAACTAAAGCCAGCAGAGATCGTCATGGCCTCCACATTCAGATCTGTTACAAAGTCAAGAAACCGTTCGGCAGACTGGGGGGTTTCTCCATAGAAGAAGGTAGTGTTTGTAGTTACCCTAAATCCTCTGGAAAGTAACAGCCTTATTGCATCTACTGCAGAATCAAATGTACCCTTTGCACCCACCAGGGCATCATGTTTTGGTGCTAAGCCATCCAGATGGATATTAAAAGTAAGGTAAGGGGAAGGACGAAACTGATCGATACGTTTTTTTACTAAAAGGGCATTGGTGCAAAGATAAATAAATCTTTTCCTTTTTATCAGCTCCTCCACGATGATATGGATATCAGGATGTAAAAGCGGCTCTCCGCCAGGTATTGAGACCACTGGTGCGCCGCATTCCTCTACGGCCATGATACATTCTTCAACAGACATCCTCTTTTTCAAGATCTCAGGAGGATATGCTGTCTTACCGCAACCCTTGCAGTTTAGGTTGCAGAGGAACAGGGGTTCCAGCATAAGTACCAATGGGAAACGGTCGTTACCAGTAATCATGTTACGAGTGATGTAGGTGCCTATACGAAATTGCTGAATAAGTGGGATTGCCATTTTTTTCACCTATTTTTTTATTCTACAGGAGGAACAGATATGGGGCTTGTATCTGCATTTTCAGGATAGTAATCAGAATCAAGAAAACGCCTTATGGCTGCCTCTAGATGATCCAAAGGCACAAGGGTATCTAGACATGGACCATGAGGCCTAAGATTTAGTATCCCAAAAACAGGAAGAGGGTAGGTATCCTGGATCCCGCTTGCAAGATCTCTTTGGCACGCCACGGCAAGAATTAGCTTGGGCCTCCTTTCCACTACGATTCTTCTGGCTATTGTTCCTCCAGTTGCCACTGCAAGGTGGATGCGATATTTGTCGCTGAGTTCCAGAAGGCCGGCAATGGAACACTTTCCGCAACGTTTACAGTTTCTTACATTATAGGTAAGCCTGATCTTACATCTACTATTTTGAAGGCAGTGAGGCATTAACATGAGCATCTGTTCCGGCTTATAAGTCTTTGCCTCAGACAGTACAAGTTCGTTGTTGACCCTTATGAAAGACGAGCGAATCTTGTTTTTAGATATACCAAAAAGTCTGCCTATAAGCGTCATGACAGGCAAAAACAACTTTACACTTACACCTCGTAATTTTTTAAAGAAAGGCAGATATTTGCCAGTAGTAGCATTCAATAAAAGCCCTATACTTGCCCATAATACCAGGGTTAGAGCAGAACCTATAATAAAACCAGCAATCCACTTGGCCCATGGATGAATTGCATCAAATCCATAATATGGGACCACCCAAAGGGATATGAGAAACAGACAGATAAAAAGACAAGTTACTGCAACAAGCCCAAGGAAAAGCCCTTTGGAACTAGTCTCTTCTGTGGAGATATAATTTTCTGATGTCTTTTCAGATACCATCGAATATAGGGTTTTGATTGTTAAGCGAAATCTGGAAATTTTGGGAGCTTAAACTGCATGGTTTCATGCTTGCCGTTTTGTGGTTTCACGTCCAGGTCAAAATGCCTTTCAAGCATTTTGATGATATCCTGGACAAGCACTTCAGGAGCAGAGGCGCCTGCAGTTATCCCTACAGTTGACTTGCCTTCAAACCATTTAAGATCCACATGATTGGCATTGTCAACCAGATATGCAGGTAAACCCCTAGCGGTCCCTGTTTCTCTGAGCCGATTGGAGTTGGAACTGTTTTGCGACCCTACAACAAGAAGCATATCAACCTCTTCAGCCAGTTTTCTTACAGCGTCCTGCCTGCTCTGTGTTGCATAACAAATATCTCTAAGATTTGGCCCTTTTATATCAGGAAATCTCTTTTTCAGCTCTTTTATAAGCTCCCTAGTATCATCGGTGCTTAGGGTTGTTTGTGTCACATAGGCCACCTTTTCTGGGTCAGTGACCTTGAGCCTTTTCACATCCTCAATAGTCGATACCACGGTTACCTTTCCCTTAACGCGTCCAAGGGTCCCTTCAACTTCAGGATGTCCATGATGCCCTATAATAACAATGTCATGACCAGTCTTATTATATCTTTGGGCCTGATAATGAACCTTTTTTACCAGCGGACAGGTTGCATCTATAACCTTTAAGCCCTTTTGAGCGGCCTTTTTTTCTATGGCAGTAGCTACACCGTGGGCACTAAAGATGGTGATGGATTTATGAGGAATTTCATCTATATCTTCAACAAAAATTGCCCCTGCCTCTGACAAGTTTTTTATAACATGGGTGTTATGTACGATCTCGTGTAAGACCCAGACAGGCCTTCCGTAACGTTCTATTGCTGTTTCAACAATACTGATAGCCCTTTTTACTCCTGCACAAAAACCTCGTGGCTGGGCAAGAATGATCTCGAGTCTCTTTTTTGGCATTTTAGTCTTTTCTTCTCTATTTATACTTCCTTCCCTTCCAAGCAGTTCCATCGAGCAGATGGTAGCGTAATGCTGATGACCAAGTCATTGCAAGGTACAAGCTTGCCACCAAGGGGAGGGTAAGACCTATTAAAGGATGCAGGTCATAATACCGCAAAATAGGCAAATAAGAAATAAACATAATAAAAAGTGTTGTCAAAGACATGACTAAAGTCAAAGGACCACCATAAAAAAGTCCAATTACCGGAACTGCAAAGCATGTTAATAGCAAAAATGTCGCCAGTAACAGCCACAAAAGGCTATACTCAAGCTGGGTATACGCTGTCCTTTCTACCATTTTCCATACAGTACCTAGATCTTTGTAGTGTCTGATACTTTTAATACATTTTGTAATCCCTATAAATGTTGCATAACCTTTATTTTTTACTTTTTTGGCAAGGGTGCAGTCGTCAATGATGGAACCTTTAATTGAGGAAAAGGCCCCAATCTCTTTTAGGATTTTTGTCTTTGTAAGAATAAAACCCCCGGCTGCTGCAGCAACAAAAGATTTCTGCTTGTTTGCCAGTTTAAAGGGATACAATAGCTTAAAAAAATAGATAAAGGCGGGCATAAAGAGCCTTTCAGCCAGATATTCCATGCGTAGCCAAGCCATTAAAGAAAAGAAATCTATATGCTTTTCTTGCATAAATGAGAGGACAGAAGACAGAAGGCCTTTTTCTAGAACAATGTCAGCGTCCATTAACAATAGATAATCGGTTTTGACATGTCTAAGACCCTGTTCAAGGGCCCACAGTTTTCCAATCCAGTCTTTTGGGAGAGGTTTCCCTCTTATAACATGACCCTGTCCATTTAATATTTTGGCAGCGACTTCAGCCGTTTTGTCATCTGAACAATCATCTACTACCAAAACAGAGAGTCCATTGCCCTGACAGAGAACACTTGGCAGGGACATCTTAAGTGATTGTGCCTCATTTCTGGCAGGGATCAGAATCGTCAAGTTATTCAATAAAGAAAATGAATCGTCTATGTGGCAATGTTCAAAACGTTCTTCTGTGCCCCAAGGCTTCCATGGCAGCAGCAGTATTATAAGCCATAACAGTAACGATATAGTAAGTAATGTTAGCACCTAAGACCGTTTTTGTTTTTGAATCTTTTAGAAGCGCAGCCTTGTTTAAAAATAAAATTGTTTTTTCCCAGTTACTTTACAATTAAAATGGCCATAGTTTTTTCCACCACGGTATGGCATGAAGTCTTTCTTCCTCCTCCTTTTTTTCCTGGGCCTTGACGTATTCATCAAGATGTTCTGCAATGTCCTTGTATTCAGCTATTTTCATCACAGCCTTGTAATAAACAGGAGTATCTGGATAGAGGGTTATTATATTTTCCAGTCGTTTTATGGCCTGGGGAATGTGATCGGTCCTAAAATACCAATGTGCAACCACATACTCGTGCTCGGCAAGAAGCGCCCTCCCTTTCATTATCCGTTTTTGGGCCTCTACGGTAAATGGACTGTCAGGATAGCGCCTGATAAGGCGTGTATATGTTTCGATCATCTTATGGGTGCTGGTCTGGTCCCGGTCTGGAGTGTCCATAAGATGATAGTAACAGCTTCCTATCTGAAAGATCACGTAAGGCACGGCCTCATTTGTAGGATGCAAATTTTCAAATTCTTGGTATAGAGGGATGGCCTCTTCATATAGGCCTTGATAGTATTTGCAATCTGCAAGACGGAGTTCGGCAACAGTTGCATAGGGGCTGAAGGGGTATCTATCCCTAATGCGTTTAAATTCTTCCTCTGCCAACAGATACCGTCCTATTTCAAAGTAATGCATTGCCTTAGCGGTGAGTTGTGCTTCTGGAGGGATAGGTCCCTCTTCCTCTTCCTGGGGGGAAAAGATCCTTTTAAGCCAAGAATCTCCAGACTTTCCAGAACATCCTAGCAAACCTGTTGACGAAATAGCAAAAAGAATGGTCAGTATGAGCGGAATTATTCTCTTGTTCATGCCAGATCATGCTCCACGGCAAAGGCTGCAGTAGCCCCTTCTGCAACTGCTGTGACTATCTGGAGCAACGGCTTCTTTCTGCAATCGCCCGCCGCATAAATACCTTTTACAGAACTTCTCATCCATTCGTCTGTTTTTATGAAGCCGCGTTCGTCAGTATCAACTAATCCCTTTACAAATTGGGTAATTGGACTAATTCCAATAAAGATAAACACTCCATCGACTTTGATGGTAGAGATTTCCCCGCTTATTTTGTTTAAAATCCTAATGCCTTCCACCTGCTCTTTTCCAATAATTTCTTCAACAATGCTATTCCAGACAAATTCGATCTTATCATTGGAAAAGGCCCTTTCTTGCAGGATTTTAACGGCCCTTAATTCATCTCTTCTGTGGACCAGATAAACCTTCTTGACAAATTTTGTTAAAAAGATAGCCTCTTGAACTGCGCTATCGCCACCACCTACCACAGCAACAGTCTGATTTCTAAAAAAAGGACCGTCGCAGGTGGCACAGTAGGAAACTCCTCGCCCTATAAGTTCCTGCTCACCTTTAACTCCAAGCTTTCTATGACTGGCCCCTGTTGCTATGATAACAGCCCTAGTGGTTATTGTTACTCCATCTGTGAGGTTTACATTAAAGTATTCTCCTTCAGGCCTTACAGAATCAACTTCACCATTTTTTATGTCCATTCCAAAGCGTTTGGCATGTTCTGTAAATTTCTCAACAAGCTCAAAGCCGCTTATTCCTTCAAAAAAACCAGGATAGTTTTCGACAAAATCTGTTATAAGTACCTGTCCTCCAGGACTCATTTTTTCAACAACAAAGCCATCAAGCTTGGCCCTGCCTGCATAAATGGCGGCAGCCAGGCCAGCTGGTCCACCGCCTATGATAATCACATCGTGGATCACTTACGAAACCTTACCAAGAGCATTCTCTATGACTGTTTTCCCTACAGCCCCTGTTATCTGTTCTACCACACTGCCATCCTTAAACAGGATAAGGGTGGGAATGGCCCTTATACCAAACCTACCTGGGGTTGCAGGATTTTCATCAACATTCATCTTTGCGATTAATACCTTGCCCTCGTATTCCTGGGCAAGTTGATCAATAACAGGTGCAATAGCTCTGCATGGTCCACACCACGCAGCCCAGAAATCCACTAACACAGGAAGATCACTCTTCAATACCTTCTCATCAAAGTCAGCATCGGTAACCTGAACGATCTTGTCACTTGACATATTAGTTGTTCTCCTTTTTGAAAATATTTAAAAAATAAATTATTAAAATTTATTGTCTTATTCATCTTGCTTAGTCCCTTTTGAAAAAGAAAAGTTTAGGATAGCTTTATTTAGGTGTCAAGGAATTAAACCTTTTTACAATCTTAGTTTCACAACTGCTGCAAAAGAAGCCATTTAGATAAAGATAAGGTCTGGCAACTGGCCTATATGATCCACCTCTTTGACCATCATCTTTTTTTGTTTAATAGCCTTAGCATGGGCCGGCATGATACATCTTTTTATTCCAAGTCTTTTTGCCTCGTTAATCCGCAGATCTGTATAAGAAACGGGCCTTATTTCTCCAGTCAGCCCAACCTCTCCAAAAATAACACTAGAGTGGCCTACAGGTTTATTCAGGAAACTTGATAAGATAGCACATAACAGTGGAAGATCAGCTGCAGGTTCTGAAATTTTTAAACCACCAGCTATGTTAACAAAGATATCCTTGTCAAACAAACTAATGCCAAGGTGTTTTTCCATGACCGCAGTCAAAAGGGCAAGCCTATTAGAATCAAAACCTGCAGTAGTACGCCTTGGCAGGGCCAGATAAGACTGGTTTACAAGGGCTTGAATCTCTACCAAAAGCGGCCTGGTTCCTTCAATACATGGGAAAAGCGTTGATCCTGCCACATTGTTGCTTCTATGTTCCAAAAAGAGGTTGGAAGGATTTTTGACCTCTTCAAGGCCGCTGTCCTTCATCTCGAATATGCCAATTTCATGGGTTGGACCAAACCGGTTTTTGACAGTACGAAGTATCCTAAAGGCCTGTGTCCTGTCTCCCTCAAAATAGAGGACAGTATCAACCAGATGTTCTAAGGCCTTAGGGCCAGCTATAGCCCCTTCTTTAGTCACGTGACCAACAATAAATATGGGGATCATAAAACCTTTGGCCAAGCCCATGAGAGAAGAGGAGGCGGCCTTGATTTGTCCAAGGCTGCCAGGAAGTGAGCTTACATCCTGGCTATAAACTGTCTGGATGGAATCAACTGCTAGTATGTCTGGCTGATTGTCAAAGACTGCCTGAGATATGGCCTCCATCTTAGACAGACATGCCAAAAGGATCTTGCCTTCGATTCCGAGTCTGTTGGCCCGAATCTTTATTTGACCAGGAGACTCTTCTCCAGACGTATAAAGCACCTTTAGCCCCTTGCCCGAAAGTTTTGAAAGCACCTGTAGCAAAAGTGTTGACTTTCCTATACCCGGCTCTCCACCTAAAAGAATAAGGGAGCCTGGAACTATCCCTCCTCCAAGCACCCTGTCAAATTCACCAATATCAGTCCTAAACCTGGTCTGTTCTGTCTGGGCATCGAGATTATCTAGACAGTAAATATGTTTGGCAGGATCGTCTTTCTTTTTATCTAGCGAATAGCTGCCTTCTTCAAGACTGTCCCAAGAGTTGCACTGGGGGCATCGGCCAAGCCATTTTACAGAGCTAAAACCACAATTTTTACAAATAAATAAAGTCTTTTCTTTTGGCACGATTATCTTAGCCTTCCTCAGGACATGGTATAAAGACCTCCACCATTGCCCCTCCAAGCCCCCCTTTGTCTATATAAATTTTACCGTTCATGGCCTCTGTTAGCCTTTTTACTATAGCAAGTCCAAGTCCCGTACCCTTCGTCTTGGTAGTAAAAAAGGGCTGAAAAAGTTTATCTTTTATGTGGCTGGGAAATCCTGGTCCTGAGTCCTCTACCGTTATTACAATTCCTTCTTCTGCTCCATTGACAGTTACCCTAACCTGTCCTTTTCCAACTTGTGACTGGATTGCCTCTACAGAGTTTTGAACAAGGTTGACGATTATCTGAACGATTTTCAGCCTGTCTGCAGTCACCTGTTTCCCCTTACAACGGATCTCTAGCTTCACCGTTTCACTATTGCCAGAAAAGATCCTTTGAACCTCTCTGCAGAGTTCTTCTATATCAAATGTTTCAAGATAGATTTCGGTGGGCTTTGCATAAACCAGCAGGTTTGAAGTAAGTCGTTCAAGCCTTGCCACCTGTTCTACTATAATCTTCATGTCTTCCTTTATATCTGGATCTGGAGCATCCTCTAAATATATCTGGGCAAATCCCTTTATGGTGCTCAGGGGATTTCTGATTTCATGAGCGAGAACAGCTGCCATCTGACCTAGCACAGCCATTCTCTCCTTTTCAGCAAGACTCTTTTCAAGCATGTAATTCTTTCGCCAAGCCCTTATAAAAAATCCCGCAAGTAACCACAGGAGAAAGATAGACGAAAGTATCATGACAAGCTGGAACTTGGCCTTTCTTTCTATTGAAAAGGCTGGCCACGGATGAAGAGCCACTCGTAAACAAAATATCCTAAGGGCTGGTATAGGCTCGATAGTATTAACTGTTGGCCTTTTCCCAAGGGCTGCAGCAACTCCCTCACCATGGCTTCTTATCCTGTTGACTTCATCCAGATGCAATTTTAAAGGAAAGTCTAGAATAAATACCTCCTCACCTGTAGCAAGTTTTTCAAAGTGTGTAACTATCCGTTCTAAGCTAAACACTTTTTTAATCGAAGAATCCTTTATCTTTCGACCTATAAGCTTTTGATTGGAGTGAAGTATACAAGTCATATCCTTGTCAACAAGGGCGAGAAAGGCCAGATACTCCCATCGGTCAGATGCTACCAGATCAGGAAATAGTTCAGGGTTCAAGCCAAGCCTCTCAAGGGCAAAGCCCAAGTTTACAGCTATGTCTGTTGCCCTCGTCTCAAGTAGATGCCGCGATCCCTCAATAGAAATTTTATAACTGGATACTGCACTGATCGTGGCAATAATACTAAAGAGGGAAAGAAGGAAGACAATGGCAATCAGATGTTTATTTTGCCAAAATCTGCCTAATTTGAGCTTCTTGAATACCTTGAACATATATCCTTATATAAGCAATATTACCGGTCTTGACCAGTAAGTTAGGTATTATTAGTAGTAGATTGCAAAAAAATACTGGGGGGAGAAAGATGGCCTTGAAAAAAAAGATTCTTGTTGTGGGCTCTGGCGGGAGAGAACATGCATTATGTTGGAAATTTGCCCAGAGTCCTAAATTAGACACGGTTTATTGCGCGCCAGGCAATGCTGGAATAGCGCGCCATGCCACCTGTGTGGATATAAGCGCATCTGATATAGAAGGATTGCTGAAATTTGCTAAAGAAAATCAAGTTGATTTGACTATAGTTGGGCCTGAGGCACCCCTTGCCGAAGGAATAGTTGATCGATTCGAGGCCCAAGGGCTTTTGTGTTTTGGACCTGATAAAAGGGCTGCCCAAATAGAAGCAAGCAAGGTCTTTACCAAAGATTTACTGTCAAAATACAAGATCCCAACAGGGAAATACAGGGTCTTTACAGATGCTGAATCTGCTAAGAAGTTTGTCAAGGACGAAACTGGCTTGCCAGTTGTAATAAAGGCAGATGGTCTTGCAGCCGGAAAGGGTGTCATACTCTGTTTCAGCCTTGAAGAGGCCTATGACGCTATAGATAAAGTCCTGGTAGAAAAGGTGTTTGGGGAGGCTGGACATAAACTGATCATAGAGGAATTTTTGCAGGGAGAAGAGGCATCTTTCATGGTGATAACAGACGGAAAAGATGTATTGCCTCTTGCCACTTCTCAGGATCACAAAGCGGTTTTTGATGGAGACAGGGGGCCGAATACAGGGGGTATGGGGGCCTATTCTCCAGCCCCAGTAGTCAATAACAAGCTGTTTAAAAAAATAATGAAGGATATCATGGTCCCAACAGTTGAGGCCATGGCATCAGAGGGCAGGCCCTATAGAGGGGTTTTATATGGTGGACTTATTATAAAGGATGCTAAACCAAAGGTCCTTGAGTTCAATTGCCGTTTTGGAGATCCAGAGGCCCAGCCTATATTAATGAGGCTTAAGACCGATTTGCTTGATGTGGTTGAAGCGGCTGTAGAGGGACGTTTAAAGGATTTAGAACTCCAATGGGACGAAAGGGCTGCTGTGTGTGTTGTTCTTGCATCAGAAGGATATCCAGGAAAATACGAAAAAGGAAAGATAATAAAGGGGCTGGAAGAGGTGGAAAAGATGGAAGACGTAATGGTCTTTCATGCAGGCACGGCCCTTAACGAACATGGAAATTTTGTTACAGCAGGTGGCAGGGTGCTTGGCGTAACCGCCCTTGGCGCCACCATAAAAGAGGCTATAGACAGGGCCTATGAGGCAGTTGGTAAGATAAGTTGGGAAGGTATGCATTATAGAAAAGATATAGGTCAAAAGGCTCTCAGACACCTGAGTGGTCCTCAGGTTTCGATAATCATGGGAAGCAAGAGCGACTTAAAAACCATGGAAAAGGCTGCAGATGTCCTTAAAGATTTTGGTGTAACTTACGAAGTAAAGGTCCTTTCTGCACACAGAAGCCCAGATCTTACAACCATGTTTGCAAGGTCTGCAAAGGATAGAGGGATCAGGGTAATAATTGCAGGCGCAGGAATGGCTGCCCATTTAGCAGGAGTGGTTGCATCACATACTACATTACCGGTTATAGGGGTACCAATAGACAGTAGTTCCCTAAAGGGCCTTGACGCGCTTCTTGCCACAGTCCAGATGCCTCCAGGAGTTCCGGTTGCCACTATGGGCATTGGAAAGGCAGGGGCCAAAAATGCCGCCCTTTTTGCCTTAGAAATTTTGGCCCTTGAAGACAGCGCCCTCAGGACCAAACTTAACGAGTTTAGACTAATACAGGAGGAAAAGATACGCCAGTTAAACGACAAGGGCATAGACGGCTAAGACATGAACCTCTCTATCCAGCAACTTGATGAAGAGATAGAGGAGGCGGCAACAGTCATAAAAAAGGGGGGAGTATGCGTCATCCCGACAGAAACTGCCTATGGCCTTGCCGCCTCTATCCACTTTGAAAATGCACTCAAAAGGATCTATTTGATCAAAAAGAGACCTTACAATAAACCCCTTCTACTTTTGATACGGAAACTGGAAGAGGCACCTTTAGATTTTTCTCTCATCCCTGCCTATGCATACGGGCTTATGAAAACATTTTGGCCAGGTCCTTTGACTCTCCTTCTCCCAGCCAAAAGAGGAATCCATTATTTTTTGGCAGGACATACAAATAAAGTTGGCATACGAATGTCAAGCAATCCGGTCGCGATGGAGCTGGTTAAAAGGGTAGGGGGAGCAATAACTGCTACAAGCGCAAACCTGTCGGGTCTGGAATTAACAAAGACTATAGATCAAGTCAAAGAGCAGCTGAAAGAAGGGCCTGACTATTTCTTGGATGCCGGATCAATAGCACCTGGCCCGCCATCAACTATTGTTGACTGCTCTGGACAAGCTCCGTTGATTGTTAGGGCAGGGGCAATTCCCCCGGAAGATATTCTGGCCGTGGATTGAAAAGCGCCCTTGTTATATTCCCTTTTGTCTTTTTGTTGTGGGAATAAATCTCGGATAAGATCCGCCTTATTCTGCTCCTATTGCTTCTGAAAGCAGATGGGCACCTGTTCTCACATACAGGTAGCCCTAGTTCCTTGGCAAACCTTTCTATCTTTTCTTTTTCCACAAACGAAAGCGGTCTAATAATGGTTAAAAGTCCCTTAAACATCGTTTGTCGCGGAAGCATGGTGCTCATTTCTCCACTGTAAAATATATTTAAGAAAAAAGTTTCTATAATATCATCAAGGTTGTGCCCAAGGGCTATCTTATTACAATTGAGCACCTGAGTCAGTTGAAAAAGCCTTTTTCTTCTCTTCCAAGAACACAAGAAACAAGGACTTTTCCCACGGTTGGAACTGCTGTGAGAGTAAATGGCATAGTCTGTCTCTTCTATATAGAAGGGCAAGGCCAAGGATTGGAAATGGTCTTGGAGCACTTTAAAGACTTTTTTGCCATTATAGCCCATTTCTATAAATACAGGCACTATTTGAAATTTTATAGGGGCCTTCTTTTGCCATTGATCCAGGAAATACAGCATAACAAGGCTGTCCATACCTCCGGATACGGCTGCCATAATAGAGTCACCATCTTCAATGAGACCGTAACGGTGAATTGCCTTACCTATTTTGCGATTGATCTCTTTTTTTAGATAACCCACTTTTCTTTGCGTGTATTCGTTGTTATTAGTATTTGTCCCTGAGCTTTGTCTGGCTAGGGCAAGTGATGGTGTTGAGGTTTGTTGCTGATAGTTGCTTTTTGTGCATGTTTTGGTCCATCAAGACTTGATGGCCTAAATATTCACGTATAGCGGTTTTTAGATGTGAATGAGAAAACAAAATATATAGCTAATAAGATCAAAAGTAGCCAAAAAAATCTTTCGTTCTTCATATGCGAATCTTCTTAAACCTAAAATTTGTCTTCTTTCTTTATTTTCTGTTTCTTGCAGCCTATATTGGATACGGTCATGTGAAAGAGCTGCTAAAACCGCCTTCTAAACAGACCGTTTATATTATAGTTGACATACCAAAGGGCTACTCCTTTAAACAAGTAGCGCAACTTCTTGAGGAAAAGGGACTGATACGCTCAAAAGAAGTCTTTTCATTACTCGCCTGGTATAGAAAAGAGGCAGCCCTGATAAAGGCCGGAGAATATAAGCTAAGTCCATCTATGCCCCCTCAAAAAATTCTGGAAATACTGGTATCCGGCCAAGTAGTACAACATCTTATAACCATACCAGAAGGATACAATATGTTCCAGATTGCAGATTTGCTTCAAAGGGCAAAATTGGCCCAAAAGAAAGAGTTTCTCTCTGTATGTACTGATAAAACATTTTTATCAAAACTTGGCATAAATTGGGAAGAAAGTGCAGAAGGATATCTATTCCCTGATTCGTATTTTTTACCTAAAAGCGTAAGCGCAAGAGACATAGCCAAAAATTTTATCAGTAGGTTTTGGGACATATGGAAGGGCAACGGCCTTGATAAAAGGGCCAACGAACTTGGCTTAACTATTCATCAAGTAGTTACCTTGGCATCTATTGTAGAGTTAGAAGCAGCAGTACAAGAAGAAAAGCCAATCATAGCAAGTGTATTTTGGAATAGATTAAAAAGGGGAATGCCCCTTCAGGCAGATCCAACTGTAAAATATGGCATTATGATCGAAAGAAAGATCAAAAAGAAACGGCTTAGCTGGAAAGATCTCAGAAAGGCGACTCCTTACAATACCTACACCCAATATGGGCTTCCAAAGGGACCTATATGCAATCCAGGCCTTATATCGTTAAAGGCTGTCCTGTATCCCCAAAAGACAGACTACTTATATTTTGTTTCAAAGGGTAATAGAACCCATTATTTTTCAAAGACCCTTAAGGAACATAATAGGGCGGTCAAAAGATACATTTTGCACAGAAGGAATGGAAAATAATCCAGGATAGTAAAATTCATTCTTTTCAAGACGTCCTGTTATACAAAATAGCTTATTATTTCAAAAAGAACCGGTAAGCTAAGAAAGCTTAGAAGTATTCCGGCCCCGACAAGGGCTGCAGTCAGTCTTGGAGAAAGATCTGCCATTATGGCAAGGGCCCCAGCGGATACCATTGGAGGCATTCCTGCTTCAAATATAGCAACTCTTACAGGATCTCCATGAAGGCCAACTAATTTAACAACCACTAAGGCAAGGATCGGGGAAACACATAACTTCATAAACAAACCCACCATTAGGGCCTTTACTGTGCTTGCTTCAAGGCGAATACATAACTGATAACCAACAGCTATCATAACTACTGGAACAAGGGTGGAGCCCAGGCTGTCTAAAATCCGTAATATAAGTGCCGGATAGGCTATACTCCTTAACAGGAATGCCAAAACAAGGGCAATAAAAGGAGGAAATGTCAAAATTTTTATGACTATATCCTGAAAATTTGGGTTTATATCCTTTTTGCTAGCAAAAAAGGCCAAGACTACCGAGCCATAGGTGGAAAGGGCGAGAAATGAACCAAGTTGATCATATATAACTGCATAGGCAACAGCGTCTTCCCCAAAGAAGGCCCTGACCATAGGAATCCCAAGAAATGAGGTGTTGCCAAGGGCTACCATTAACAGCAAGCAACCGGTCACATCTCTCTTCCATCTAAATATGCGGGAAAATAGAAGCACCATGGCACTGCCTAAAGCCACCATAATCCATGGCAAAATGGCTACAAACAGCAACTCATGGCCTATCTCCAAAAAGGGGATCTTAATAAGCACTAATGCTGGAAGAGATACATATATTACAAATAGATTTAGACTACTTGAAAAATTTTCTGGTAATTTTTTCGTCGTCTTGAGAAAGACTCCTATGATAAGATAGGTTATTGTAATAATAAAATTTTCCATTCTTGACCTATTAAGTCGTCCTTTTAGACGGTTTTTTACTATTATCAAAGATCCTAAACAAGGTTTTGTGTTTCAGACGCTATAGAAGTTTTGATAACAATGTGAAGAAAAAAATTTATTCATGCGAAATTTATTCAAGAGGTGTTATTATTGCCTTTGGCCTTTAAACTTGAAAATTGAAAGGAGCCTTGAGTATGGCCCATGTGATAATAATCGGTGGCGGAATGAGCGGTTTGTCGCTGGCGTGGTATTTAAAAAACATGGCTACAGATTGGAATATCACTGTACTAGAAGCAGAGGGAAGGGTAGGGGGCAAGGCCTGGACCGACAGAAAGGATGGTTTTGTAATTGAGAGGGGGGTGAATGGAGTCCTCGACAATAAGCCTTCTACTTTGGACCTTGCAACAGCCTTAGGTGTCGAACCTTTAAGGAGTAACGATGCATCTAGGATACGCTATATAGTTAGAAATGGAAAACTTGTTGCCCTTCCTACCTCGCCCGGACAGTTCCTGTCTTCTCCGGTACTCTCCTTATGGGGAAAGATGCGTTTGATGCTTGAGCCATTGATTCCTCCTATGCAAAAAGATATAGACGAAACCCTTGCATCCTTTGCTAAGAGACGCCTTGGTGACGAAGCATACAGATATCTTATTGATCCTATAGCTTCAGGTATCTATGCAGGTAACCCCGAGAGGCTTTCTTTGAAGGCCTGCTTCCCTAGGATACACGAACTCGAAAGTGAATATGGCAGCCTTATCAGGGCTATGATAAGCCTTCAGGCAAAGGCCAAAAGGAAGGGTGAGAGGGGGCCTTCTGCTGGACCAGGAGGTGTATTAACTTCGTTTCGTGGAGGGATGGAGGATCTGGTCCTGGCCTTGAGACAGGCCCTCAAGAATGAGATAATGGTAAATGCCAAGGTGATGGAAATCGAACAGAAGGGCGATGGATGGCATGTCTTTTTAGAAGACGGCACCAACCTATCGGCGAGTCATCTGGTTCTGTCTCTTCCAGCTTACAATGCGGCATCTCTTGTCAAAACAATCTCTTCCAGGCTCTCAAGCCTCTTTTCCCATTTTGAATACCCTCCAATTGCAGTTTGTGCCTTTGGAATAAGAAAAAAAGACATAAAAGGCAATCTAAACGGTTTTGGTTTTCTTTGCCCTTTTTGTGAATCTAGAAAAATTTTAGGGGCCCTTTGGGATTCGTCTGTTTTTGAAAATAGAGCTCCTAAAGGCTACCATTTGGTAAGATGCCTTATAGGAGGAATGAGGAATCGTCATATCCTTGAACTTAACGATTCAAAAATCTTGGACATGGCCTTATGGGAGTTAAGATCCTTGACAGGGCTGAGATCCGATCCAGATCTTGCCGTTGTCTTTAGATGGAAACGGGCTATCCCTCAATACCATACAGGGTATTTTGAGTTGATTCAAAATATTAGACAAGAGATTGCCAAGATTCCATCTCTTTTCATAAGGTGTAACTGGATAGGAGGGGTCAGCCTTAATGACTGTGTTGCGAATTCTAAAAAATTGGCTAAGACTATAAGTAAAGGGAATTTTGCAAAGAGATTTTAAATTCTTAACGTTTATTATCCTTGACCTATTAATGTTTTATATCTATTATTACAGATTACGCATGTATTTAAGGATATCTATCTGCTACCAAAAACTTCCCCGGTAAGTTTCTTGGAATAAAAATCACTTAGGAGAAAAGAATGGAGATTAATGACAAAACCTATGTAACAATTGACTACACTCTCAAGCTTGATTCTGGCGAGACAATAGATCAGACATCGCCTAACGAACCGTTTGGTTTTATTTTCGGTTCTGGTCAAGTGATAAAGGGGCTTGAAGATGGAATAAAAGGAAAAAAGGCAGGGGATTCTGTTTCCTTAACCATAAAACCAGAAGATGCATACGGTGAGGCTAGGGAAGACCTTATTCGTGAAATTCCAAGGTCTAATTTTCCTGAAGGAATGGATATAGAACCAGGAATGCCTTTTGAGGCCCAATCTCCCCATGGACCTGTACGTTTTACAGTCAAAGAGGTAACCGACGAGGTTGTAAAGGCGGACTTTAACCATCCTTTGGCAGGAGAGACACTCCATTTTGATATAACCATCCTAGATGTCAGGGAACCATCCTTTGCTGAAATGTCAAATTTGGCAGGAGCATGTGGATGCGATACCGATCCTCAAGGTGGATGTGGCACTTGTGGGGGTTGTGGATAGACACACTGATCCTGGACATTAGCCAATAGCCGGCCTATGAGCCGGCTATTTTTATTCCCCGCATGGCACTATCAAGATTTGTTGATCCTTTTTTATATATTTTTCTGGAAATGGAATGGTACGGAGTATATTTCTTTGTTTCTCAGTAAGTACCTGCCTAAGAGATATTACAGTTGTTAAGCCAAGCAGTTGTAGTTTTGAACAAAAACTTTTTAATTCCGCTATCTTTAGTATAACAGATTCTATATCAAATTCGTCCTTTGAAAGATTGTCGCCCAAATCCGAGATTATAAGCCCCATCCTTGATCTATAATAACTTAAATTACGTTTATATTTTCTATATATCTTCAATATGGCTTTTTGCTGGTCTTTACTAAGTTTCAGTTCAGAAGAAAAATTACGCAAGGCTTCTATTTCACAGGTAGATGCCTTAGAGAGCAAATCAAGAGCGGAACAATCTTTCAGCTGTAAGACTGTATAATCATGCCAACATAGATACAAAAGACTTTTAGTTGCTATATTATTTTTGTGCTGTTCTGCCCAGGAATTCTTAGAATTCCATGTGAAGAACAGCACTAATATAAGGCTGCCTGCTACTATTGGGATGATGTTTTTTTTATCTAATAGGCTCAACAAAATCCCTTGCCTTTTTTCGTTGCTCAGGCGTAAGTATCATCCTGGCATCAATGGCATCTTGAATCACGCCAAAGACCAATTGGGAGCATGCCTTTCTAAGTTGAGATATCAGATCGTCAACCTCGGATACACTGAATTCATTAGTAGCCATATCGTCTAACAGGTTGATGGATAAAAGATTCAAAAGGGACTTTCCCTTAATTATCTTTCTGTGACAACGGTGTCTTAGCATCCGCAATTCCTTTTTTTGATCCGGCTTAAGATCCAAAAATTTATCCGCTGCCAAGTAGCCGTTCATCTCCCGCAAGATATTGTTAATAATAATCATGGGAGCTGGACAACCCTGTTCCTCTATCTTCTTCATATCAAGATCACGCCAACACATTCCAGCAAGGCACTTAACTTTCTTCTTGGATACAGGGGATGCATTAACAAAGATTCCACTCATTATAACTGTGACCGAAACCAGAAGTGAAATTATTATCGAACGCATGATCATTCTCCTTTTTATTTTTTAATCAAAGAACGAGCCTCGTGTATATCCTTTGCCAAGGCAGAGATTGTATTCCAACAAACGTCTTCTATTTCGTCCACGAATCCCTTAATTCTGTTTTTATTCGGGACATCTTTAACCATTTCTTGGGCCAAGAGCTTGGTAATGCTTTGGAGCTGTCCCTGTGCTTTTATCACAAGCATATTGGCTTGGTCGTAAATCTTTTGTACTTTGGCCTTTTGCATAGCGTTCAAACCGAGATCGTCTGCTGCCTTTACATAAGATTTGAGTTCACGTAGAGCTGTTTTTATAAACAAGGTAGGGGTGGGGCAGCCAGTTGTCGCAAGCCTTGTAAGGCCTTCTTCTTTCCAACACTCCGCCTTAAAACACACATCATTTACTTCTTCTTGGGCCATAGCCTTTACGGCACAAATAGACCACGCAATAAGTAACGAAAGAGCTGTAACTATAGTTATCCTTTTCACGTTGTCCTCCTTTCCCGCAAGGGAAACTTCTCTTTTTAAATTTTATTTAAGCATGGTCTAATTTTAAGTCAATATGATATTATTGTTTTTTTAATTATTTAAAATTAATTATTTCACAAAAAATATCTAACCTGCTTAAGTTATTATTAAAAGGCTATAGACAAGAGCCTAAATATGGGATCGGGATCTAAGAAATAAAAATGGAAATCCGAGGCCAACCTTTCAGAAACAGTACTTCAAGGCCTTTTCAAAATACCTGTAGGTGCTTTCGTTAAAAAGCACTATTCTGATTTCTTGGAATGAGTCGGGATACTTATTAAGAAATTTCTTTATGGCACATAGACTTATTTTGGCAGCACGATCAACAGGAAAACCGTAGGCACCTGTGCTAATGGCAGGAAAGGCAACGGTCTTGATTTTCTTCTCGAGTGCGCGCATAAGGCTGGCGAGGAAAGAATTTTCAAGCACGGTGTCCTCGTTTTTTATTCCACCACGCCATATAGGGCCAACAGTGTGGATCACAAAACGAGCTCGGAGGTCACCTCCTGAGGTTACTACCGCATCTCCTGGTTCACACCAGCCAATCTTTTTACATTCTTTCAAAAGCGTTGGACCTGCAGCCTTATGAATGGCACCGTCAACCCCACCTCCTCCAAGAAGGCGAGGATTGGCGGCATTGACTATCGCTTCCACCTCTTCTTGGGTTATGTCGCCTATCTTTATAGCGACTTTTGTCTTTCCCTTCCAAATGGCTGTTTCCATAAACCTATACTTGAGGGTGGGATATCAGTTTGTAATTACCACCCTCTATCCTAAGGCCGAGACCTTCAACCACTGCCCGTGCAACTGTTCTTCTGGCTTGGGCCAAAATACGTCCAAAGGTTTGTCTTGATATACCCATTCTTTCTGCTGCGGAATCTTGATCAAGACCCTCGATTTCACTTAGTCTAAGGGCCTCAAGCCCCTCTACAGTCAAGGTAACCTCTTCGAGATCTCTAAGTGGAATACCCCTAGGCTTAAAATATGTAACGGAAGGTTTCCTTCCAACAAGCCTGCATTTTGGTGGACGAGCCATTAATCCCTCCCTTGATCTTTTGGTATTTCTTTTATTACCTTTGCAAAGGCATTGATAAACCGCTGGTTTTCTTCAGGAGTCCCAATAGTAACCCTGATACATGTAGGGAATCCGTAAGAATCCATGGACCTAACTATTATTCCTCGTTTAAGCATTGCCTCAAAAAAGACCTTGGCCTGTCTATGGGTGTCAATAAGCATGAAGTTCGTATTACTTTCAAAAGGAGTACATCCAAGCTCTTGTATTTTCTGAGAAAGGTTTATCATTTCTTCCCATGTATTTTCAAGAGTCAAACGGAGATGTTTGTCATCTTTCAGAGCAGCAAGGGCCCCTGCTTGAGCAGGCAGGTTGACATTAAAAGGTTGTCTTACTCTGTCACAGAGGGCAGCGACTTCCTCGTGCATAATGCCATAGCCAATTCTAAGGCCTGCCAGACCATAAGCCTTTGAGAAGGTCCTTAGGGTTACAATATTTTCATATTTTCGGAAAAGAGAGATGCCATTGACCCAATCTGTACCGGGCCTAACAAATTCTCCGTAGGCCTCATCAAGCACCACAATTAAATAGTCAGGAAGATGAGCAAGAAAGGTATCAAGATCGTCTTTAGGAATGACTGTCCCCATTGGATTGTTGGGATTATCGAGAAATATAAGCCTAGTATTTTCATCCACAGCATCTGCAATAGCAGCCAGATCGTGGGTTGAATTTTTTAAAGGTATCACCCTGTTTTCGCCACCTGTAATCTGGACCATTTTGGTATAAACCAAAAAACTAGGGCTGCTGCTAATAGCATTTCTCCCATTTCTAATAAAAATTCTACATAGAAAGTCTATAAGCTCGTTAGAGCCGTTGCCAAGCACAATATTAGATGATTTGATACGGTATCGTTTTGCAAGTTCGTGTTTAAGATAGTAACCACTACCATCAGGATACCGATGCAACTCATTCAATATAGCTTTTATCTTATCAAGGACATGAGGAGATGGGCCTAGATCGTTTTCATTAGATGCAAGTTTAATTGAATCTTTGATTCCGTACTCCCTTTCAAGCTCATCCTTTGGCTTTCCAGGAGGGTAGGGGACAAGAGTTTTGATGTAATCTGGTACATCTTTAAGTAATCGTTCCATTGTCTGTCTCACTGTTCCTTTGCAAGATAAAGATAGAATTCTTCAGCTGCCAACCGGTCTTTTGGCTCTATCTGTATATGAATACAGTAGGTTTCCTCAAGCTTTAATAGTTCCGCCCTCTTCTTGTTAAGCAGATAAGAAGACACTAAAGGAGGAACTTCAAGTACAAGCCTCTGTTGTTCCTCTTTGGTCAACTGTTGTCTTGAAGAAAGTTTGCTCCCTATCAGCCTAAGATACAAGACCGCCAATGATTCCACAGATTTGATGGCCCCGGCACCTTTACAATAGGGGCATTTTACATAACTTAATGTCTTTAAGGGGCTCTTGAGTTTCTGCCTTACCAATTGTAACAGGCCAAATCTTGATATTCTTGCCACCTCTGTCTTGGCCTTGTCCTTTTTTAGACTCTGCCTAAGGCGTTTTTCCACTAGAGTCCGATTGGACTTATTTCTCATATCTATAAAATCAATGACTATTATGCCACCCAGATCCCTTAATCTCAATTGCCGGGCTATTTCCTCTGCCGCTTCAAGATTAGTGGCCAAGGCCGTATCTTCGAGATCCTTTTCCTTTATATTCTTACCAGAGTTTACATCTATAGAGACCATGGCCTCTGTTGGCTCAATAATGATATAGCCTCCTGATGGAAGATCGACCCTCGGCTGAAAGACCTGTTCAATCTGATTTTCTATCCCGTATCTCTCAAACAGTGGACGTTCGCCCTGATAAAGGGTAAGGGTAGAGACATGCCTTGGTGCTATAATTTTTAGAAAACCCCGTATTCTTTCAAAGGTCTCTTTGTCATCAACTATTATTTCAGAGACATCGCTGGTAAGATAATCACGAAGAAATCTGATGGTTAACTCCCTGTCACGATAAAGAAGGGAAGGGCTTGGAGCCGATTTGGCTGACTTTTTTAGGCTATTCCACAACCTAGTCAGGTACCTGAGATCCTTTTGTATTTCGGTCTTGGTTGCCTTGTAGGCTGCTGTCCTGGCGATTATGCCTACACCGTCAGGAAGCTTGATCTGTTTAAGTATATTTTTGAGCCGTTGCCTCTCTTTTTCCTCCTCTATCTTGCGAGACACTCCAACATGGGGATTGCCAGGCATAAGCACCAAGAATCTGCCTGGCAATGACAAATAGGTTGTAACGTAAGCCCCTTTTAATGGTGTCTCTTCCTTGACCACCTGAACCAAAATATCCTGTCCCTTTTTAAGAAGCCTGGATATCTTGTTTTTGTCTTCTGCGTAACCATAGTAATCAGGATGTATTTCCTCAAATGGCAGGTATCCATTTCTGTTAAGCCCAATATCAACAAAAACAGCCTGGAGACTTGTTTCCACGTTTGCTATTTTTCCTTTGTAAATGTTCCCCTTGGTAGTTTCGTATCCTACACCTTCAAGCTCAAAGGCCTCTAGCCTGCCACTTTCAATAAGGGCTACCCGGCACTCCTCTGGAGCCAAGGCATTAATTAATATTTTACTGTTTTTATTCTTTTTTGTAGTCTTTTTTCTTTTCCCTGCCATATCTTATCTTTTTCTTGTATCCTTTCTTATTCGAGCCCTTTCCGCTGCCTCTAGAAATATTTTTCGGTCTTCTTCTGTTTCAAGAATCAATGGTGGTACAGTTTTGGGATGCCCTTTTTTATCAAGGGCAACAAACGTAAGCAAGGCAGTGGCCACATGCCTTGTGCTTCCTGAGAATAGATCTTCGGCTTCAATCTTTATTCCAATCTCCATAGAAGCACGACCAGTCCAGTTTAGCCTGGCATTAAGGATTAATAGATCACCAATATATACAGGGGCCAAAAAATCGATACGGTCAACCGATACCGTTACCACATTCGAGCGACAATGCCTACTGGCCACAACAAAGGCTGCGTTGTCTGCAAGCTTCATTATAGTGCCACCATGGACGTTTCCTGCCGAATTGGTGTCTTCAGGTAACATGACCTGAGTCAGTACAATCTTTGACGCAGAGACTGGTTTGCCTTTTAGTATGAACGACATGGAGCTGTTAATCTTTCGGTAAGGCAGAATAAAAGCGCTCGCCAAGAATCATTTTTTCTTCTATCACCCCTTTTTTCAACAACGAACTGAGCAACATCCTAGTCTTACTGTACCTGCCAAAGAGAGTTTCAATGTCTTTTTGGCTCAAGGGCCTCCTTCTAAGGGTATCAACCAGCTCGGATTCAAGTATGAGACCATCAGGCTTGTCCATTTGGGCCTTAAAGTCTATTACAACTTGAGCCCTTTCGCCCAAGAAAGATCTTATCTCCTCCATTGTCTTTGAGCTAACGGGCCTGGCCCAGTTTTCTGCAGGTGGACGTGCCACGGTATTCAATTGAATCTTGTGGGGTCGAATTGTATCAATAGCCTGTCTCAATGCCAAAAGTTCATCTAGGGTATCATTTATATCCTTCACAAACAGGATCTCCAACCACATTTGGCCTGTCATCTCTTTTCTAAGGATGGCCAATCCCTCTATAATACGTTGGATCTTTATCGACGAATGAGGCCTGTTAATCTTTTGAAATGTAGCCTGATTGGCAGTATCCAATGAGGGGAGGACAACGTCAGCCAGTCCCAACGTTCTTCTAACCCTGGGATCAGTGACTGTAGAAGAGTTTGTTAAGACCGTTACAGGCTTACCTGTTAATTTTTTGGCAGTTAATATAAGTTTTTCAAGATCAGGATGAAGTGTTGGCTCTCCAGACGCGGTGAATGTTAAAAAATCAAATTTTTGATGGCTAGATAAAGATATGTATTCTTCTATCTCTGAAACAATTTCTTGCCAAGGAGGAGAATAGGGTGCCTTTGAATAGGTCCTTTTTCCTCTTCCAAGTTCACAATAGATGCAGTTCATATTGCAAGTTTTGGCAGGAAGAATATCAATCCCTAAAGACAGTCCCAATCTCCTTGAAGGTACTGGTCCAAAAATAAATTTCATTTTCAAGTAGTTTCTTAATTTAAGCTTGTTTTTTTATTGAGCCTGAAAAATTCATATACATTTTTCTGACAATATTAATCATCTCTGGGTTTTCTGCACATAAAATAGCAGACAAAAATTTAAGTTTTTAAAAAAAACATCCGACTAATAAACCAAGAAACAAGGTAAAAAGAGACAAAAATTGTCAGGATGGGCGCAAAATGAATGTTTCCTCCTTCCATATTCAGCATGTAATAAAGGCCTATGGTCAGAGGCTGGGGAGGAGAAGTCTTGCGAGAATGAAATTCGTTAAAGGAGATACAACGTCCCCTGACACTATAGACATATCCGCTGAGGCCAAAAAGAAACAACTAATTCATGAGATAACCAACGGGCTTGTCAGCAAGGCAAAAAATTATCAAGCCAGAAATAATAAAGGAAATTTTGAAGAACAACTATTTAAAAAGATAGGGAAAAAATTCAAAAAAGATGTAGACATAATCCCTCAAAAAAATAAAAATTCTGGATTTAGATTCAAGGTCTTAGACAAAAATTCAGGCGAAAAGATTGAGGAGTTGTCCTTTTTCGATTTAAAGAATATAGTTGAAAGCCTTTATAATGATAACGGAGAATAAAAATGAAAATAGGTGATCAGAATCACGGACTTCAGATAGAAAAATACCTTAACACCCAAGCAGTTGCCGATAAGCAACAGAATCAGCAAGAGATAAACAAGCCAAACCAGAACCCGGCTGTTAAGACTGATACAGTAGAACTCTCTTCTCAGTCAAAGTTGCTTAATAAGGTTACAGACACCATAAAGGCACACGAGCCGCAAAGGGCAGAAAAGCTTCAGATGATCAAAGAGCAAGTCCAAAATGGCACCTATAAAGTCGATGCAGAAAAGGTTGCAAACGCTATGCTCAAAGACCTTATTAAAGACCTAGGATAATAATCTTGTCTTCTCCTCCTCTCCTCCCCATGGAAAAGGGGTGAGTTGTCACCCCTTTTTCTTTTTTCATTCACAGCCCTAAAGCGTTACCTTAACTTGGCCTTGCCTTACAAACAGGGGAGCCAGTTTTTCCCTTAATCGTGCATTTCACAGTCCGGATTAATGTCGCATAAGATACATTATGTAAAATAAAAAACGTTTCAAAAACAATATGTTATTAAGATGGAACAAAAATAATGCGGATGAGTTGGTAAAAATTACGACTTGGTAAGCCTGTTTATTTTCGAATTGATTTCTGACGCATAGTGCACTTGCTCCTTGATTTGCTTCAAGGCCTCTTGAATCTGCGCCCTTGAAACATCCTCCCCTAGAGAAAGATCTAGCAATAGGAGCTCGATTTTTCCCATCATTATCTGAAGCGGTTGATTAAGCTGATGTGTTGAAGAACCTATGGCAGAAAGTATGTCTTCGTATTTTCTTGAGTAAGGATCGGGTCTTTTAGGCCAATCCCGATTGACAAAACAGAGCCTTGCCACAAATTCTACAGGATCCAGAGAAGATCTTGAGGCAACAATTATAGAATCTCCATCAACTTTAATATTAGCTATGCATTGTAACTGGCTATTTTTTTGTAATAATTTTATATCAACACCTCTTTGGCGACAAAATTTTTCTTGAAAGATAATAAGTTCTGCATCGTCTATGTCTTTTTCTTCTGAAATTTCAAAGGCTTCTGATGGCAGCACCTTATCAAGCCTCGACCTCAGCTCTCCTCCAACCAATACACAAACCCTTTTTTTCTCAAGCCTTGGCTGGGACTGTCTTGGCAAAAATTGGCACTTTTGATCTCGGGCTAGATCCTTTTTAAGCTCTTCAACAAGATCAGTAACGTTTGGGCAGCATTCAGACCAAACACTAACGATACCAATGGACATGGGTATGGAGTGTTTTGGGTCAGTATAATTTTGTGAAATAGCTCTCTTTATACGGGCAGAAGCTATTTCTCCGCCAGCCTCATGGGTCTCTGGCAAAATTGCTACAAATGTATCTTTGTCAAATATATAAAGGCTATCACATTCCCTCAGTTGTTCTTTAATGTAAAAGTACAATGATGTTAGATAATCGTTGTTTATTTCGCATAAATTAAAGTGTGGCTTAATCAGGGCGAATGTACTTTTTCCACCGTGACGCTTGACTCTTGCAAGCTCTTTTTGGGCATCTAAAAAGAAGCGTCTGGGTCCAAAGATCAACTCGTTTTTAAGAATATCGGAATCCGAAACGGGATTAAAATTCATAAATTTGCACCGTTTTTTTTATTTCTATCGGTGCAAAAAGATTTGGCTTTAGTGATTGGTATCGCTATTTGAAAAGGATATTGTATGATCTTTTCCAGCTTTAGGTATAGTAAAGCTAAATACAGCACCGTGCTCTGGAGGTAACTTGTTTTTTACCCATACCCTACCTCCGTGAGCCTCAATGATGGTTTTGACAATTGCCAGGCCTATACCTGTTCCCTCTACAGATTCCGAATAGTTGGCCCTATAAAATGGATCAAATATATACGGAAGATCATCCTCTGCTATTCCGGGACCTGAATCTTCCACAACACATAGTATAGATTCTCCGATATCCCTGCATGAAATAACAATGGAAGAATTGTCGGGGGAGTACTTTATGGCGTTGTCAAGCAGATTGAAAAACACCCTTTGTATCTGTTCCTTATCTATATAAACCAAAGGCAGGTCTTCTGGAATGTCCATATGAATAGCTATATGTTTCTGCTTTGCCCTTAGCTCCATATCAGTTAAAAGCTCACTGATAAGACTGTGCATATCGCACAGCTCTTTTGAAAGGCTTATTTGCCCTGCCTCCATTCTAACAATGTCTAAAAAGGTTCTTATATATTTGTCTACCTTGCCTATTTCACGAATAATAGTGTCCAAGTATTGAATCTGTTTTTCATTAAGACTTCCTGCCTTACCCTGTCTTAATCTCAACAAAAGGCCACCTGCTATGGCCAGCGGCCCCTTGAGATCATGGGCAAACATTGATATAAGAACACGCCTGTGTTGCTCAAGTTTTTTCTCTTTGCTTACATCTCTGAATATGGCAATGGCCCCTTTTAACTCTGGCCCTTTTACCAATGGAGCAGCAGTATATCTAACTGGTATCTCGTGACCGTCTTTATGGGTAATTGTTCCTTCCAAGTGGACGAATATCTTGTCCTTCTGCTCAACTAGCCGTTTTCGAATATCCTTCAAGTAACATGGAATCCCAGGCAGTACCTCATGACAGTTTTTCCCAATTACTTCTCCTTTCTTAAAACCAGTTATCCTTTCAGCTGCTGGATTAAATTCCAAGACTACCTCATCAGCATCAACAATGATAAGGCCTACTGGAAAGTTTTGGACTATGAGATCAAACAGTTCCTCTTTTTCTAGTCTCTTTTGGGAAATCCTGGAGGTCATATTTTGTTATTTAGCATCTTTTTCAATCAATTTCACAACATTATCTGCCAATTCAAAAAAAGGTCTCGAACCCTCATTCTCTTCTAATGCAACAGGCCTACCCTCATCTCCTCCCTTTCTTATCTCAGGTTCTATTGGAATCTTTGCCAAAAGTGGAAGCTTAAAAGCCCTTGCAATCTTCTCTCCACCGCCACTACCAAATATATCCATTGTGTTGCTGGTTCCTGGAATCTTGAGATAAGACATATTCTCTACTATTCCCAATATAGGAATTTCGTTTTTTAGAAAAAGTCCAACAGACCGCCTGACATCGGAAAGTGCCACCTTTTGAGGTGTCGTTACTATAATTACTCCCTTTATCGGGATGGTGGTTGCCACGGTAAGCGGAGCGTCACCTGTGCCTGGAGGTAAATCAACAATCAAGTAGTCAAGCTCTCCCCATGCTACATGGCCTAGAAACTCTTTAATAGCTTTGTTAACCAAAGGCCCACGCCAAATTATCGGAATCCCATCCCCTGCAAGGCTCCCGGTAGACATCATCTTGATACCATACCTTTCGAGTGGGAAAAGCATCCCTCTTGAACCAATTGGCCTGTCTTTAATCCCGAGCATGATCGGGATATCAGGACCATGCATATCCGCATCCAATATACCAACCTTATATCCCTTTTGGGCAAGGGCTGCAGCCAGATTAACTGAAACAGTGCTTTTACCTACCCCACCCTTCCCGCTGGCTACGGCAACCACATTTTTTACCTGTTTCATCCCTTCCATCTCAGAAGGTTCCTGCCCGAATAACTTTGCCCTTTCGGCAGATGTCATAGTGGTAAGCACCACACTGACCTCATCAACGCCAGGAATCGACCTTACTGCGTCTTTTACGTCTGCTTTTATCTTATCCTTTAAGGGGCAGCCTGCCATGGTAAGGGCTACAGTTATACGAACATTAGGCCCGGCTATCTCAACATCCTTTATCATTCCAAGATCTACAAGAGATTTATTCAATTCTGGATCGTTTACCCCTTTTAAGACATCAATAACCTGTTCCCTAGTTACAGCCATTTCCATGCACTCCAAAGAATCTTATAATTATGTTAACTTTAACATGGATAATGAGCTTATGGCAAAAAAAAAGCAACGACTAGACATACGCATAAAAGAGCTAGGGCTGGCTCCTTCAAGGTCAAAGGCCCAGGCTTTGATAATGGCTGGAGCTATCTTTGTAAATCAGAAACCTGTTTCTAAGGCTGGTTATCTTGTTTCTGACAGCGATGAGATTATCTTAAAAGGCAGACAGTGTCCCTATGTAAGTCGTGGAGGATTGAAACTTGAGGCTGCATTGGAACATTTTGATATAGATGTGACTAATAAAATTTGCATAGATGTGGGGGCGTCAACTGGAGGCTTTACCCATTGTCTCCTAAAAAAAGGCGCACGGCTGGTCTATGCTGTAGATGTAGGTTACGGTCAGTTGGACTGGTCTCTGAGAAACAGAAAAGAGGTAATAAACTTAGAAAAGACCAATATCCGGCATGTAAACCCTAAATCCTTTGATCCTCCACCTGAACTTGCTACAGTAGATGTATCTTTTATTTCGCTGAAAGTGGTAATGCCTGCAATTTTGTCCATAATGACTCGCAAAACTGGCGATATTGTGACCTTGATAAAACCGCAGTTTGAAGCAGGACCGGCTAAGATTGACAAGGGCGGAGTGGTCAAAAGCCACAAGGTCCGCTCAGAAATAGTTAATGATCTGAATCAGTTTTTTTCTGAAACCCTAGGACTTTTGGTCCATGGAGTAATCGAGTCTCCAATTAAGGGAACAAAGAAAGGAAATCGGGAATACCTAGCCTATTTGACTAAAAAAGGAGAAGGTTAAGGCATATGTCAAACACAGGCTTTGACATAGAAAAAAAGGAAAAGGTCCAAGAGAAAATAAAGGAACCTCCGAAATTTAGGGTTCTTCTCCACAACGATGACTATACCACCATGGATTTTGTAGTCAAAATACTAGAAGAGGTCTTTCATAAGACCCCAGCGGAAGCCACTGCAATAATGCTTCATGTGCATCATAAAGGAGTTGGAGAATGTGGCGTATATCCTGCAGACATTGCAGAAACCAAGGTTGATATTGTTCATGCCAGAGCAAGGGCCGCAGGTTTTCCCTTGTTGGCCACCATGGAAAAAGTATGAACCAACTTAACGAGAGGTAATTTATGATTAGCAAAGATGTTGAACTTATGTTAGGGGCTGCTGCCAGAGAAGCCCATGTAAGAAATCACGAATATCTTTCTCTGGAACACCTCCTTTTTGCAATAATACATCACGAAAAGGGTGAAGAGCTTATCACTGCCTGTGGCGGAGATCTGAAAAGACTTAAGATGAGAATAGAAAATTTTTTCAATACCCACCTTGAGCAACTATCAAGCGGTAAAAACGAAACTCCACAGCCAACCACCTCCCTCCAAAGGGTGTTGCAAAAGACAATTATGCATGTGCAGTCTGCCGGCAAAGAAGAGGCAGATATAGGAGACCTGTTGAGCGCCTTGATGACAGAAGAAAACTCCTATGCTGTATATTTTTTAAAACAGGAAGGAATAAGCCGACTTGACATCTTAAACTATATTTCCCATGGCATTGCCAAGGTCGAAAATTCTGCTTTCCAGTCTAAGGAGGCAAAGGATGATCGGCACTCTCATGACAATGCGCGGCAAGCAGTACAGGGGCAACCATCTGATTCTCCTCTTTCACGTTTTACCGTAAATCTGGCAGAAAAGGCCTCTGCAGGAAAAATCGATCCGCTCATTGGCAGGGACCAGGAACTGGAACGCACTATGCAAATTCTTTGCAGACGCAGAAAAAACAATCCCATCTTTGTTGGAGATCCTGGAGTCGGCAAGACTGCCTTGGCAGAAGGCTTGGCATGGAAGATTTGGAAAAAAGAGGTGCCTCCTGCCCTGCAAGATATAGAAATTTACGCCCTTGACTTAGGTGCCTTGCTTGCCGGGACAAAATACAGAGGAGAATTTGAACAAAGGCTGAAAGATGTCATTCAGGAACTTACCTCAAAGGAAAATGCCATCCTCTTTATAGATGAAATCCATACTATAGTCGGTGCAGGTGCAACAAGCGGTGGCTCCCTGGATGCTTCAAATATCCTAAAACCTGTCCTTGCTAGTGGTGATATCCGATGTATCGGTTCCACCACCTACGAGGAATTTAGAAACTTTTTTGAAAAGGACAGGGCCCTTTCCAGACGTTTCCAAAAGATTGACCTTAGGGAACCTTCTGTAGATGAAACAATAAAGATACTCCATGGCTTAAAACGTCATTATCAAAAACATCATAATGTTAAATATACCAAAAGTGCCATCAAGGCAGCTGCTGAACTTTCCGCCCGCTATATCGGAGACAGGCACCTGCCAGACAAGGCCATAGACATTATAGACGAGGCGGCAGCCCTCGTCCGCCTGAATCGTCCAGTAAATGAAGGACCAGCTACTATTACAGTAAGACATGTTGAGAACGTTATTGCCAAGATGGCCAATATTCCAGCCAAAAATCTAACAAAGTCCGACATCGCAAGGCTTGAGGAATTAGAACCATCACTAAAATCCGTGGTTTTTGGTCAAGACAACGCCATAAAGACTGTAGTAAAGGCTATCAAGAGATCAAGGGCCGGACTCACGTGCACAGACAGGCCTATCGGCTCCTTTCTGTTTACTGGTCCAACAGGAGTGGGAAAGACCGAGCTGGCCAGACAAACAGCAAAGGTGCTAGGAGTACATTTTCAACGGTTCGACATGAGCGAGTATATGGAGAAACATGCTGTT
>Ga0256914_1000653_pt1 | contig 33879 bp, 31 predicted proteins | sample HulkmetaG_FD_191571 | JGI IMG/M metagenome (GOLD analysis project Ga0256914, IMG submission 191571) | Hydrothermal chimney microbial communities from Main Endeavour vent field at the Juan de Fuca Ridge, Pacific Ocean - Hulk | ecosystem: Environmental > Aquatic > Marine > Hydrothermal vents ... | reverse complement strand
GAGGAGCGGTTCCGCCTGGGTGGGCGGCCCCTCGAGGCGGGCGAAGCGGCCCTCCTACTGGAACGGGCCGCCCGGGCACTGCCCGCTTCGCCGGAGGCCACCTTCTTCGACCTCCTCACGGCGGCGGCCCTCCTGCTCTTCCGGAAGGAGGGGGTCCAGGCGGCCTGCCTGGAGACGGGCCTGGGAGGGAGGCTGGATTCCACCAACGTGGTGAACCCCCGGGTGACCCTGGTCACTACGGTGGAGCGGGAGCACGAAGACGTCCTGGGCAGGGGCCTGGCCCGGGTCGCCCGGGAGAAGGCGGGGATCCTGAAGGCGGGGGTCCCCCTGGTGACGGGCTGCCGGGGAAGGGCCCTGGAAGTCCTCTCCCGCCGGGCCCGGGACCTGGCCGTTCCTCTCCTGGTCCTGGGCGAGGACTTCTCCCTCACTCCTTTGGAAAGGGGGGAAGGGGGTTGGACGGTGGAACTCCGCCTCAGGGGAGGCGCCCCCAGGCGGTTCTCCCTGGGCCGCCTTTCCAGGCCCCAGCTCCGGAGCCTGGCCCTTGCCGCCCAGGCCTTCGCCCTCTTCCGGGGGAGGGATCCGGGGGTCGAGATCCTGGAGGCCGCCGGCCGGGCCGAGTTGCCCGGCCGTTTCGAGGTCTTCTCCCGGGAAGGTGAAGCCACCTGGGTCCTGGACGGGGCCCACACGGAAAGGTCCCTCCTGCGGCTGGCCAAAGACCTGGTGGAGTGGTTTCCTGGAAGGCCGGTCCACCTCCTTTTCGGGGTGGCCTCCGACAAGAGGTGGTGCAGGGCTTTCCGCCTGCTAAGCTTCCTGGCGGCCCGGACCTGGGTCGTGGACCTCCCCGGCGGGCGGTGCGTCCCCGCCGCGGAGTTGGCCCGTGCCGCGCCGGGGGCCCGGCCCTTTCCGGAGATCCGGGACGCCCTGGAGGTCCTGGCCGGCAGGACCGGGGAGGGGGAGGTGGTCCTGGTGACCGGATCCTTCCGCCTGGTCGGGCCGGTCCGGAAGTGGCTCGCCGAGAGGATGGAAAGGCGGGGCGATGGTTGAGACGAAAGGCGAGGCTTCGGGAGGTCCTCCTTTCCGGGAGGACCTGCTGGTTACGGACACCTTTCTCTACTTGGGGACGGTGGAAGGCAAGGTCCAGCGGTTGAGCCGGGCCATGGAGGATCCGCGCCACCCCTTCCTTTCTATGAGGGATGCCGCCAGGATCGACCTGGAGACCGGCGAGATCGTGGAATCCCCCCAGTTCCTGGTGAACCTGGAGCATGTCGTGCTGGCCCACGAGTTCGTGGACCTCACGGGCGACGAGGGATGGAAGAGGCTCTCCCAGGAGGGAACGAAGGTCCAGGCCCAGGCCCAGACCAGGGGGCGCTTCGGTTTTCGGGTGACGGCATTCCTCCCCCGGGCCGCCCTGGCCAGTCCTCTCCTGGAGGAGAAACCCTACTTCGTGTTCCTCCGCCCGGAGATCGCCTGCAGGCCCGAGCCACACGAAGAGGCCGCCCGGAGGCTCGAGGGACTCTCCTACGTGATCGTCAGGAAGGCCTGGGTGACAAGCCTCTTCGGCCTGGGGCCGGCCTAGGAGGGGAGAGTCGTGGGAAAGGCGGAAGAGGAGTCCCGGGACCTGCCCTTCCTCCGGGGGGAGAGGCCCTTCCTGGTGCTGGTCTTCCTGGTCTCCATGACCCTTGTCGGGATCGGCCTTTGGCTCCGGCCCGATCCTTCCGGTGCGGGGACCCATACCCAGCTCGGCCTCCCACCCTGCGGGCACCTCCTCGCCACGGGGAGGCCCTGCATCACCTGCGGGTGCACCACGGCCTTCGCCCTGGCGGCCCACGGGAGGATCCTCTCCGCCCTCTGGACCCAGCCCTTCGGGGCCTTCTTCTTCTTCTTCTGCCTGGCGGCGGCTCTCGCCTCCCTCCACGCCCTCTGGACGGGCCGTTCTCTCGTCTTGAGGATCGCTCTCTGGCCCTGGGCGAGGCTCATTCTTGCAACGGCGGCCCTCCTGGTGTTGAGTTGGGTCTTCAAACTCCTTACCTGGCCGAAACCTTGAATTCCGAAAACCAGAACCAGCCTTTCAGCTTTCGTAGGACCGTCTTCTCGGCGGCCCTGGCCACGGGGATCCTTTCCGCCCTCCCCGGGTGCGGCCTCCTTTGCTCCTGCTTCTTCGGGATGGCCGGGATCCTGGGGGGATGGTTCGGGCTGTGGCTCTTCTACCGGTCCGGGGGCCGGGCTCCTGCGGGGAAGGCCGCCTGGCTGGGGCTCTACGGGGCCGTCCTGGGAACCCTTGCGGCCATGGCCGTCCTTCTTCTCATGGGCCAGTTCTCCCCGACCCACGAGAACCTCCAGGCCATGATGGACCAGTTCCGGGAATACCTGAGCAAGGAGGGAAAATCCCCCCAGGAGGTGGAAAAGGAGCTGAAAGCCCTCTGGCCGGCCGTTGTGAGCGGGATCCGCTGGATGCCCCTGGTGCTGGTCGTCACCAACGGCCTGGGAGGTGCCGGCGGCGGAGCCCTGGCCTCCCTCTTCGCCGAGGCCAGGAGAGCGAGGCGGGATCGGGAGGGAGGCCCTCCTCAGGACTCTTCCGGGGCGAGTTCCTCCAGGATGGAGCAGTAGCTCCTGTACCGGGAGAGGGGGATCTCCCCCTTCTCCACGGCATCCCTCACGGCGCAATCGGGCTCGTGGGTGTGGGAGCAGTCGTGGAAGGCGCATTTTCCCAGGTAGGGCCGGAACTCGGGGAAGCAGTGGGCCAGCTCCGATCTCTCGATGCCCCAGGTCCCGAAGGCCCGGACACCGGGGGTGTCCACGACGTAGCCGCCGAAGGAGAGCCTGAGGAGGACGGCGCTCGTGGTGGTGTGGCGGCCTGGGTGGACGCCCTTGCGTCCCACTTCGCCGGTGCGGAGCTCCAGGCCCGGCTGAAGGGCGTTGAGGAGGGAGGACTTGCCCGCTCCGGAGGGGCCTGCGAAGGCGGTGGTCTTCCCCGTGAGGCGGGCGCGGAGCTCCTCCAGGCCCTTCTTTTCGGGAACGGAGGTGAAGAGGATGGGGAAGCCCGCCGGGGCGTAGACCTTCTTCCATTCCGCCGCCGTCCCCTTCCGGTCCAGGTCGAGCTTGTTGAAGACCAGGAATGGATCGATGCCCCCGGCGACGGCCCCGGCCAGGATACGGTCCAGCAGGGGGGGGTAGGGTTCCGGTTTACGGAGGGAGGTAACGACGGCCACCTGGTCCACGTTGGCCGCCACGACCTGCTTTTTCTTCTTTTCACCGGCCGAGACCCTGCAGAGGGTGGTCCGCCTGGGAAGGACCTCCGTGACCACGGCTTCCTCCCCCTCGAGGAGGAGGCGGACCCGGTCTCCCACGGCGACGGGGCGCTTCTCCTCTCTGTCGGCCTTCTCGAAGAGCTTACCCCTCAGGGCGGCCTTCACCTCCCGGCCGTCCACGTCCAGGAGGACGGCCTTCCCGTCCAGCCTGAGGACCAGGCCTTCCCTTTGTCGTTCTTGGGATTTCATGGCCCGGGAAGGATAAAGTAGCATGGGGGCATGAGGGAACCCGTAAAGATCCGTTCCCGGTCCAATCCGGGCCTCAAGAGGTTCCGCCTCGCCTTGGAGGGCCGGAACAGGGGGGCGGTCCTCCTGGAGGGGGTCAAGCTCGTGGGGGAGGCCCTGGAGGGCTCGTGGAGGCCCCTTGAAGCCCTTGTCTCGCCGGGCCTCGCGGACCGTCCCGGCGGAGGGGAGTTGCTGGAGCGCCTCCTCGCCGTCCCGGGGCCCTTCCGTGTGCTGGAGGCGCCGGAGCGGATCTTCCGGGGATTCTCCGGGGTGGAGCGGGCCCAGGGGGTTCTCCTGCTCCTGGAGAGGCCCGTCTGGAAGGAGGAGGACCTCCTGGGGCGGGGGGAGGAGGAAGTCTTCCTCCTGGTTCTTTGCGGTGTGCAGGATCCGGGAAACGTGGGGGCCCTGGTTCGGTCCGCCTCGGCGGCGGGTGCCACGGGCGCCGTCCTCCTTCCGGGGACGGCCGATCCCCTGAAGCCCAAGGCTCTCAGGGCCTCCGCCGGGCAGGCCCTCTCCTTCCCCTTCCTGAGGGTGGGTTCCTCCGGGGAGGCCCTCTCTTTCCTGGAGACCCGGGGGATTCCCTTGAGGGCGGCCCAGGCCGGGTCGGGCCCTTCCTTCTGGGATGCCCCCTGGGAACTGCCCCTGGCCCTGGCGATCGGGGCCGAGGGGGGCGGTCTCCCCCGGGAGATCCTCTCCCGGGCGGCTGGGACCGTCTCCATACCCATGGAGGGAGGGGTGGAGTCCCTCAACCTTGCCGTGGCGGGTTCCCTGCTCCTCTTCGAAGCGGCCCGGCGCAGGCGGGAAGGGAGGCGTGTCCGGTGAGCCTGTTCGGCGGCCTGGAGTCGGATCCCTGGGAGAACGTCCCCGGGGACGCTCCCCTTGCGGAGCGTATGCGGCCGAGGACGATCGACGAGATCGTGGGGCAGGACCATCTCCTCGGGGAGGGCCGGTGGCTCCGCGAGGCGGTCCGGGAGGATCGGGTTCCGTCGTTGATCCTCTGGGGTCCGCCTGGAACGGGGAAGACCACCCTCGCCAGGGTGATCGCCCGGGCGACGAAGGCGGATTTCGTTCCCTTCAGCGCCGTCCTTTCCGGGGTGAAGGACGTGAAGGCCGTCATGGCCCGCGCAAGGCGCGGAAGGGATGCGGGGGGGCGTAAGACCATCCTGTTCGTGGACGAGATCCACAGGTTCAACAAGGCCCAGCAGGACGCCTTCCTGCCCTACGTGGAGCGGGGGGACGTGGTCCTCATCGGCGCCACGACGGAGAATCCCTCCTTCGAGGTGGTGGGGGCCCTTCTCTCCCGGGCCAGGGTGCTGGTCCTGAATCCCCTGGAGGAAGAGGACCTGCTCCTGATCCTGCGGAGGGCCCTGGAGGACCGGGAACGCGGCCTCGGCGGCTCGGGGCTGGAGGCGGACGAGGGTGCCTTGATTTTCATGGCCCGTTTCGGCTCCGGTGACGCCAGGCGCTCCCTGGGTCTCCTGGAGGAGGCGGCCCGCCTCGCCCTGGCCGGCGGGAAGAGGAGGATCACCGAGGAGATCGCCCGGGAAGCCGCCGGTTCCAGGAGCCTTCTCTACGACAAGAGCGGCGAGGAGCATTTCAACCTGATCAGCGCCTTCCACAAGTCCCTCCGCTCTTCCGATCCACAGGCGGCCCTCTACTGGTTCGAGAGGATGCTGGCCGCCGGGGAGGACCCGCTCTACGTGGCCCGCAGGATGGTCCGGTTCGCCGTGGAGGATATCGGACTCGCCGACCCCGGGGCCCTGAGGATCGCCCTGGAAGCCAAGGAGGCCTTCGAGTTCCTTGGTCTTCCCGAGGGGAAGCTGGCCCTGGCCCAGGCCGTGGTCTACCTGGCCGTTGCGCCCAGGTCCAACAGCGTATATGCGGCCCTCCAGGAAGTGGAGAAGGAGGTCCGTGAGGGCCGGGCCGACCCGGTGCCGCTCCGGATCCGGAACGCCCCGACGGGATTGATGAAGGAGCTGGGCTACGGGAAGGGTTACGAAAGCGCCCACGACGCCGAGGAGAAGGTCCCCGCCCTGGAGTGCCTGCCCGACAGGCTGGCGGGGAGGGTCTTCTACAGGCCCACCAGGGAGGGCCTGGAGGAGAGGATCGCCAGGCGCCTCGCCTGGATCGAAGATGCCCGCAGGAGGGCCCGGGAGAGGGAGAAGGGGAGAGGGCGGAGTTAGGGCGGAAGGTCGTGGCTCCTCCGGAAGGAAAGGGGGGATTCGGGGCGATTCTTGGTGGCACGAAAAACGAAAACGTGCTACGATCCTCCTCTCTTTCCAGGAGGTGACCATGAAGATTCCCGTGTTCTTCCTTTTTGGAGCGTTGGCCTTCCTTCCCGGCGGGTACGGCCAGTCCACGCCTCTTTCCCGGGAAAAGAGCAAGGAGAATGCCCGCAAGGAGGAAAGGGCCGAGAATCTCCGGGAGGTCCGGCTCCACGCCCGGGGAGAGCTTGAAGAGAAGGCCCTGGCGGACCGGTCCAGGACGGTTCTCACGCGAAGGCAGATCGAGGAGACAGGCGCCAGGAACGTTCTGGACGCCTTGCGGACCTGGATACCGGGGGTTTTCGTCTCGAACCGTTCCTTCCTGGGCTTCGGACTCGCGACGGGAGCGGGAGGCATCCTTTCCATCAGGGGGACCGGCGGCAAGCCGAACACGGGTGTCCTGGTCCTCGTGGACGGAGTCCCGAGCAGGATGGGGCTCTTCGGCCACCCTCTCCAGGACCTCTATACTCCCGAGGACGTGGAGAAAGTCGTCGTCGACGAGGGTCCTTCCTCGGACCTCTTCGGGGGAAGCGCCCTGGCCGGGGCCGTGGAGATCCGGACCAGGAGGAGGCGGGAACCCGGTTTCGAAACCGAGATCTTCACCCGCTATGGAAGATACAACACATGGGAGGAGGCGGTCGCCCACGGGGGCAAACAGGGTCGCTGGGACTACTACGTCACCGAGGGCTACAGGACGACCGAGGGGCACAGGGAGAACAGCAATTTCCGCATGAAGAACGGGACCCTGAGGCTGGGATACGACCTTGGTGATGGGTATTCGACCTGGATCCACGCCCGTGGGGCCCGGCTGGCGGCGGAGGACCCCTTCAACGCCGCCTCCAATCTGGTTCAGCGGGTATCCAGGAGGGGGTTCACCTGGGCTCTGGAGGAGGAGACCGGGAAGAATCGGGGCAGGGCCGCCCTCTTCTACGAGTGGGGGGACCACGCCTTCACCGACGGGTGGGACTCGGAGGACGAGACGGCGGGCGTCTCCCTTTGGCGATCCATGGAGGTCTCCCCGGGGATTCGGGTGGCGGGGGGATTCGATTGGACCCGTTACGGGGGAAAGGCCTGGACGGGGAACAGGGCCGCCTACAGGGGGGAGCACTTCCTCACGGAGACGTCGGGTTTCCTCCGGGCCGCGGCCGAACTCGGAGGGGGATTCCGTGCCGCCGCAGGGGGAAGGGCCGACCACGTCACTTCCTTCGGGACCCATTTCCTGCCAGCTTCGAGTCTCTCCTGGGAGGGTGAGGTCGAAGGGTGGAGGACCGGGGCGGGACTCTCCTACGCAAGGGGGTTCCGGGCCCCGACGATCAACGAACTCCACTATCCCTTTCCCGCTTTCAACCCCGACCTGGACCCCGAGGTGGCGGACAACCTGGAACTTTCCCTGGAGGCAGGAAAAGACCTCTTCCGGGGGAAGGTCTCTCTGTTCGCCGTGAGGGGGCACGACGCCATCGAGAGGCAGGGGCCGCCTCCTCCCTTCTCCATCTCCAACACCGGCCCCTACCGCCAGAGAGGGGTGGAGTCCACGGTGAGTTACGGGACGGGGAAACTGGGGATCCGGGCGGGGGCGATCTACCTGCACCACGAGGGGATTTCTCCCGGAGCGGTCCGGACGCGGTTCGTCTACGGAGTCCACGCCGGGTCGGGCGAGGTTCCGCGTGGTGCCTGGGAGTGGAGGGCGGACATCTTCGGAGAGACCGTCCTGGGTCTTTGGGGGCAACCCGGGACAAAGAGCCACAGGGAGAACTTCACCGACCTTTCGGCTACGGCGTCCCTTCAGCCTCTTCCCTACCTGGAGATCCTGGCGGGCCTGGAGAATCTCCTGGACGCCAGGTGGCACGAGATCGGGAACCTCACCGTTCCGGGAAGGGCGGGGTGGGTCGGGCTCAAGGCGACCTTCTGAGGGGCATTCGAAGCCTTCGGGCTCGTCCCCTTCTCTCTCTCGCCGGCACCTTCGGCGGAAAGGATCATCGGGCTCGATGGGGAGCAACATCCCCAGAGGTCGGGTGGAGCCTGGGTGTTCGCAGTTTGGCGATGTTTCGGAGGGGGGCCGCTCCCCGGACGTCCTCGTCACGGCCCTTTGGGCCGTGACTCGGCCCGCCGGGGCTGACGGGGGATCATTCGGGCTGGCGCCCCGGACCGAGGGCGGCGAAAGGAGGAGGGTCTGGAAAAGAATTCTGGAAATTCTTTCGCCCCTTTGAACAAGCCGGGGAAAGGCCGTAGGGAAGGGAAGGCGATCCTGGGTGGATGCCCTTCGAGGGAGGATTTGGCCGACCGGCCCTGCTTCCGGATCACCCAGTGGGGGACGAGAAACCCGCCTACGCCCTGGGCGAGGTCCATAACCGGGACCAGGTGGACACCTGGGATTCCCAGGGCAATCTCCTGTCGAAGGCTCCGATCTCTGCGGGTCGAGGCGACACCAGCTTTTTCGACCCTCCTGGGGGGCATGCCTCTCCCCGGGGGGGGCCGAAGGATGGAACCGGCCCACCCCGGGGGGGGGCAATGGTGAGTGAACCCGGGGGACCCGTCCGGCGTTGAAAGAGGGATCCGGTTCAGGCCGTGTCTCACGGGTTTCCCGGCCTTGGCCGGGGTGCTCCACTTGGCTTCGGCGCAAAATCTACGCCCCCAAGGGAGGGGACATCGATCGCCCGGTCCCGATGCCGGACCTTCCGGCTGACTGGGGTCCTTTGAAATGATGCGTTGTTTGCCTGGTATACGGAAGTTGCGTGATCCAATGGACACAATGGGGCGAAGTCGGGGTTCGGAATGAAGAGTGAAGTTCAATACCGGAAGACCGGATACGATGGGTCGTCCTGTCGCCCTGGAAAACCGATCCTGGTATTTGTCGGCATGGTCTCGTTTCTCGGAATGTTTCCCGCCGGTTGCTCGAAGGCCGGGAAAGGCCCGGAATTGCTCGGGGTAAAGCCGGTCGGTCGTCTGAAAGGTCGGTGCGGGAAAATCCGCGGTGGAAGGTTTGGCCTGAAATTCCGGGATTCGGTTCTCTCTATCGTAAAGGTCGACCTCGACAGGGACGGAAAGGCGGACATGGTCGTAGCGGGCCGTTGGTTCTTGAGATTCTTCCGGAATTCAGGGGGGAAATTCGAGGAAAAGGCGCATTGGGATTGGTCTGTTTGTTGCTGGCACGTCGAATTGAAAGCCGGAGACCTCGATGGTGATGGAGACATAGATTTGGTGGTTGGTTCGTTCCTTGGAATGGAAGAGAAAACGATTCGCCGTCTCGGTTTTCACCCTCCAGGGGATGTAGTGTGGATCAACCCCTTGAAAGAAAAAGGCCAAAGCGGGGCATTCTCAGGGACGATCTATTCCTTGGATTCCTCCGGTTCTTCTACAAGGGACCTCGAGCTGGGCGACGTGGACGGCGATGGCGACCTCGACCTGGTCGAACTGAAGCGCAAGAGGGATGGGTATGAGGTGTCGATTCTTTTCAACGACGGGAATGGTCGCTTCTACAGGAAAAATCGGAGATTGAAACTGGAGAAAAAGGAAATCAATCGTATCGAGCTGGGCGATGCCGACAATGACGGCGACTTGGACCTTTTTCTTGGGGTGGACGGGCCCAACCTTCTTTTTCTGAACATGGGGGATGGAAGGTTCCTTCCGGCTGAACGGGAAAAATGGCGGTCGGGCGGTGAAAACACGATGTCTCTTGCGCTGGGAGATATCGATGGCGATGGAAGCCTGGATATCGTGGAAGGAAACGGCTTTCCGGCGGGTGCAAATCGAATCTATCTTTTTCGGCGAGGAAGGTTTCTTCCGTTCACATCAAGGATTGAATACCCGGTAATGGATGATACAAGCTATATTCTTTTAGAGAACCTCGACGGGAAAAATGGTTTGGATATTGTCGTGTTGAACCGCCAAAAACCCAGAAATTATATTTCTGATTCAAAAGTTCTCTTCAACGACGGCGGTGGGTTCTTTTTGAACAGTGTAAAAATCCAAGTCTCTGAATCACCGAATTGTGGCGCAGTTTTTGATGTGGATGGTGACGGGGTTCTCGACCTCGTGGTCGGTGGCGATGACGGGTTGCAGGTTTTCCTCGGCAAGGCCGGCGAAGAATTCCAAAGAGTCTGGTAAGGATCTTTCGTCGCCCTCCTCCGGGGTTCGGGCCGTATTTCTTTTTCCGGTTTTTCCGGAGCGTCCGGATGAGGCACCCCGATCCGCCCTGGACGAGGTGGAAAAACGTGACGTGCCTCTATGGCCAGGCTCCGCCCGGGAAGGGATCAAGGGTCCCGGACGGGGGCGAGAAACAGGTCGCCCAGGAGGACTCCCTTCATGGCCCGTACCCGGGAGGCCAGGTTTCGAAGGACCTGGGCCTTCCCCTTGAGGAGGGCCACCTCCAGGCAGAGCCTGTGGGTCACGTGGACGTGGAGGGAGGCCGTGGTGTAGGCCGCCTCCTCGTGGAAGGTGCGGGTGATCTTCTGGAGGAGCCCAGGCTTGTGGTGGTCGTAGAGGAAGACCAGGGCTCCCACCTGGAGGCCCGGACCGTGGGCCACCTCCTCACCGCGGAGGGCCTCCCGGATGAGGTCCCGGATGGCCTCGGAACGGTTGGGATAGCCCCCCCTCTCCAGGAAGTCGTCGAAGGCTTCCAGAAGGTCTTCCTCCAGGGAAACTCCGAAGCGTTTGATCTTGGTCATGGTCTTTTCCTCTTCGGCCTGGCCGGGACCTTACCAGGAAAGTCCGGCCAGGAGGAGAAGGAGGAAGAAGATCCCCGCCGCCAGGTGCAAGGTGCCCGGCCGCCGGGCCCCTCCTTCCGGGAAGGGGAGCTCCCCCCTGTATCCCCGGGCGTCCATGGCCCGCCCCGTACGGATGGCCCGGCGGGCCGTGTTCCCCGCAAGGGCCGCCGCGAGGTGCAGGAGGATCCGTGTCCTGGACCCTCTCTGCAGGCGGGGGGCCCTGGCCTGGATGGCCATCCGCTTGCTGCGGGCCTCCCCGGCGAGGATGGAGAGCATACGGTAGATCGCAACCAAAAGCTCCGGGAGGGTTCGAAGGCCCGTGTTGGCCCTGAGCCACCCGGCAAGGGCGGGAAGGGGGAGGACACTGAAGATCCAGGTCCAGAGAAAGCAGAGGGGCACCGCCCTGGAGGAGATCTCCAGGAAGATCCGGCCCGGGTCGACCCCGCCCAGGAAGGCCGCTGCAGCCCCTCCGGCGCTTCCCCCCAGGGCGGGGAGGAGGGCGGCCCAGGATACCGGCGGGGGGGGGCCGATGGAGAGGGCGGCCCAGGCCGCTCCGCCGGCCGTTTCCAGGAGATAGGGTAAGGGCCTCCGGAAGGGATCCAGGAGGAGGATCCCCGCCGAGAGGGGAAGGAGGGCGGCCAGGGCCCCGCCCGGCGTCAGGACTTCTTTTTGCCGCTTACGAGCCATCCCAGGCCGTCGTCCCTCCAGGGGCCGGGCAGGAATCCCTTCTCCAGGAGGAGTTCCACCACCTTGGGGGCCCTGGGAAGGATGTCTTTTTCCACGGGGGGGCCTGCCTTACGGTGGGTTCGATTGATCCTTTCCCGGGGCCCGCAATGGAAGACCAGGATCCAGCCCCCGGGAGCGAGGATTCCCCTGCACCGGTCGAGGAAACCCTCTTTGTCCTCCAGGTGGGGGAAGAGACCCATGGCCAGGACGAAATCGAAGCTGGATTCCTTGAAAGGGAAGTCCGGGACCCGGGCCAGGATCGGGGCGGCCGTGGGAACTCTGGCGGTGAATCTCTCCATCATGGCCGGCGAGAGGTCCAGGGCGGCCAGGAGGCGCGGAGGGTGGGGAAGGAGGGCGAGCCAGGCGGCGAGCTGCCCGGTGCCGCAACCGGCGTCCAGGACTGCCGCCCCGGCGAAAAGGTCCTTCCAAGGGAGGAGCATTTCTCCCAGGGCGGAATGGATCTCTTCCACGGGAACCTTGAGATCCCACGTATCCGCCAGGGCGTCGAAAAAGCGGCGTCTTTCGTCTCCTCTCTTCACGGGGTCACCTCCCATTCGGGCAGGCGGGTTCGGACGGCCCGCACGAGGAGGGGGACGCCGGCGAGCTGGATGGCGTAACCAGGCAGGGCGGCGGCGGTGCGGGCCAGGATGGTCGTAGTGCGGGGGACGTGGATGCCCAGGGCGGGCCCCAGGGTGAGGAGGACCCAGGTCGCGGCGTCGCCGGCCAGGATCCCGGCGGCCAGAGCGGCAGGCAGGGCGAGGGCCCAGGGCTTGGAAAACTTGACGAAGAGCGTCCAGCCCACCAGGCATACCGTTCCCAGTTCCGCCACCATGGCGGGGACGGTGGGAAAGAGGGGGGGCATTCCCGTGGCCATGGAGGAGAGGAAGGGGACCACCAGGACGACCTGGAGGCTCACCCTGGGCGGGACCAGGAATCCAAGGGCCACAAGGGGAAGGTGCATAGGAAGGAAGACCGCCCCCGAACCGAGGACGTGGAAAAGGGGCGGCAGGACGAGCCCCAGGGCTCCAAGGCCCCCTGCCAGGATCAAAGTGGTGGAGGAAAGGGTGGGGCGGCGTTTTTCTTGCACGGATCTTTAGTAGCACAAACACGGGAAAAGTGCCACCAAAGATCCTCGGCGCCGCGAAATCCCTGGAATGGAGACGGTTTTTTTGAAACACTCCCCGGTTCCAGGCTCAGCCTTCGAACCTTCAGGGAGGAACGCCCATGGGAATCCTGGCCGAGGCGCAGCCCCTCATCCACCTGGCGCCGGTGGACTGGTCCATCCTGTTCGTCTACCTGGTCTTCATCGTGGGGTTGGGCTTCTACTTGAAGAAGTACGCCCGGACGGACGACGAGTTCTTCCTGGCGGGACGCAAGAACAGCGCCTGGGTGGCCGGGGTGGCCTTCATGTCGGCCAACATGGGGGCCATGGAGGTGATCGGGTACGCCGGATCGGCCGTCCAATACGGCATCCATTGCGCCCACTTTTATTTGATCGGCGCCGTTCCGGCCATGCTCTTCCTTGGGCTGTTCATGATGCCCTTCTATTACAGCGGCCGGATCAAGTCGATTCCGGGCTACCTGAAGGAGAGGTTCGACGAGAAGACCCGCGTCCTGAACGCCGCCATCTTCTCCCTCATGATGATCCTCGTCTCGGGGATCTCCCTCCACCTGCTGGCCATGATCATGGAGGTCTTCCTGGGCTGGAGCTGGTACGTGAGCGTCTGGGTGGCGGCCGTCCTGGTCGCCCTCTACGTCTCCATGGCGGGCCTCATCTCGGCCATATTCACCGAGGTGATCCAGTTCTTCCTCATCTGGGCGGGCATACTGATCCTGCCCGTCCTTGGCTTCATCGACGTGGGAAGCCCCGCCGAGGTGTGGGCCAGGCTCCAGCAGGTGGGCCCGGGATACGCCTCTCTCTGGGCCAGCACGGCCCATCCTTCCGCCAATCCCCTCCACATGACCTGGATGGGCATCGTCTTCGGGCTCGGGTGGAGCGTGGCCTTCGGGTATTGGACCACGGACTTCCTCATCATCCAGCGGGCCTTCTCCGCCAAGGACCTCCGCTCGGCCCGGTTGACTCCCATCATCGGCTCTTATTTCAAGATGCTTCTCGGGATCGTCGTGGTGAGCGCCGGGATCGTGGCCCTGGTCCTCCTCCACGACAAGGGATCGGGCTTCCAGCTCCTGCCCAAGCCCCAGGGAGGGGTGGACTACGACTCGGCCCTTCCTCTCCTTATGGTTCGTTACTTCCCGCGGGGGCTCATCGGCCTTGGAGTCACGGCCATCGTGGCCATGCTCATGGCGGGCCAGGCGGGGAACATGAGCGCCTTCTCGGCCGTGTGGACCTACGACCTCTACAAGTCGGTGATCAAGAAGGACGCCACCAACCGCCAGCTCGTCCTCATGGGCAGGCTTTCCACGGTCGTGGGCCTGGGACTCGCCGTGGTGGGTGCTTACGTGGCCCGCTCCATGCCCTCGGTGATCGACTACCTTCAGGCCATCGCTTCGGTGATCCTGGCTCCGGGGGTGGCCATCATCCTTCTCGGCATGATCTGGAAGCGGATGACCCCCCACGGGGCCTTCTGGGGGATGCTGGTGGGCTTCTCGGCGGCTTTCCTCATGTTCGTGATCGAGAAGAACGGCTGGTTCGGCGTGAAGATCGGGACCTTCGCCCCCGTGGAAGGGGCGGGCTTCATGGCGGCCAACTTCTGGCGGGCCATCTGGTCCTGGTTGATCGCCGCCGGCCTGGCCGTGGGGATCAGCCTCTTCACCAGGCCCAGGAAGGACGAGGAGCTGGTGGGCCTGGTCTGGGCCCTGACCAAGATCGAGCACGAGAAGGAGAAGGTCGCCTGGTACCGGACGCCCGCCTTCTGGGCGGCCGTCTCGGCGGCCCTCTTCATCTTCTTCAACGTCTACTTCTGGTAAGGGAGGGGCGGGATGAACGGAACGGAACCTGGAACTTCCGGCGCCATGCGGCCTATCTGGTTCTTCGTAGGCTGTCTTCTCACCGTAATCGGCCTCATCGTCGCCGGGACGGGTCTCTACAACTGGAAGTGGCCCCCGGAGGCCGGCACGAGGCTCCTGGATTACCACGTGGACATCTGGTGGGGCCTGGTGATCCTCTTCTTCGGTCTGGTCCTCTACTTCTCCAACCGGAACGTCAGGGTGGAATAGGGGGAGAGGCCCCCGCGGGGAGCCTCGAAGGGTAAAGGAAGGGGCCGCCCGGCTCTTGCCGGACGGCCCCTTTTCGCACGGGTTCCTACCCCTCCCGGTGGGTCAGGGCTGTCCGCCCGTGGTGGTCCCGAGGCCGTTGGTCCAGGCGATTCCCGCCCGGTTCGCCTGGGGATCGAGGATCATGCCCTGCCAGTAGAGGACGCTCTGGATGAGGGCCTTGTCGTTGGGCACGGAGATCCTGAGGGCGGCGGCGCCCGAACTTCCCGTAACGGTCGGGATCATCAGGTCCAGGCCCACCAGGAGGTTGCATCCCGGAGCCCCCAGGGCGGCCAGGTCGAAGGGCAGGTTGAGGCCGTTCCACCTGGTGTTGGAGAGACCGGCCAGGATTCCCGCCACGGCCCTGGGCTTGGCCTGGGCGAGCTCGAGAGTGAAGCTTCCTCCCACCTCGGGAACGCCCTTGGCCGAAAGTACCGGGACGGCGCCGGGACCGCCGGGCCTGGTGAAGGCCAGGACGGCGGCGAAGCCCTTGTTGACGTATCCCCTGGTGGGATTCGTGCCCGTCCCGTAGACCCGGCTCACCAGGGATGTCCTCCCGGAGACGGCGTCCACCCAGTAATAGGTGTAGCTGTTGCCCCGGGAGGAGTTGGTCTTCCGGAAATCCACGAGAAGCTGCTTGCCCGTCCCGGCCGTGTAGGTGAAGGGCCTGCTGAAGGGGATCTTGATGTCCCAGTTCGAGGTCGAGGTGTTCACCTTGGTCCAGTAGGGGAGGTTGATCTTCTTCTTGGAGAGCACCTGGGTCATGGCGCCGGTTACGTTGGAGGAGAAATAGGCGCTGATAGTGGAAGGTGTCCTGGTGGTGTAACCCAGGGAGACGGAGAGCTCGATCCAGTAGTTGGCCGCGGAACGGACGTACTGGTTGTCGTGGCGGAAGGCCATCCCCGTCGCGGTGAAGGAGGAAGGAAGGGCCTGGGCCGAGTAGATGTGCTGGACCCTGTGGTTGTAGTAGCCCAGGGGAACGGCCGTCCGGCTCTCACCCCAGGCCTTGGCGTAGGCCGTGGGGGCCACGGGGCCGATTCCCGGGAGGATTCCCGACCCTTTGCAACCCTTGCCGAAGGAGGAGACCGAGCCCGGAATGAAGGGGGCGGGGACTTCCAGGGCGGCCACGGCGAAGGGAAGGGGGTCTTTCTCCAGGTAGGAGGCCGTCACTTCCAGGACGACGTTGCCCGTGGAGGGCGCCAGGAAGACTACTTTCTCGTAGAGGTTCCGGGGCGTGTCGGAAGAGCCCAGGAGTCTCCCCGAGGCCTTCACGGCCAGGGCCAGGTTGCTCCAGTTCCTGGAGGAGAGGTTCTGGCGGTGCCAGGTGATCACGACCGAGTAGGCCCGGCCTTTCCTTACGGCCAGGGGGATGAAGACCCTGGGAGCCGCCTTGGTGATGGTCTTGGTGGCGAGCAGGCCGTTCCCCTTGGCGATCTCCAGGGCCCGGTCGTCTCTCAGGAATCCCAGACCGTAGGCGTTGCGGGTGTTGTAGGGGGGGGTGGGATTCTGCTTGGAGACGTCCTCCGTGGAGGCCAGGAGGGCCGCCTTGGTCTCCAGGGCTGTGGCCTTCCTTGCCACGGAGCGGAAGAGCGTGGCGGCGCCGCACACCTGTGGGGAGGCCATGGATGTGCCGGAGGCCCTGTAGTAGGAGCCTTCGTTGTCACGCCTGGGCATGACCGTTCCAACGCCGCAGGCGCAGAGGTCCGGGAAGAACCGCTGGGTGTCCCCGTAGAGGGGGCCCCGCGAGGAGAAGCTGGCCATCCTCTTGGTCGTGGGGTTGACCGCCCCGACGGCCAGGCCGTTTGCGGCGGACTGGCTGGTCCGGGTGGAGCTGGAGCTGTTTCCGGCCGCCACGACGGGGAGGATGTCGGCGTTCAGGGCGGCCGAATCCAAGGCCTGCTGGGTGGATTGAAGAGGATTGGAACTTCCCGAGTAGGAGTTGTTTGCAGCTACGATTCCATACTTGACCTTGTCGGCGGCGATCTTCTGCCAGGCCGTGGTCATGACGGTGGAGGTTGAATTCCCGTTGGATGAATTGGCGATGCAGTAGCCCACGATACCTGCCATTGGGGCGTGGCCCCTGTCGCTGTAGCTCGCCTTGTTCCACTTTTCCCCGGCGGCGATCCCGGCCACACCCGTTCCGTGGCCGTGGACGTCGTCGGGGCCGGCGGCGCCGACCTTGATGTTGGCCAGAAGGCGGGAGCCGCCGATTCCGCCGCCCGTCTTGTTGTTCACGTCACCCTTCACGTAGAAGGTCGAATGGGGCCTTCCCGATCCCCCCATGTTGGAATCCAGGCCCGTGTCCATGATGGCCACGGTCACGCCCTTCGCCATGTATCCCTGGGCCTGGAGGGGATCCACGACGTGGTTGCGCACGTTCGTGGAGGTGAGGATGGGCGCCAGGGGTTTGCGGATCCTGTCCGGCTCCACCATGGCGACCCGCGGGTGGCGGCGAACCGTATCGAGCTTGGCGTAGGGGATGTCCACGGCGCATCCGTTGATGATCCACCACTGGACGGCCACCTTGCCCCCGAGTCTTTCGATGAACCGGACGAAGTCGGCCTGGTCGGCCTTCACCTCTTCCTCCAGGTCGGAGACGATCCGGGCCACCTCCGAGGCGGAGGCGCCGCTGTAAACCGCTGAACGAAAATCACTGAGATCGAAGGACCGGTCTTTGAAGGTCACGATCCAACGTTCCGTTCCGGGAAGGGAGCCGGGAAGGCCGTGCTCCACCTGGACGTCCACGATGGGAGCCTCCACGGGTCCTCCCGGGTTCTCCTGGGCCCCGATAAGGGGTAGGAGGGCGACCAAAGCTGCAAGGATTCTTGGCATGGTTACCTCTTCTGGGTTGGTGTGAAAAAGAAAAGTGAAAGGAGAGACCGAAATGAGATCTCTCTATCTTCTCAAGTAGGCCCCGCCGGGGAAAGGGTCTCGAAAAACCGCCGGTCCGGGAAGGGGGAAAGCTCCTCCCGGCGGCGCGGATGCTTCGAATGGAGGCAGTCCGGGGTCAGGACGCTTCTTTTGCCTTTTCCCGGAACCAGGAAAAGAGGTGGAGGGCGTCGTGGGGGCCGGGGCCTGCCTCCGGATGGAACTGGACGCTCCAGATGGGAAGGCTCTTGTGGCGCATTCCCTCGACGGTCCCGTCGTTCAGGTTCACCTGGGTCGTTTCCAGGTCCGGGGCACCCGAGAGGTCCACGGCGAAGGAGTGGTTCTGGGCGGTGATCCAGACCCGGCCCGTCTCGAGGTCCTGGACGGGCTGGTTCCCCCCATGGTGGCCGAACTTCATCTTGTAAGTCTTTCCCCCCAGGGCCAGGGCGAGGACCTGGTGTCCCAGGCAGATTCCGAGGATGGGAATCCGGCCGGCGAAGGAACGGGCCAGAGAGGCCGCTCCCTGGAGGGGCTCCGGGTCGCCCGGGCCGTTGGAGAGGAAGAGGGCCTGGGGGCGGAGGTCCTCTACGGCCTCTTCGGGGGTGCCGTAGGGGATCCGGTAGACGTCGAAACCCGCCTGGACCAGGGAGCGGAGGATGGACCGCTTCACTCCGCAGTCCAGGAGGGCGAGCCGGATGGGCGGGCCCTCCGGCGGAGGAGGAAGATCGGGCGAGAAGGGGGAGACGAAACCCCGGGTCCAGCGCTCGATTCCCTCTCCCACGACCTCGCGGACCAGGTCCCTCCCCTCCAGGGGGGGAGCCCGGCGCACTTTCTCCAGAAGTTCCTCCAGGGGGGTCTCCAACCGGGTCGTAAGGAGGGCCTTCATGGCGCCCTGGTCGCGGATCTTCACCGTGAGGGCCCGGGTGTCCACCTCCTCCACGGCGACGACCCCCTTCTCCCGGAGGTAGTCGGGAAGAGATGCCATGGAGCGGAAATTGCTGGCCCTCCTGGAGGCGCTCCTGGCCAGGAAGCCGGCCAGCCAGGGTCTCGTGGATTCCTCGTCTTCGTCGTTCACGCCGTAGTTCCCGATCTCCACGGCGGTCATCAGCACGACCTGGCCGCGATAGGAAGGATCGGTGAGGATCTCCTGGTAACCGGTATGGGAGGTATTGAAGACCACCTCCCCGATGCTCTCGCCGGGGGCCCCGAAGGAACGCCCGTGGAGGACCGTGCCGTCTTCCAGGACCACGAGGGCGGGAGGTCTCTCGTCCGTTCTTCTCACGATTCGGTGCCCCTGTTGATGAGAGCCGCCAGGAAACCGGCGCCGAAACCATTGTCGATGTTCACCACCGCCACCCCGGCGGCGCAGGAATTGAGCATGGAAAGCAGGGCGCTCACTCCCCCGAAGGAGGCCCCGTAACCTACGGATGTGGGGACGGCCACGACGGGCCGGTCCACCAGGCCCGCCACCACCGAGGGAAGGGCCCCCTCCATGCCGGCCGCCACCACCAGGGCCTTGGCCCGCCGGAGGGCCTCCAGCTTTCCCAGGAGCCGGTGGATGCCCGCTACGCCCACGTCGTAGAAGGTCTCCACCCGGGCTCCCATCATCTCGGCCGTGACCTTCGCCTCTTCGGCCACGGGGAGGTCCGCCGTGCCCGCCGCCAGGACGGCCACCAGGCCCGTCGGGGGGGCGGAGGCCTCGGGGGCGGCGGCGGTGACGCACCGGGCCCGGTCGTGCCACACCCCCTGGGGGACCTTCTCCCGGAAGAGGCGGTAGACCTCCTCCGTGGCCCTGGTGAGGAGGACCTTGCCGGATTTCCGGAAGATCCGCTCTCCAATGGCTGCGGCCTCCCGGGGCCGCTTTCCCTGGCAGAAGACCACCTCGGGGAATCCGCACCGGAGGCCCCGCGAGTGGTCCAGGCGGGCATACCCCAGGTCCTCCACGGCCAGGTCCTTCAGCCGCCGGGCCGCTTCCTCGGGGGATAGGGTGCCTTCCCGCACGCGGCGGAGCATGTCTTCCAGTCCGGGCAGGTCCATGGCGCGGGATGGTAGCCCCGGGAAGGGGCGAAGGCTACCTGTTTGCAGGCCCGTAGATCTCCAGGAGGAGTTCCATCCTGGCGGCCTCGGTCTTTCTGCCCAGGGCCCGGGCCCTCCGGAGGGCCTCCTCCACCATCTCCAGGAGGGCGGGGTCCTTTTCCCACAGGGTGGGCCTTCCCCGGGCCTGCCAGAGCCTTCTCTCCAGATCCCCGGGATTCGCCGTGGGAAAGGTCCCTTTCCGGAAGGAGGCCCTTTCCGGGGCCCCCTGCCGGCTGGGTGTGCCCCCTTCCAGGGGAAGGCCGCTCCAGGAGAGGTGGAGGAAGAGGACGAGCAGGAGGCCCGAGAGGAAAGCCGGCAGGGTCAGGGAGGAGGGCCCCCTTCGTGGCGCCTCCTCCCCGGGGGGGTGCTTCCCGGAGTGTGGCCGGGCCGGAGGGGGAGGTTGGGCCGCCCGGAAGAGGTCTCCGGGCCAGGGGAGGGGCCTTCCTCCGCCGGGAGGATTCGCTCTTCCCCCTGGTAGGGACCGCACGGGGCCTCCTCTACCTCACCCCGACCAGCCGGAAGGCCGGAAGAAAGCGCAGGGTCCGGCTCCGGGCCTCTTTCAGGTCCGCCTTGGGGTCCTGGGATTCGGCCGAGAGGAAGGCCGCTCCCAGGTCGGCCGAGGCGGGCAGGAGGGGAATCCGCACTCCCTGGGTGGAGGCCAGGCGGTTCTCCACCTTTTCTCCCGGGCCCATGACCCCCAGGGAGAACCATTGGGCGAAGAGGGCCCCGCCCAGGAAGGAGGGATCCCAGGGGAAGTCCAGGGTGACCGCCGCCTCACCCCTGAGGCGGAAGAAGGCCGATCCTCCCCCGGCAAGAGATGGCGGTAAGGGGTATTTCGTCGCAATGGTGGGGAAGGCCAGGTCGGGACTCGTCCTGAGGTAGACCGTCTTGCCTCCCGAGAAGGCCGCCGGCATGGGGAGGGGAAGACCGAGGAAACGGGAGTTGCTGGTCCCGAGGAAGAGAAAGGCCGGTGCGCCCGCGGGAATCCCTTCCAGGGTCACCAGGGTGCGCTCCCCCGGAGCGAGAGCCCCGTAAACGGAAGGACGGAACTCCCCGACCGTTCCGCCCGTGGGGGACCCGAAGAGGGTTTCCCGGGCGGGGATCTTCCGGGAGAGGGCCCTTCCCAGCCAGAAGGGGAGGGGTTTTCCCGCAACGGCCCGCACCAGGATGTCCAGGACCAGGTCTCCTCCCGTATAGACGAAGTTTCCGGCCAGGGAGATGCGGAAGTTCCTGGCATCCCCCCAGGGCGTGGGCCCGCTTCCTTTGTAAGGCGTGGAATCCTTGAAGTGGACCGGCCCCGATGCGAGGAGGACGGCCCGGTTTCCCAGGTTCGCCGAGAAGACCCGGGAGGCCCGGGACGGAGGGAAGGCCGCCCGGGCGGCCTTCACCCGGACGAAGGCGTCCCCCGCCTTGGTCCTGTAGGAGGGGAAGGTCCAGTTGGGGAATTCCAGGAGGCGGAGCCTGGTTCCCCTGAGAGGGGAGAGGCCGGCCGCGGGGAGGACGACCTGGAACCTGCCGGCAGGGGACCAGAAGAAGGTGGCGCTCGACTCTTCCGCACCGGCGGTGTTCCTGGGGAAGTCCAGGGGGACGGGTGTCTGGCTCGGGGCGGAGAGAGGGGCCAGGATCCAGGCGAAGAGGAGGATTGCGGGCTTTTTCATGGTTCTACGCTCCTTGTCCCCCGTTCGGCCGGAGGCGGCGGGGACATTCTGCAGGACGGCTATACACGTACATCTGCATAATAGGTCTTGCTCGGGGTTCTGAACTTGATGTAGGCGGCGTCCTTGGGAAGGTCGATGTAGATGGTGTCGGGCGGAGGCTTGTGGATGGCGGGCGAGGTGAGGGGTCTCCCGTCCTTGTCGAAGACCTGGAAGGAAAAACGGTCGTTCACCTTTCCCCGGTGGAAGTAGACCATCACCTCCCCGCCCTTGACCATGGGACCCGTGACGAGGAAGGGGCCGATCTTCCTGCTGCGAGCGTCTGGGAATCTCACCTCTCCTCCTCTCCGGTTCCTCCTTCCCGGAGGATCCGTTCCAGGGCGGCCGTGGCCACGGGGATGTCCTTCCCACCGCGTACCAGGGTGACGACGGACCGGGGAAGGGGGCCCGTCGCACGGAGCCTCTCCAGGGTCCGTGCGGCCAGGACGTCGTTTTCGAGGGATGGAATCTCGATCGCGGCGGCGAGGATTCGGAGGAGGACCCGCCTGGTCCTCCCGGGCTCCTTCCCGGCGGCCGGCCGGTCCAGAACCTCGTCGGCGACGCAAAGCAGGTCCCTGTCGGGCAGCCGGAGGAGGTCGGCCGGTTCGAGAGGCTCCGCCCCTCCGGGCCGGCCTCCGGGGAGAATGCTCCTTGCAGCAAGCCCGCCCCCGAAGAGGGCGATGCCGGCCTTCAGGGCCTCCCTTCTCGTGATGACTTCCCTGGAACGGGGCCTCCGGCGGTCGGGGCGAGCCATGGAAACCTCCGGGCGTTGGGGGTGCTTCTCTGTGGGGCCGGAGAAACCGGCCCTCCGGAATGGGAGTACGCCCATGCTAAGGGTTCGGGCGGCGGGGGGAAGAAAAAAAGGGGTGAATCCGGGATGTGTGTTCTAGCCGGAGACGGTATGGCGGAATTCCAGGATCCGGGGCTGCGGCCCTCCCCCACCCTTCCGGGGGGGAGGGAATTTTTCCCGGCTCCCCAGGGGCCGGCCGGGAAAAATTCCCGGGTTCCTAGGAAGGAGTCCAGGCTTCGAAGGTGGTCCTTGGGGCGGCGGGAAGGTCGAGGGGGTCCTTTTCGCCCCTGGCGAGCCTGAGGGAGGCCAGGCCCGCCACCATGGCGCCGTTGTCGGAGCAGAGGTCGGGAGGGGGGAAGGAGAGATGGAGGCCCGGGGCCCGGCGGGAGAGTTCTTTCCTGAGGAGGCGGTTTCTGGCCACTCCCCCCCCGATTGCGAGGGACCGTGCTCCTACGGCCTTTACGGCCGCCAGGCAACGGCTCACCAGGTGGTCCACCACGGCTTCCTGGAAGGCCCGGGCCAGGCGGTGGACTTCTTCGGGCGGGAGGGCTCCCCCCTCCCGGACGCGGATCCGGAGGGCCGTCTTCAGGCCGCTGAAAGAGAAATCCAGGCTCTTCCTGCCCTTGAGGGGGCGTGGAAAGGGGGGATCGGCGGGCCTGTCGGCCCGGGCGGCGGCTTCCTCGACGGCCGGGCCCCCGGGATACCCCAGGCCAAGGAGGGCGGCGGCCTTGTCCAGGGCCTCTCCGGCGGCGTCGTCCAGGGTGCGTCCCATCCGGAGCCCCATGCCGGGGCCGGGCATGTAGAAAAGAGAGGTGTGGCCCCCCGAGGCGATGAGAGAGACGCAGGGGAAGGCCAGCTCGGGATCACTCATCACGGCGGCGTGGAGATGGGCCTGGATGTGGTCGATGCCCAGGAAGGGCAGGCCGAAACGCCACGCCAGGGCCTTCGCTCCGGTGAGTCCCACCAGGAGGGCCCCGATGAGGCCGGGCCTGCAGGTGGCGGCCACGGCGTCCAGGTCGGCGGGGCCGATTCCGGCTTCCCGGAAGGCCTCCTCGAGGACGGGCAGGAGGCGCTTCAGGTGGGACCGGCTCGCGATCTCGGGGACCACTCCTCCGAAGGGCCTGTGGAGGGACACCTGGCTGGAGATCCGGTTGGCCAGGACCTCCTTTCCGTCCCGGACGATTCCGGCGGAGGTTTCGTCGCAGGAGGTGTCGATTCCCAGGACGAGCACGGCTTCAACCTTTCCTTTCTTCCCGGAAGGGTGAGAAGAAGGGCCGGCCTTTCCTGAGGAGTTCCAGGGCGGCCCGGCACTGGGGATCCACCGGCTTGGTGGGGGGAGGCACGTGGAGTTCCTCCAGGAGCTTGCGGACCTGCTCCTTGTACTTGGCCGGCGGCTCCCAGGTGTTGAGCCAGTAGTAGAGGTTGAGTCTGTCCCGGTCGTCCATGGCCACAGGGAGGTCCGGGACCACCCCCCCTTGGGCGCCGGCCTTCCTCTCCGCCTGGGATGGCTCCACCAGGAGCCCCGAGGGGGTGGCGTAGCGGGCGATGGTGAACTTCACCTTCATCCTGGGGTCGGAAAGGGTGGTCAAGGTCTGGACCGTTCCCTTCCCGAAGGTCCTGGTGCCCACTACCACTCCCAGGGCCAGGTCCTGGATGGAGGCGGCGAAGACCTCCGAGGCGGAGGCGCTGGAGCGGTCCACCAGGACCACCAGGGGAACGCCGGCCATGAAGGCTTCTTCTTTGTGGGAGAGGTAGGGGTGGGAGGTCTGGGGGACCCTGCCGTGGACCTGGACCAGCTCTTTCCCGTCTTCCGGGAGGAAGCGGTTGATCAGGAGGGCCGCCTGGGAGAGGCTTCCCCCTCCGTTGAAGCGCAGGTCCAGGATCAGGGACCGGGCCCCCCGGAACTTGAGGCGGTTCCAGGCCCGGTCCACGTCGGCCACGGTGTGGGCCTGGAACTCCAGGAGGTGGAGGTAGGCGATTCCCCGCTCGGCGTCCAGGATGGAGGCCCTCCGGACGGAGGAGGTCATGACGGGGGCCCGCAGGACGTCCACTTCGAAGGGCGGCTCTCCTTTGCGGAGGACCTTCAAGTGCACCTTGGTGCCTGCCGGTCCCTTGATCCGGGCCACCCTCTGCTGGGAAGAGAGTTTTTCCAGGGAGACCCCGTCGGCCTCGAGGATCCTGTCTCCCGGAAGTAGGCCCGCCCGTTCCGCCGGCGATCCTTCCAGGGGGAAGAGGATGGTCACGGGAGGGGCCGATGGGGCCAGGAGGACGCCGATCCCCTCGTATCTTCCCTGGGTCTCCTCCTCGATCTTCTTCGCCTCCTTGGGCGGGTAGAAGGTGCAGTGCCGGTCCAGGGACTTCATCATTCCCGAGAGACCGGCATAGAGGAGGTCTTCCGGGGTCCTGGGTTCCACATAGTCCTCCACGACCAGGTCCCGGACTTCCTTGTAGACCGCCAGGTCCTTGGGAAGATGCCTGGCCCGGAAGCCGGCCAGGAACCCCAGGAACAGCACGCCCGTGGTCAGGAAGGGGAAGACCGCCGCCCAAAGGGGAAGGACCACAGGAGATCTCTTTTGTCTCATTTTGGGGACTCTCCCGGATTCGGGACGGGCCGGAAAAGGGGGAGGGCCTCCTCCCTCGGGAGTGCCGGCAGGCTCCCCGGGGGAAACCGCCCCGTGTCGATGGCCATAACTCTCATGATTCCAGCAGGTTAAGAGTGTTTTCCCGGATCGTCCTGTTTTCTCCGCTCCGGCGTGATGGAATGGCACAGCCTTTGCATATGCGCTTCTGTCCCGGGGCGGAATCAGGGAATCTCCTTCTGAAACTCCCCGGACGTTCTTGTCGGGTCAAATGAAAAAGGTCAAGGGTTGCCTCCCACGGGCGTAAAAAGATCTCACTCCTAGATTCCCCCTTTTCCCACGAGTCCCTTGACCTTTTTCTTTTTTTCTTTCTTCCCGCTCCTCCCTTTCGGGATCCCTCTTTCCTAGAATGTTCCTGCTTCCTACCTCGATTGGGAGGGGTTCCCCATGGATCGGACGGCGGCGTACCAAAAAATCCTGGTAGTGGACGACGATCCGGGCCAGGTCATGGTGCTGGAGTCCATGCTTTCCCAGGCGGGATACCAGGTCGTCTCCGCCACGGAAACCCGCCGGGCCCTGGCGATCCTGGCCTCCGAGAGGCTGGATCTCGCCGTCCTGGACGTGGTGATCGACGAGATGGACGGCTTCGACCTCTGCGCCAGGATCAAGGAAGACCCCGCCACCAGGGACATGCCGGTGATCTTTCTCACGGGCGAGCGGGGCTCCCTGGAAATGCGCCTGAGAGGTTTCAACGTGGGAGCCGTGGACTACCTCCTGAAACCCGTGACCAGGGCGGAACTCGTGGCCCGGGTGAAGGTGATGCTCGAGCTCAAGGCGGCCCAGGACGAGCTGAAGGAGCTGGCCAGGAGTCTCCAGGAGAAGGTGGAGGAGAGGACGGCCCAGCTCAAGGCCGCCCTGGAGGCCCTGGAGGAACAGAAAGCCTTCAACGAGGAGGTCCTCAAGAGCGTTCCCCAGGTCCTCCTGGCCTTGGACGGAAGGAACCGGTTGCTTACGTGGAACCGGGTCTTCGAGAGCACTTTCGGCGTTCCTCCCAAAGTTTGTCCCCTGGGGAGGATGCCCGGCCTGGGGGCCTTGGCGGAGCTCCTGGACTCGGGAAGTCTCAGGCCGGGGATGCGCTTGCCCCTGAGGAGGAGGGACGGCCAGGTGAGGACCTTCCTCCTGGAGGTCTCTTCCATGGAGGGAGGAGACGAAGACGGCCTCTCCCCGAAGGTGATCTCCCTGGTGGACGTCACGGAGAGGGAGATCGCCGCAGCGGCCCTGAAGGGAAAGGGGCCGGCCGAGATCCTGAGGGAACTGGAGAGGCTCAAGCGGGAACTCTCCGGGCGGTACAGGATGTCCCAGGTCATCGGGTTCTCCCCCAGCCTGATGGAGGTGACCCGCATGGTGGACTCCCTCCGCCAGGGGCGGGCCACCGTATTGATCCAGGGGGAGTCGGGCACGGGGAAGGAACTGGTGGCCCGGGCCCTCCACTTCGACGGGCCGCACGCGGACAAGCCCTTCCTCCCCATCCATTGCGGCGCCATCTCCCGGGACCTGATCGAGAGCGAACTCTTCGGCCACGAGAAGGGAGCGTTCACCGGGGCACTGAAGAAGAAGGTGGGCCTCTTCAAGGCAGCCGACGGAGGGACGATCTTCCTGGACGAAGTTGGGGAGATCTCTCCAGGTTCGCAGGTGAAACTGCTCCGGGTCCTCCAGGAGGGCACCTTCATGCCCGTGGGCAGCAACGAGACGGTCCAGGTGGACGTGAGGGTGATCGCCGCCACCAACAAGAACCTGGAGGAAGAGGTGAGGGCCGGCCGCTTCAGGGAGGACCTCTTCTACCGCCTCAACGTGGTGACCATCCAGTTGCCCCCTTTGAGGGAGAGGCTCGACGACATCCCTCCCCTGGTGGCCCACTTCATCGAGAAGTACAACGTCATCTACGGGAGGGCGGAAAGGGCGGTCCGGGACGTGTCCCGGGAGGTCCTGGAGATCCTCCAGGGCTACCACTGGCCGGGCAATATCCGGGAGCTCGAGAACGTGATCATCCGGGCCTTCGAGCTGGGTTGCGGCGAGTTGATCCAATTCAAGGATCTCCCTCCCTACCTCCAGGAGAGGCGGAAGTCCGGGCCCGCCCCCGGGCCCCCGGCGCCTCCGGAGAAGGTCGTGGAGATCCCCCGGGGGAGGGTCAGCCTGGAGGAATACGAGAAGATGGCCTTGATCGCCGCCCTGGAGAAGGCCGGGGGGGACAAGGCAAAGGCCGCCAGGGAACTCGGCATCGGGAAGAGTACCCTCTACAGGAAGCTCAAGAAGCTGAACCTGACCTAGGCTGGATGGGAACCTGTGGGGCTAGGACTTCGGCCTGGGGTTGGTCCCCCGCATGAAGGCCCTTCCCAGGAAGAAGAGGAGGATCACCAAGGCCAGGATCATGCCGCCCAGGATCCAGGGCTGGTGCAGGAGCTCGTTGGCCTTCTCCCTTCCCAGGAGGGCCGCCAGGGCGGCCATGGAGAAACCGCCCAGCGCCCCGCCGGCGCTTATGGCGGCGAGGTGGCCGAACCGGTTGAGTCCCATGAATTTTCCCAGGAACGCCGCACCGACGGCTCCTGTTCCGGTTAGGGGGAACATGACGAAGAGGATCACACCCAGGTAGGACCGCCGGCGGAGCCAGGGATTGACCTGCAGCACCCTCCGGGCCCGGATCCGGACCTTCCTGAGGCGGGGGCCGATCACGGGGAGGCGGAAGAAGAAGTCCACGTTGTAGACGAAGAGCACTCCCGTCAGGGTGTCCATGTAGGTGATGAGGAGGGCCAGCTCCCAGGGGGAGAAGAGTTCCCCCGGCACGGATCCCCCCAGGACGATGAATTTCCCCAGGGCGAAAAAGGAGAGGGTGGCATGGCCCAGGAGCCAGGTGGTCTGGCGCGGCCAGAGGTAGAGTCCGACGGCGATGAGAAGGGCCGTGACCACCAGGGGGAGGACCAGGGCCAGGATCCGTTCGAACAGGGTCGGTTCCCCTGTGAGCCTCCTGGAGCGGGGGCGCGCCCAAGGACCTTTTTTCTCCTGATCCGCCACCTGCCACCGTCCGCGGCCCCCGGTGGGCCCGCCTCTCTCGCCTCCGGTCCCAAGGGGGATCCGCCGGTTCCCCCTCTTCCCGCCGGAAGGGGATCCTGAGCCGGGTCGAACCCCATAAAAAAAGTGGGCGGGGTGAGAGTTGAACTCACGACACCGGCATTTTCAGTGCCGTGCTCTACCACCTGAGCTACCCGCCCACGATGGGGGCGCCTCTTCGCCGTTCACGAGGAAAAGGTCCCCGGTTCACTTTCAGAGCCGGGCATTTTAGAGGGGGGGCGGGAGGTGTCAACCTCGGGTTTTCCTTCTTCTCCCAGGATGGCCAGGCATTCCCGGAGGTCCTTCTCGATCTGTGCCGCCAGTTCCCTGGGCGAAGGAAAGGCCCGTTCCCCCCGGAGCCGGGCGTGGAAGAAGACCTCCAGGGGTTTCCCATAGAAGTCCTCTCCCTCGTAGCCGATGAGATGCACTTCCAGGAGGGTCTTGTGTCCCTGGAAGGTGGGGCAGGTCCCCAGGTCCAGGACTGCGGGCCAGCTCTTTCCTTCCAGGACGGCCCGGGCGGCGTAGACCCCGGGAGGAGGGAGGGCGAGGCCTTGGGGTTCCAGGTTCGCCGTAGGAAAGCCCAGGCTCTTGCCCCGGTGGTTTCCCTGGACGACCTTTCCCAGGAAGGAAGGCGGTCGGCCCAGGAGGGCCCAGGCCAGGCCCAGGTCTCCCTTCAGGATGGTCTCCCTCAGGATGGAGGAGGAGATGGGCCTCCCTCGCCAGAGGATGGGCAGGGAACGGCGGACCAGGAAACCCGCCTCCTTTCCAAGGCGGGTCATGACCTCCAGGTCGCCTTCCCTTCCCCTTCCCAGGGCCGAGTCGAACCCCATGACCAGGGCCTTGCAGTGGAGCCGGTCCCTGAGGATCCGGAAAGCGAACTCCCGGGCCGTCAGTTCCCGCAGGGAACGATCGAAAGGGAGCACCACGGCCTGGTCCACTCCTTCCCTCTCCAGGAGGAGAAGGCGGTACTCCAGGGAGACCAGCAAGGGGGGGGCTTCTCCCGGAGAGACCAGGCCGTCGGGATGGGTGTCGAAAGTGAGGACCGTGGCGGGAGCCCCCAGTTCCGCCGCCAGGGCCTTCAGATCCCGGAGCACCCCCTGGTGCCCCAGGTGCACTCCGTCGAAGACACCGACGGTGACGACGGCGGCCCCTTCCAGGGGGCCGGACAGGTCAGTGACCCGCCGCACGGGTTTCCTTGTACTCCCGCTCCAGCTTTTCCAGTTGCCTGCGGATCCGGATCTTCTCGGCCGGCTCCATCCGGTCCACGAAGAGAATCCCTTCCAGGTGGTCCAGCTCGTGCTGAACCACCCGGGCCTGGAAGTCCTGGAACTCCAGCTCCAGGGGCCTGCCCTCCAGATCCTGGGCCTCCACCCGGATCCAGGTGGCCCGGCGGACCTCGCCGTAGATCTCGGGGAAGGAGAGACAACCCTCCTCCCCGTAGGCTTCTCCCTTGCGCTTGACGATTCTGGGATTCACCAGAACTCCCTCTTCCTCTTTCTTGGCCGGGTCTCCCGAGGGGTTGAAGACGAAGAGCCTGAGTGTGAGACCCACCTGGGGTGCCGCCAGGCCCACTCCCTTGGAGCGGTACATGAACTCCAGCATCTCCCGGGCCGTCTCGGCCAGGGGGGGGCCGAAGTCCTCCACTCGGGGGGTGATCTTCCGGAGGATGGGATCGGGGTAGAGGACGATCTTCATGGCCCGGCCACCCTAGGCCAAGGGGGGGTAAGGGTCAAGGCAGGTTGCGCCCCTTCGCGGGGGGGCTTAGCATCCCGGGAACCACCTTCCAGGAGGTCCTTGCATGGTCGATCTCTCCCGGCACTTGGAGAAGGCGGAGGAAGCGGCCCGGAAGAAGAACTTCCCCTTCGCCATCGAGCTCTACCTGCAGATTCTGGCCTTGAAGCCGGACTACGAAGAAGCCCGCCGGGGATTGCACCAGGCCCTGGAGCGCTATGGTTCCTACAAGAAGGTCCAACCTTTCCTGGCCTTCCTCTCCACTCTGGGCCCCAGGGTCTCGGCCTTCTTCTCCCGCCTGGGAAAGAACCCGGCCGGCGAGGCCCGGGCCTGGGAGCGGGTCCTCAAGGTGGATCCCAGGAACCAGGGGGTCCTGGAGGCCCTGGGGGACGCCCTGGAGAGGGCCGGTTTCTCCCGGAGCGCCCAGGTGGTCTTCGAGGACCTGGCCGGGTTGAGGAGGAACGATCCCGGCCCCTGGAAGCGTGTGGGGGCGATCCGCCGCAAACTGGGGGACTTGGACGGGGCCCTGGAGGCCTACGAGAAGGCCATCGCCGCCGACCCCAGGGACCAGGAGGCCTTGAGGGCGAGGAAGAACCTCTCCGCCGAAGGTGCCCTGGTGAAGACGAAGTTCGCCCGGGCCTCTTCCTCGCGGGAGCTCATCAAGGACCAGGAGAAGGCCCGGGAGCTGGAGCGGGGCCAGAAGGTGGTGCGAACCCGGGGCGACCTGGAGGAAGACCTCGATGCCCTGGAGAAGAAGCTCGCCGCCGATCCGGGCGCCCCTTCCCTGCTCCTGAGGAAGGCCGAACTCCTCAAGAGGCTGGGCCGCAGGAAGGAGGCGGTGGACCTCCTCGAGGATCTCCGCTCCCGGGGGGAGGGTGGGGCGGCGGCCTTGAAGCTCCTGGGAGAACTCCGGATCCAGGAGAAGGAGGAGGCCTTGAAGGAGGCCCGCAGGGAGGGTGCGGACCAGGGCCGGCTGGAGATGCTGGAGAGGGAACTCCTGGAGACCCGGCTGGAAGTGGCTCGGAACCTGGCCCAGGCCAACCCGACCGACCTGGGGCTCAAGTTCCGCCTGGGAGAGGCCCTGGCCGCCCTGGGAATGGTGGACGAGGCCGTGGCGGAGTTCCAGCAGTCCGTGAAGGACCCCAGGTTTCGAGCCGAGTCCCAGGTCCAGCTCGCCCGGGCCTTCCGGAAGAAGGGCCTTGCGGACCTGGCGGTGTCCCAGTACTCTAAGGCGCTCGAATCTCTCGGGGCCTCCGGTGAGAAGGCCCGGGAGATCCTCTATGAAATGGGTGTGCTTCTCGAAGAGAAGGGCGACCTGGAGGGCGCCAAGGAGAAGTTCGCCCGGATCTACGAGGAAGACATCACCTTCAAGGACGTGAGCGAAAGATTGGAAAGGCTCAGCCGGAGCGAGTGAGCTGAGCCTGGTTTTTTTTCCGCTAGGAAGCTTGGAGCAGAGCAGGGATGGCCCACACGAAATCGGCGAAGAAGAGGATCCGGCAGAACGAGAGGGACCGCCTGGCCAACAAGGCCAAGCGGACGGCCATGAAGACCTTCACCAAGAAGGTGCTGAACGCCGTGGCCGCCGGGGACCTGGAAGGGGCGAAGAAGTTCCTTCCCCTGGCCATGAAGAAGATCGACAAGGCCGCCAAGACCCATGTGATCCACAAGAACACGGCGGCCCGGAAGAAATCCAAGGTCAACCGGGCCGTGGCCGCCCTGGAGAAGAAGGCCACTTCCGCCTGATTCGGGCCCGCCTCCCAAGGGGGCCGATTTCCGGGCCCGGTCCCTGCCGGCGGGAGGGGGGCTTCGGCCGGCCTGGGCCGACGAATCCGGAGGCTCCGGGTCCGGAAGATCCGGCACCCCTTCCTGGAAATGGAAGAAAGGCATGAGCTCCGGCTCATGCCTTCTTCTTCATCCCTTCTTCCTGCGGCTCTCTCGGGAAGGGTCTAGCGGCCCTGGAGGAGCTGGAGCGCCGCCTGGGGCTGGACGTTCGCCTGGGACAGGATGGAGATGGCCGCCTGCTGGAGGATGGAATTCCGGGTCATCTCGGCCGTCTCGGAAGCCACGTCGATATCACGGATCCGGGATTCCGCCGAGGAGAGGTTCTCCGCCTGGACGCCCAGGTTGGAGATCGTGCTGGAAAGGCGGTTCTGGACGGCACCGAAATTCCCCCGGATCTGGGAGACCCTGTTGATGGCCGCGTCGATGGCCGTCATGGCCGAGCCGATGTTGGCCCCCGAGCCGATGGAAAGGCTGTTCAGTCCCAAGGTCGTGGCCAGGATGGGGGTCAAGGAGATGTTGATGCTGTCCACGCCGGTGGTCGTCCCGGTCCCCACCTGGAAGGTCACGGTCGTGATGGACCCGTCCAGGAGGTCCACGCCGTTGAAGCTGGTGGACTTGGCGATCCTCTCGATTTCATTGATCAGGTCCTGGAATTCCGCGTCCAGCGTTTCCTTGTCGTCGTTGCTGACCGTGCCGTTCTTGGCCTGGACGGCCAGTTCCCTCAGGCGGATGAGAATGCTGGAAACCTCGTTCAGTGCGCCTTCTCCCACTTGAACCATGGAGATTCCGTCCATGGCGTTCCTCCGGGCCTGCTGGGTGCTCCGGATCTGGGCCCGGAACCTTTCACTGATTGCCAGGCCCGCCGCGTCGTCCGCGGCGGAGGCGATCCTCAGACCCGTCGAGAGGCGGCGGAAATTGGCCTGCAGCCTCAAGGTGGCGCTCTCCAGGGAGCGCTGGGCGTTCATAGAGGCGATGTTGGTATTGACCCTGAGCCCCATTGGTAATCCTCCGGCAATGACCCTTTGCGCCTGGGCCGGCCCCCCGGTGGAGGCGGCCCGGGTTCATGGATCGGGAAGAGACAAGGTCGGCCTTTAGGAAAAAGGCCGGGATCCTCCCTTGCCATGGGAGGATCCCCGTCCCTCCCGGAGGAGCACCCCCGGGGACTCCGGAGAGCCCGGACCTGCTCCGCCTCCTCGGCGGGCGCCGATCAGGCGGCTGTAGCGGAGTAGACCTCCAGGCAAAGGGCCATGATGGATGTGGAGTAGAACCGGCCTCCTTCTTCGCCCCCCACTCCCAGGGGGGCCTGGAACCCCTGCTGCAACCTTCGCCCCGGAGCCAGGGCGCCCGGCGGACCTGGTCGGCCATGGCGTCCTGGGGGGTGTCGGGCGTTCATGGGGTCTCCTTCCCGTCGTCAGGGATGCGAGGAAGAGGAAGCAACGAGCAGGAGGGCCGGGCGGTTCGGGCGGAGATGGGGGAGAATCCTGTGGGGCGAAAATAAGGGGTGGCGCGGAGAAATGACGAAAGGGGCGGGAGGCCCAAGCCTCCCGCCCCTTTCCCGCGGGATCCCCCTCCGGGAGTCCCGTCAGCGGGATCCCCCTCGGGCGCCGATCAGCCGGCTGTAGCGGTAGTAGACCTCCATGCAGAGGGCCATGAGGGAGGTGGAGTAGACCCGGCCGCCTTCTTCGCCCCAGACGCCCACGGGGTCCCAGGATCCCCTGTGGCACTTCTTGTCGTGGATCTGGGACTCCACCACGGCCTTCTTCATCTTCTGGTTCCAATCGCGCCAGTAGTTGCCGCTTACCTGATACATGGCGAAGGAGCCGTAATACCAGTAATACATGTCGATGGACCCGTCGTTCTCGTTCCAGACGGGCGGTTTCTTCGCGATCAAGGCCGCGTGCTGGAGCATCACGGGGTACTTCTTGGGATCCTGGCCTGCGAAGAACCGGGCCAGGAGGGCGACGGCCGTGATGGACTCGGACTTGCTTGCCGGGAACTTGTCCATCAGGGTCTCGGGCCTGGCGGGAGGGGAACCCCTGGTGATGTAGCCGACCCTGCCCGTATTCGGATCGGTCATCTCGTCGAACCAGGCGATTGCCCCCTTGAAGTCTTCCTCGGAGACTTTCAATCCCATGTTCGAGAAGGACTTGGCCGAGGCCAGGGCGATCACGGCCCAGCCTGTCACGGAGGAGTCGTTGTCGCCGCTCCTGGGGTAGTAACGCCAGGCCTTGTAGGGGTTCCGGGCCTGGGAGATGTAGTTGATGGCGTTCTGCACGGGCCTCCTCAGGAGTCTGAACCGGGAGAGGCCGAAGGCTTCGCACATGGCGATGGCGGCGATGATGTGGGAATACATGAAGGACTGGCCCGCCTTCTCGCCGATCAGGCCCTCCTCGTCCTGCTGGTCCTTGAGCCAGAGGATGCCCTTCTTGACGTTCTTCTTGAACTTGCCCACCCGGAGGGTGTTTCCGTCGCCGAGGAAGGCCAGGAGGGCCAGGCCGGTGATTCCCACGTCGTGGATGGGGCTTCCCGGGCCGGTGCACTTCTCGCCCACGCAGTGGGACATGAAACCGTCGGTGTCCCACTTGCCGTCGTCGTCCTGGTGGCGGGCCAGCCAGTCCAGGGCGTCCCGAACGGCCTGCTCGGTGAGCTTGCCGCCTCCGCGGCGGCCACCCCTTTTGAAGCGGCCGTGAAACTTGCCGTGGCCGCCGGCGCCGCCGCCGATCCCGATCACGTCGTTGAAGGCGTCCTTGTCGAAGGGAGAGTCGTCCTGGGCGTCGGTGGGGACGTCGTCCAGGATCTCCTCGTCGTTTTGTTC